>Ga0210389_10000661_pt1 | contig 29656 bp, 31 predicted proteins | sample IncBWH28OmetaG_FD_160127 | JGI IMG/M metagenome (GOLD analysis project Ga0210389, IMG submission 160127) | Forest soil microbial communities from Barre Woods Harvard Forest LTER site, Petersham, Massachusetts, United States - Inc-BW-H-28-O ... | reverse complement strand
ATTCGGGTACTTAGCGCAATAGTATGGCGGGATGAACTGACCCAGCGACACAACGATATCGAACTTGCTGTGATTGGCATCAGCGATGCTGTGCGCTCAGTGCTGCGCCTTCAAAACAAGGCGATGACCGCCGCGCAAGTGAAGGACGCCCTTGACCTGATGGGATATAACTTCGCGGGTCTTGCCAATGCGTCGGCTCTCGTTCACAACACACTTAAGCGCATGGCGGGAACGGGGGAGCTTGAATTTACACCGGATGCAAAGACATTTACTTTCCCAAGAAGGACGCTAACTCCCGGCGAGGCGAAGCGAATGATGCAAGAGCTTTTGCCAAAACCCGTACAAACCCTTGGCACTCACAAGTTGCCGGGGAAGAGATAATTCCTAAGAATTGACCGACAATGCCACGTCGCTGGAAGCCGCCGAAGGAAGATCGGACCGACGCAGAAGCCGTTCGACGGGAGCGAGAATTCCGGCAAGATCTGAGCGACATTCTGGAGTACGGCACTGAAGATGACTTCGTGGTCGCGCTGAAGAACTATAAACCAGACATCGGCAAGGAAGAATTACAACAGGCGATTATGCAGTTTCACGTTTACGTCCGCGAGAAGCGCGGACTTTGTTAGCCAGCTGATGAAATTCCTCATCCGCTTTACGAAACTCGTCTTCCGACATCCGTTCCTTTGCCTCATCCCGAAGACGTGTGAACGACTCAACCAGGGTGTCCATAGCGGACTTCGACTTGGGAGCAGCCTTTGGCATGTCTACCTAAGTATAGTTCACTCCGGCGGCAAAACCTATAGCGTGGGGCATTCCCAAAGGCATGCCTCCTTTGGTTACCGGCCCTGCGCGGGCGAGTCGCCCGCGCCCACACAGGCTATCTTGCCTCCTCCGGCACTACCTTGATCTCCAGCTTCTCCGTCCAGCGCAGCACGGTCAGCGAGCAGCTCTGGCCCACGCGGACGTCAGTCAGCACGCGATGGAGGTCATCGACTCCGGCCACCGGCTGGCCTTCCAGCGCCACGATGATGTCCCCTTCACGCAGCCCCGCGGTTTTCGCCGGACTATTCTCTTCCACACCAAGCACCATCGCGCCCATTTCCTTCGCCAGATCGTAGAAGCGCACGACGCGCCGGTGCACCGGCACAGTCTGCGCCGAGACGCCGATGTAGCTGCGCCGGATGCGGCCATCGCGCAGCAACCGGCTGGCCACGAACTTCGCGGTATTGATGCCGATCGCAAAGCAAATCCCCTGCGCGGGCAGAATTGTCGCCGTATTCACTCCCACAACACGCCCCGCAGAATCCACCAGCGGTCCGCCCGAGTTGCCGGGGTTGAGCGAAGCGTCAGTCTGAATCACGTCGTCAATCAGCCGCCCCGAATACGACCGCAGCGACCGTCCCAGCGCGCTGACCACGCCCGCCGTTACGGTCGACTGAAATCCATAAGGCGCGCCAATCGCAATCACGATCTGCCCCACGCGCAGCCGTTGCGAATCGCCTAGTTCTGCCGCGGTCAGACCAGGCTCGCCCCAGTGCGGCTGCTCCAGGCGAATGACGGCCAGGTCGCTCGCCGGGTCGTCTCCAATTAAAGTGGCCGGCATGCGCCGCCCGTCGTTCATGGTTACGGCGATGCGCACCGCATCATGCACCACGTGACTATTCGTAAGAATCAGCCCATCGGGAGTGAACACGAATCCCGAGCCCCCGCCGCGCCGTTCTCTATTTTCTGGCTCGCCCGAGCGTGTGCGGCCGGCGCCGTTAGCGGGCACGGCCTGATGCACTTCAATATTCACGACCGACGGGCTCATGCGCTCGACCGCGCCGGTGACGGCGGTTGAATAAGCGTCCAGGAGCGGGGCATCGGAGGGTTGAGCTTCATGCTGCGCCGCCGGATTTCCGGTCTCTGCGATGAAGTCGGAAGGTCCCGCTACAAAGTCGAAGATATTTCTATCCTGTTCCAGATTCATGATGGATAGATGAGGATCGATCTGGGTTGGATTCAGAGTGCGGTGCAGCCGAGTGCAGAGGTCCTTCGCTTCGCTCAGGATGACAATCTGGTTTTTTGGGTAAAAAAGCCGGGACCCATAAATCGGTCCCGGCGTTAGTGTTGGCTGGTTGCCCGGATAAACTTGTTGGTGTAGCCGGGGCTAAAGCCCCTTTTAATTTTCGATCCCTTAACGCGGCCCTGAAGGGCCGCTATTCCACTTTTTCCCCTAACCTTCGACGCTTACGCGCTCCTTCTCGGCCGCACCGTCAAGTCCCGCACCTGGGTCAGAATGCTCGACATCTGCATTCCGTTCAGTTGCGCGACAAACGGCAGCAACTCCGCGATAAACTGATCTTTCATCAGTTCCATCACTTCTTCCTGGCGGGTGCGTTCGCCGCCGCTGAGCAGATCAGGCACGGTGACCTCCAATGCGCGCGCCAACCGTTCCAGGGACGACAGCGTAGGCGTGGCCTTCTCGTTTTCGATTTTAGATACGTACGTGCGCGGCACCGACATGCGTCCCGCGAGTTGGCGCTGGCTGAGCCCGTTGCGCAGGCGCAGTGAGCGGATGGAGGTTGCCAGGTTCAGGTGTCCCCGACCGTTCGTCCCGGGCACCGGCATCATCATGGGTGGCGCTACCAGGATGGGCTCGGGTTCCGGTTCCTCGTCCAGCGACGCGTGACAGCGTCGGCAATTATTGTTGGATGTTCGAAACTGGACCAGCAGGCAGTGATCGCATCGGACGACTTCCCGTGAATCTACCGGGGCAAGAGTCGTAGCCATCGGGTTGTGGGAGTGCCAGAGCGGGGCCCTCCGTACGGCCTAAATACCAGAGCAGGAAGAACTTGGGGGAAGAGATTCCTGCTTGCACGCCCAATCTGCGGCATCTGCCCTGTGGATGTCAAGGTCAAAATGCGGCAAGCCCGCGAATTCTGCGGGTAAAAAGCAAAGCAACAGGCAAAATACCCGAAGAAAACAGGCGAAACCCGTGATAGTTCGAGAAGAGTGCGATGTTTATCAAATAGGTTCGCGGGAAGCTTTTGCGACTGACACGCACGGTCCTTCGAGGGATAAAGGATTCTAAAGCGGCAGCCATATCGAATGAAAAAATCGAAGATCAATCCGCACTGTCCCGTGCGGGGGTGCAAGACGAGCCAGCCTCACCAAGACGATCCTATCGTCAAAGGCTTGATTGCAGAATTTGGTCCGCCAGACAAACTCTCGAGCTGGGTTCTGGCCGCAATGGCAGAGCTTAGAGAGTCCATCATGAGAGACCTGACTGAAAAAAGGATCTTCGCTTGGCAGACCCGGTTGCGGCAGCCGGAGGAACTTTACGTCCGGGCGCTCTATCTACTTTTCCTCGCAAGCGAGCAAGAAAAACATCACATCCTCTCGGGTGACATGCCAAATGGGTTATCCGGCCTTTATGCGAAGGTAAACAAAGAAGTATTTGAAGGCCGTGGCTTGCTGCAAACCGAGCAGCCAGGATTGACCTATGGCACGTTCACTCCGATGGACACCCTCAACGATGGTGCCCACGTCTCGTTCCGCGCATTTGCAACTTGTATCGGAACGGTGAAGAACCCAGAATACCTTGGGAGTGATTTTCCCGACAGATATTGCAAACACCTTAATACCTATTGCAACTACTTAAACTACATGTCCAACATGTTCAAAGGTGGGAAACCCAGGGATATCGTCCTTGCGGGTGTCAAGAATCTCCACAAACCAGCCAGCTATTGGGCCGAGCAACAGAAACTAATCAAGGAGAAGCATTAGTGACACCTCGTCAGGCAACGGGATTGCAGCACCGAATCGGAGCCAGGCCTGCGGATTAGTTAGCCGAACGTCAGCCTCGTCAAACTCGCAAAGCAGCAACTTCATTGGAGGGAACAATCATCACCCGAGAAGCCGCCTGGGAACTCCTAACCGAGTTCACCCAATCCGAAAGCCTGCGCAAGCACGCGCTCGCCGTCGAAGCCTGCATGCGCGCCTGCTCCCGCAAGTTGAGCAACGGCTCGCCCGACGTTACTGAGGACGAGGAGAACCTGTGGGGCATCGTCGGGCTCATTCACGACTTCGACTACGACCACTGGCCCAGCCTCGAAGATGATCCTCACAAAGGCAACGCAATCTTCAGAGAGCGCGGATGGAACGAAGTCATCACCCGCGCCATCAAAACCAGCCTCCGGAGGGCTCGATGCCATTGATGCGCGAATACGTGACGAGATTGCCGTAATGCAAGGCGTCATGATTTCCGACTTGCGTCAAAATGAACATCTTGTTGGTCTTGAAGCCAAAGAAGTTCGCCGGGTCGTCGAGGTGTGCATCGGTGAATCCGGAGTACACGCCATCGCAGTAATCGAACGCGCCTTTGAGGTAGGTCTTGATCTCGGCCTTCGAACTCTTCGCGGCAGTCGTGCCGGGGGTCGCTTCACCTTTGACGTTTGAACACAATGTGTAGGAAATATCCGCCACATGAGTCACGATCTCGGCAAACGAGCGAACGTCCTTCGTCGGCCGGTAGCTGTACTTGGACTCTGGCATCGTATCCGCCGCCTTCATGATCTTGTCCTGCATATTGCTGCGGAAAATGGATAGGGTCGTCGTCAGCGGATTCGGCGCCCCGGTCGGATTCGGCAGGTTTGGCGAGATCTGGGCGTTCGCCAAGGACGCCAAGACCGAAACAAATAACATTCCAACAGGAAGCGCGACGCGAGCAATGGATCGGAACATGAAGAATCCTCCTGGATCTCCGCGTGCGCCGGGAAGGGCTTTGAGATTTACAGGTCTCCTTTGACCGGTCTCTGCACGAGGTGCGATCTGCCTGGAACTGTGCACCTGGCCAGCCCAAACGCTCCAACCTCAAGTCACTGATTCATAAGTAAGGTCAGTCGTTGGACGGCGAAGCGGTAACGCAATCTTTGTCCGGAATCGAAACTCGCTGGCCGAAAACGAACAGTCGATGCGACAACTGCGTTGTCGGAAAATTGACCCCGACATCCGTTCATCCATGACCTGAATCATCCCGGAAGCTCTGTCATCTATGCACGTAGGGAAAGCAGCCACCTCAAGATTGAGTACCCCGAGCTCAGTTGGCAAACATTGCGGTTACACTCATCATGCCCTGCCAGAGAAGCCGTAAAGAAGGACCCTTATACCGCCGTCACTCTAATGTTGGCCCTTCGCGATCTGAGCGCTCCCGTCCCGGATGAGGCACTTCAGCAACTCCAGGAATCTGCTCCACACCTACGAAAGGCTTTTCTAGTTGGCCTAAAATCGCCATAGCACTCAAAACGGCTTCGGGCAGTTATGATTGTGAGTTGTGAGCGGCAATCCTGATTGGATCTTCTACCGTGACGACAAACCGAGTGAAGCGGAGCTCATGCCGCGACTGGTTGCTGAGTTTCCCGCCTTTCGCGCGAGGTGGGAAAAGCACCTCGAATGGTGGGAAGGCGAACCCGCAGGGAACTACAACGACATCGCAGAATTTGTTCATTTCGTCGTACAAGACCTCTACCCAAGCGGTGGCACTGAAGACCTCCAACACGTATTCGATCTAATGGAACATTGGCTCACGAACGGAAACGAAAATTTGCGTGGTCTAATTACAATCGGATTTCTTGAGACGCTTCAGAATGCGGCATCGTGGCAGGCCTTTGGAAGAGAAGCGTTCATTCCGTTTCTCGGGCCGCAATGCCATCAGGCATGGAATGAAATTGAAAAGACTTGGGCTGGTAAAACCAGCCTGATGGACGTAGTCCGCGCCGAAGGTAACAAACCCAAGTAGTTGGCGTAAGAGTCGCCATTACACTGATTCTAACGATGAACGAAACCATCACGCGAGAAGCCGCCTGGGAACTTCTAACTGAGTTCACCCAATCCGAAAGCCTGCGCAAGCACGCGCTCGCCGTCGAAGCCTGCATGCGCGCCTGCTCCCGTAAGTTGGGTGACGGCTCGCCGGAGAACGAAAACTTGTGGGGCATCGTCGGACTGATTCACGACTTCGACTACGACCGCTGGCCCAGCCTTGAGGATCATCCGTACAAAGGCAACGCCATTCTCAAAGAGCGCGGATGGCCGGAAGTCATCGCCCGCGCCGTGATGTCGCACGCCGAATACACTGGCGTGACCCGCGACACGCCCATGGAAAAAGCGCTGTTCGCCTGCGACGAACTCGCCGGATTCATCACCGCCGTCGCGCTCATCAAACCGGGCAAGTCGCTGGCCGAAGTCGACGCCAAGTCCGTGCGCAAAAGAATGAAAGACAAAGCCTTCGCCCGCAAGGTGAACCGCGACGACATAACCCAGGGCGCGGCCGCTCTGGGCGTGGATCTCGACGAGCACATCGCCTTCTGCATCGAAGCCCTGAAGCCCATCGCCGACAAACTCGGACTGGATGGCAGCGCGGCCAAGGCGGGATAGATCAAGAAGTCGGCCGCGATCGGATAGTGGTGCAGTTTGCTCTTATACGAGCTTGTCATCCTGAGCGTAGCCGTTTTTCAGGCGTAGCGAAGGATCTCCCGCTTAACCGGCCCGATGCGCAGGCGAAACTGCACTACTGCCTGCGACCATGCATACGTCAGCCCGTCGCAAGCCTGTGCTAACATCGGCTGGAATTTTCCTGCTGATTGAAATGCGGAGCAACTCACAAGTAAGCATGACCGCAAACGCCGTCACACCATCGTCTCCAGCGAATTTCCCACGCCCGCGACGCAAACGACGCGTCATCCGATGGGTTCTGCTGGCAATCCTGGTCGGAGCCGTTCTTTGGGTCACGACCAGCAACGGCCCCATCGCACAGGAGGTGCGGGAAGTGTCCGGCGTGAAGCCGGATCACGTCATCGTCGACTCTACTTTTTCCGTCGGTGCACATACATTCCGCTATTACAAATTTTCTTTGCCCGAAGGCACTGCGAACGCGGCCGTAGTCGGCCAGTTCAAGTCCACCGCCGAGAATCCCGCGGGCACGGGCGACGACAACGGCATCGAGGCCTATGTCCTCACCGAATCCGCGTTTGCAGCATGGCGGACCGGACAGGCGACCAGTTCGCTTTACGACAGTGGCAACGTCGCCGAGAGCGCCATACACGCCGGCATTCCGCCGGGCGCCGGAATTTATTATCTGGTCTTTAGCAACAAGTCAGCACCGACAACACCCAAAGCCGTGTACGCCGCAGTGATGGTGCGCTACAAAAGCTGGTTGCCAGACTGGCTTCGCCACAGAAAAAGCGGCTTCCAAGAGTAGGTTGGAGGATCTCTACCGCGCGGTCTCTTCGATCTCCGAAATCCAATCAGGACGCTTCAGCACTTCACGCGGCTTAGGACCGTCGGCGGCGCCGACGATGCCGTCCTGCTCCATCAGATCGATCAGATGCGCGGCGCGGCCGTAGCCGATGCGCAAGCGCCGCTGCAGCAGGGAAGTGGAAGCCTTGCCGAATTCGACGACCAGCTTGACCGCATCGCCGTACATGGGATCGTCCTCGGCCTCGCCTTCTTCGCCGGGCTCTCCGCCAGAGCCATCGGCTCCGGCCTCGCGCTCGCCCTTGGGCGGATCCAGGAACTGCTGCTGATATTCCGCCAGCCCCTGCGCCTTCCAGAACTCCACGACAGCGGCGATTTCTTTCTCCGTGACAAACGGAGCGTGCAGCCGATGCACGCGCGCCGATCCCGACGGCAGATACAGCATGTCGCCTTTGCCCAGCAGAGCCTCAGCGCCGTTAGCGTCGAGAATTGTGCGCGAATCAACCTTAGTCGCGACGCGGAACGAAACCCGAGCCGGGAAGTTCGCCTTAATCAACCCGGTGATCACGTCGACGCTGGGCCGCTGCGTCGCCAGAACGAGGTGAATGCCGACGGCTCGCGCCATCTGCGCCAGCCGCGTAATCGACTCCTCCACGTTCGAGGAATCGAGCATCATCAAATCGGCTAACTCGTCGATGATGATCACAATGTAGGGAATCGGCTTCTCGTCCGACTCTTCATCAAACAAACTCGGCGTGCCGTTCTGATCGAACAGCCGGTTGTATTGGTCGATATTGCGCACGCCCTTGGCCGCGAGCAACTTCAACCGGCGTTCCATTTCGCGCACCGCGTTGCGCAGCGCGTTAGCCGCGAGTTTCGGCTCGGTGATGATCGGCGTGTAAAGATGCGGCACGCCTTCGTAGTTGCCCAGCTCGAGCCGCTTCGGGTCGACCAGAATCAGCCGCACCTGATCGGGCGTGGCCTTGTACAGGATCGACATGATCATGGCATTGATGGCCACGCTCTTGCCCGCGCCCGTCGATCCGGCGATGAGCAGATGCGGCATCCCAGCCAAATCCGCGGTCACGATGCGCCCGTTGATGTCTTTGCCCATAGCGATCGTCATCTTCGATTTCGATCCCATGAACTCCTGCGACTCGATGTTCTCGCGCAGCCAGATAATTTCGCGCTGCCGGTTCGGCACCTGAATGCCGACCGTGCTCTTCCCGGCCATGCGCTCGATCAGAATGCTCTCCGCTTTGAGTGCCAAACAAAGATCGTCGCAAAGATTAGTAATGCGGCTGTATTTGATGCCAGCCTCGGGCTTGAACTCGAACGTGGTGACGACCGGCCCGGGATTAATCTGCGTGATCTGCCCGTGAATCTCGAACTCGGCATATTTTTCGGTGAGCACCTGCGCCAGCAGTTTGAGTTCGTCGGCATCGACTTGCTGTTGCTCGTCAGGACGTTGCAACAGGCTGCTTGACGGCAGCTTGTATCCGCCGGCGGCGATACGCGGCATCGTGGTCTTGGCCTTATTGCCGCTGTCGCCGCGCTCGCTGACTTCAGGCTCCGCTATCGCCTCGGTCGACGCTTCAGCCGCAAAAGGTTCGGCGAGAATTCCGCCAGTTGCCGCGGGTTTCGGCGCTTCTTCTTCCATCATGCGCTCGATGCCCGTGCGACGCGGTTCCGGCGCGGCCTTAGCCTGAACCGCAGGCGCTGGCCGAGTTTGAATCAGCTGCGTCTTTACCACAGGCTTCGAAATCCGCCGCTGGTCGAGTTCCTTCTGCTGCCGTTTCTTGGCGCGCTCGCCCTGCCAATCTTTGTAGCGATTCCACAGTGCGATAACGAATGCGAACCGCGTCGGCGCCCACAGCCGAATCGCGGAGAACGAAAACGCCGTCGACAGATACAGCGCCACTGCGAGCACGGTGGCGCACACAATGTAAGCGCCCACCAGATTCAGATAGTGAATCAGCACATCGCCGATCACTCGGCCGAGCAAGCCTTCGACGGGAATCACTCGCATCCAGCGCAAGTGTCCGGGCAGCAGCGCCAGCATAGCGGGAACGAACATGACCAGCCAGATTCCGCCCAGGCTCTTGGCCAGCGGGGATTGCACCTGACTCGAGCGGAACCAGCGCGCCCCCAGCATCGCCGGAAAAACCACCAGCAGAAAAGCGCCGACGCCAAGAAACTGCAGCAGCATATCGGCGGTGTACGCCCCGACGACGCCAATCCAGTTGCGCGCCGCATGCGAGCCGGTCAGCACCGAGGCGCTATTCCACGAAGGGTCGAGCGGAGAATACGAAGCCAGCGCGAGGAAGAGGAGGAGCGCGGAGACGCACATCAGGAATCCGATCAGCTCATTGAGCCGCCGGTTCCCGGTGGGAATGAAAATGCTTGCCAGATAATCCATGTAGGCAGATTCACACCGGGAGACACTACCTCCCAGGTGCCGCAATCGGCCAGAGCCCTTACATTATGCCAAGAAGCCGGAGTTCCGACAATCAAGGAATTTCCCCATAGTATTCAGCTGGTTTCCCATAAGAACCCGCCGTCGAAATCAAATTCCCTCACTCCCCCCAGTTGCGTCATCCCGAGCGGAGCCGTTCTTCAGGCGAAGCGAGGGATCTCCCGCTCCACAGCTCTATGTTTATTCGTCACAGACAAATCCACGGCAAGCGTATACAACGAACTCCATGCAATCCGCCCGCCGCTTCTACATCTACATCATGACCAACGGACCCCTGGCGGCGATTCTCTACATCGGAATGACTGGCGACATTCGTCGAAGTGTCTGGCAACACAAGAACAGCCCCGCTGGATTCACCGCCCGCTATAACCTAACCCGACTCATTTACTTCGAATGCTTCGTATATCCAGACGCGGCGATCCGCCGCGAGAAGGAGATCAAGGGATGGCGTCGAAGCAAGAAGCTAAAACTGATTGAGTCAATGAATCCTCGATGGGAGGATTTGGCAAGCGATTGGCAGGATATGTATAAGCCTTCCAGCCCAGGGGATCGGGAGATCCCTCCCTCCGCCTGAAAAACGGCTCCGCTCGGGATGACGCAGGATGATGACGCAGGCGAGGACTATGCCCCCCTACTGCAAATGCATCGCAAACGCCAGAGCAATCACCGCGAGGCCAGCGACGATGCGATAGACGATAAACACGCGCAGACTGTTCGTTTGCAAATAGCGGATCAGCCATGAGATCGCCGCGTATCCAACTAGAGCGGACACGAGAATCCCGACCAGCATCGGCATCTGCATGTCATGGGGAAGACCTTCCTTGCGAAGTTCGTGAGCCTTGAGCAACGCGGCTCCTGCAATGAGCGGAGTCGATAACAGAAAGCTGAATCGCACCGCCGCCTCGCGCGTGAGCCCGCGGAACAGGCCAGCCGTGATGGTCGCCCCCGAGCGCGAAACGCCGGGAATCAGCGCAAAGGCCTGCGCTATACCAATGAGCAGCGAATCGACGAAAGAAATTCCGGTCAGAGGTTTCTGCAGGCTCCCAACTTTCTCCCCCAGCCACATGAGCAACGCAACCACGATCAATGCGCCCGCAATCAGGAAGATGTGTTCGCGGAAATAGTCCTCGGCGGAATGCTCGAGCAACTTGCCGGCAATCGCTCCCGGGATGGTGGCGATGGCCAGAAACCAGAGCAGCATGCGCTCTTCCTTCTGCTCATCCGGAGTCAGGTTCACATCAGACGCACCTGACTCCGAGAACCGGACGACTTTCCCGCCCAGCGCTGCGCGCACAATCTGGAACCAGGTTCGGCGAAAGTAGAACAGCACCGAAAGCAGAGTTCCAAAGTGCAGGGCAACGTCGAAGCTGAGTTCGTGGGCGGCAGAAAGCTCGTTCCAGCCCAGCAGCCGCCGCACAATGATGAGGTGTCCAGAGCTTGAGATGGGGATGAATTCCCCCAGTCCTTGAACGATGGCAAGAACAATCGCTTGATAAATTGGCAAGGTTTAGTCCGTCGTGTTGCCGAAGGTTGGTACGCCCTGTTGAATGTAAAACATCAGACTCTGCGCGCGCAATGCCCAGTCACTTTGCCCGTACTGGCTGACAATTCTTTGCGTTAGCTCGAGCGCGCGGGTCTTCGCCTCGTCCGCCTTTTTCTGGTTGGCCTCGGTCTTGTAAATCTCGATCAGCGCAGACCGGCGCCAGGCGGCCTGATACAACGCTTCGGGGGCTGAAGGCGATTGCTCGTGCTCCTTCGCATATTTCTCGTACATGTCGGCTTCTTTTTCCGGACACTTCGAAGCGCCCTGCCAGTCGCCGCAAAGTTTATTTTCGAGGAAATGGAAGGCGGCCATGTCCGCCCACTTGGTGCCGGGAAATTTCTTCACCACCAGTTTCATCCACTCTTCGTTGATCTGCCCGCGCATATAGGAGTCGCGCTCGCGGGCCGAGGGCCGCGTCAGCACGTCGGATCGTTCGATCTGCCAGCGAATGTCGGCCGCGCGGTAGAGTCCTTCGGGGGCCAGCGGCGAAGTTGGATACAGATCGTAGATGCGGTAGTAGAGCCGCATGGCGTCCTGCGCGGCATCGCGCCGTCCGCGGCGCCGGCTGGCCTGGTCTTCGGAGTCGGCCGCCTCCCCGAAAATAATCTTGTCTCCGTTGGGCGTCGCCTGCGTGACCAGCGCCTTGTCCTGGACCCATCCCGTAATCGTCTTGCCTTCGGATTCCGGGTCATCTTCGTCGGCGTCCTTCTTCGGTTCGCGGATAATCGCCTCCACATGAGTCCAGTCGCGGCTGGTCTCGAGGATGACCAGTTCGTGTCCGCGGCTAGCCTCGCCGAGTTTGGCGGCGTCGGATGCAGGAGACACGCGGATGGTTTCTTCGTGAACCAGCGTGCCACGTTGTGCCTGCGACTGCGCGGAGGCGATCGGCGTGACCACAAAAAACGCGGCGGCAAAAAGCGCGAGCGCAGGAAGACGAAGTTGAAGTCTCATATAGAGAAATCTCATAAGCATGATTGTTGGTCGTAGAGACGTTCCTTGCAACGTCTGCCATAACAAACGGGTGCCCCATTTCTCGCGTTCTTCGCGAGAAGTGGGGATTTTGAAGTCATCATCGATCAAATCCGTAGTTCCCTCAACATCTGTGGCTCAATGTTGCCCCCGGAGATGATCGCGACGTTCATCCTGGTCTTCGGCAATCGATCGCCGTGAAAAAGAAATCCAGCAGTTGCGACCGCTCCACTCGGCTCTGCCACAGTGTCAGGATTCGCAGCCAGCAGCTTCATCGCCTCGCGAATCTCGTCTTCACTGACCGTTACGATGCCGTCGACGAAACATTGAATATGGTCGAAGGTGATATTGCCCACACTTTGCGTGCGTAGTCCGTCGGCAATCGTGCGCGTGACTTGCTCGGCAGGGAACTCAACAACTTTTCCGGCGCGCAAGCTGGCCTGCGCGTCGGCCGCCAGTTCCGGCTCGACGCCGAAAACGTTCACCGAAGGTTTGCTCAGCTTGAGAGCTGCAGCGACGCCGCTGATCAGCCCTCCGCCACCCACCGGCGCGAGCACGGTTTCGACGTCGGGCATATCTTCGAGAATCTCGAGTCCCACAGTGCCTTGTCCGGCAATGATACGTTCATCGTTGTATGGCGGCACAATGATGTAGCCGCGCTCTGCGGCCAGTTCCTCGGCCTTAAGCTGCCGTTCGGCGCTGCCTGGTCCTACCAGTACGATGTCCGCGCCCAGCGCGGCAGTTGCCTCGCGCTTGATGGCGGGCGCGTTGCCGGGCATCACGATAACAGCCTTAACCCCGAGCGCTCGCGCGGCATAAGCAACGCCCTGCGCGTGATTGCCGCTGGAATAAGAAATGACGCCGCGCTTCCGCTCCGCTTCAGAAAGTGAAGCGATCTTGTTGTAAGCCCCGCGTAGTTTGAAAGCGCCGATGGGCTGCTGATTTTCAGGCTTAAGAAAGAGTCGCCGATCCCCGTCGCCGTGATCGAGTTCAATCAGCGGTGTGCGGACGGCAATGCCCTCGAGGCGGGCTCGAGCAGAGTGGATGTCGTCGAGGGTGATCATGAGCTTTGAGCTTCCTACTGGTAAAGGATAACGCATGGCGCGTTGTAGGAAGTCCTTGCGGGGATCGTAACGTCGGTGGACGGGCAGGAATCCCTCGATCGCGTTGCCGCTCGCTCTGCAAGCGGCAACTTCGTTCAGGCTGACAAGCCCGAGACTTCAGGATCGAAAAACTCGAACTTGAATCAGTTTTCAGCTTTTGCTGGAGTCGTGTTTTGCACCACAAAACCGGCGGGAACCTTGAACAGTGCAGCGTCGGGTTCAGCCCGAGAAAGATCGCTGAGGCGAACGGTCTGCGTGCCCTCGCGCGGGTCTTTGCGGGTGATCGCCAGGTTTACTTGCAGATCCGGCGAATACCAGAACTCCCGCGTAACCGTGAGCGGCTGGCTGTTGCCAACCACATCTGCCGCGATGGTAAGGGTCTCGCGCGTGCCAACCACGTTGATTCCGTCGATCACATCGTTGCCGACGCTTTCGCGAGTGAGGGAGCGCTTGCCGTTGTCAAACGAGCCTGCCGGCCTGAGTGTGAATGAAGTCCGCCCGTGATATGCAGTGACATTGCAGAGATGAGTGGCAACCCGGCAAAAAGTTTCTGTGTGGGCGACAGGATCAAAGATGCGAATTGCTTCCAGCGGGGACTGCTCATTCGAATTAAGGGGGACGAACTTATGGCGTTCGCGATAAATGCGCCCCTCACTGTCACGGGCGACCACCGTGAGCAGATGGTTGGTCACGACCGACCCATCTTCCAGGGTGCGGCTCCATTCCGTCGTGCTCCGGCCCGAAAACGGTTTTCCAGAAATTGGTAGGACGGTGATGCCACTGACGAAGTAATCGGTGCCACCGTCAGGCCCGCGTACCACGTCGTCGGATTCTTGAGCACCAAGAGTGCAGATTAGGAGGAGGAAACCAGCGAGCAAGGCGAAGAGTTTCATGACCCAACCTCACTGTCAGACTTGCCGTCAGAAGCCAAAAGTATAGCACTCACGAAAGCAAATTCAATCGCGCGGTCTCCCCGCTAAATTTCTAGAATCACTGGCATAATCAGCGGCCGTTTCTGGGTTTGCTTCGAGATATAGCGCTTCAGGTCAGCCCGGATTTTTTCTTTAATCACGCCGTAGTCGCCTTTTTCTTCGTCGCTCGAATGCGCCAGTGTGTCTTCGACAATGCGCTTGGCTCCGTCCAGCAGTCCGTCATCGCCGGGGTTAAATCCGCGAGTTACGATTTCCGGAGCAGTTTCCACATCGCCCGACAGCTTGTTAATAGCGATGATGGGCAGCACGATGCCGTCTTCGCTCAGGTGCAGCCGGTCTTTAATAATCAAATCCTCAACCACATCCGTGCGCGAGCCGGAATCGATACAGACCCGGCCCACCTTGATGCGCGCGGTCTTGCGCGCCCCGAGTTCGTCGAATTCAAGAACGTCTCCACTCTCGATCAGCATGACTTTGCCGACAGAACTGTGCATGGCTCCGGCCATTTCAGCGTGCAGCTTCAGTTGCCGGTATTCGCCGTGGACCGGAATAAAATACCGTGGCTTCACCAGGTTGATGATAAGTTTCAGTTCATCCTGGCTGGCATGTCCGCTCACGTGGATCGGCGGCGAAGTTCCGTCTTCATAAATCACATAAGCTTCGCGGCGGAACAGGTGATCGATCATCCGGTAAATCGTTTTTTCATTCCCTGGAATAATGCGCGACGACAGCACAACCGTGTCACCCTTCTCGATTTTGGCGTGCTTATGATTGTCGACTGCCGCTCGCGACAACGCCGACATGGGCTCACCCTGCGTCCCGCTGATGAGCACACAAACTTTTTCCGGCGGAAAATTCTTCATCTCCCCGGGATTGATCACCAGCCCGTCCGGCACTTCGATATATCCGAGGTCTTCGGCAATCTCGGCGGAATTGTTCATCGACCGGCCGAGAAACGCGACCTTGCGTCCATGCTCGTGGGCGAGTTGCACCGCGAGATTGATGCGATGAATCGACGACGAAAAACAAGAAATAAAAAGCCGTCGCTTGGTGTGCGCGAACACTTCGTCAAACTTCCGCCGCACCGCGCGCTCGCTGGGCGTATATCCTTTGCGCTCGACGTTGGTGGAGTCCTGAAACAGCGCCAACACGCCATTCTTGCCGTACTCGGCGAAGGTATGCAGATCGAAAAGTTTGTTGTCGGTAGGTGTGGGATCAACTTTGAAATCGCCGGTGTGAATGATCACGCCAAGCGGCGTATGGATCGCCAGCGCAACGCAATCGACCAGGCTGTGCGTCACCTGAATAGGATGAATCGTGAACGGTCCGGCCTTGAAACGCTCGTTGGGCCGCATCTCGCGCAGGTCGGCGTCGTCCAGCAGTCCGTGCTCGTCGAGTTTGTCTTCGACATAAGCGAGCGTGAACTCAGTACCCCATACCGGAACCTTAAGCTCGGAGAGCATCCAGGGCAGCGCACCAATGTGGTCTTCATGCCCGTGCGTCAGAATGATTCCGCGCACCCGCTGCCGGTTTTCAACCAGATAAGAAATGTCGGGCACAACAATGTCGACGCCCAGCAACTCGGCTTCAGGGAACATGAGTCCGGCGTCGATGACGATGATGTCGTCGCCCCAGCGCACGGCCATGCAGTTCATACCGAACTCGCCCAGGCCCCCCAGGGGGATAATCTGCAGTTTTCCAGTTGGCATTGAGTAAACATGATGCTAGCACACAGCCCCGAGCTACGAGCCCCGAGCTACGAGCCCCGAGCGGCGAGTGGCTGGGTGCAAGAGCAGAGAATGGGTGAAGGTGCATCGAGCGGGTGAAATTGCAGCGAGTGGGTGCAAGAGCAGAGAATGGGTGGAAGCGCATCGAGCGGTGACGTGGAAGAGCGGCGCTTCAGCGCCGCGTCAGGATTGCCCGAAGGTGGGCTTTAGCCCCCGTGAATCGTTCTCGATACGACTCGCCAATGCGGTCCCCGTGCACCCCCGTGCCGACCGCGAGTGGCCCGCGGCTCGCAACTCGAAGCTCGCAACTCGAAGCTCAAAACTCGAAGCTCAAAACTCGAAGCTCAAAACTCGAAGCTCAAAACTCGAAGCTCAATAGCTTTCTTCCTCTCACTGCGATAAGGTTGAATCAATGGCAGACGAGCGCAAATCCTGGCTGCGGCGGCGCGTGGAAACGGCGATGGTGAATGGCCTGACCCGCGCCTATTCGACCGTTCGCGTCGATCCCGCAAAATTTCTGCTGCAACTGCGCGCGGCCTACCGCGTGCCCATCAGCGGGTATCACGGTATCTACTCGCTGGACATTGGGGAACTCGACGTGGTTGCAAACTCGATCATCCGCAGCGGCATGAAGGTCGCAGCCATCGAGGGCGCGGGCCTCGGCCTCGGCGGACTGCTGACCATCGTCCCCGACCTCGGCATTCTTTCGGCGATCACCATGCGCACGATTCAGAAATTGAGTCTGCTCTACGGATTCGAGTTCAACACCGACGACGAAATCGCCGAACTGTGGATTGCCGCCGCCAGCGCCGCCGGAGTCGACATCAGCCGCGAGCTTTTGGAAAAAGAGGTCGTCAATAAGTTCGTGCCCCGCGTCATCCAAAGCATCGCGGCCAAGGCCAGCGCAGAAGTTGTGGAGAAGTGGGCAGGCCGCCTGATTCCACTGGCCAGCTCGGCCATCGGCGCAGCGCTGAATTACTGGTTCGTCCGTGCCTGGGGCGAACGCGCCAGGCAACACTTCCGCGATCGGCATCTTATGCTGCGGCAACGGGCGCAGCAAGCAGCACTCGCCGCACAGAGCCAGCCGATTCTTCCGATGCGCTAACTTCCCATTAACCTGTCATCCTGAGCGAAGCGAAAGACCTATGCACCTTGCCGGCGCCGAGGCGCTATCGCAAACTACATAGTTCCTTCGCTGGGCTCAGAACGGTACGAACGTTGACGCTGGCCATTTGCCGTTTGCGCAGAACGATTTGGGAAGGCCACGGTTTCAGCCGTGTCGCCAGAGCCAGATCAAATCTGGGCTGTAGCCCCTGAGGTTCCTCCATCCCAAGCGTGCGATAAACATCGTGTGATAAACATTAAGAGATGCCCACTTTCTCCTGCGCCGCCATCCTCTTCGATCTGGACGGAGTTCTCGTCGACTCCACCCGCGCCGTAGACCGCGAATGGCGCGAGTGGGCGCAACGCAAAGGCGTCGACGGAGATGCCATCATGGCCATTGCCCACGGAGTTCGCACGGTTGAGGTCATCCGCCGCGTAGCCCCGCATCTCAACGCCGAGGTTGAAGCCAGCGCGATCGAAAATCACGAAGCCGGCGACCAGCGTGGTGTCACCGTCATGCCCGGAGCGGCCGATCTGCTGCGCCAGGTTCCCGAAGGACGATGGGGCGTCGTCACGTCAGGCTCAAGGCTGCTGGCCACCAATCGCCTGCGCTATTGCGGATTGCCGGTTCCGAAAGTTCTAGTCACCTCCGACGACGTCATCCACGGAAAGCCGCATCCCGAGCCATATTTAAAGGGCGCCGCGCAGCTGGGATTTAATCCCGCAGACTGTCTGGTGATCGAAGACGCGCCCGCAGGAATTGAGTCAGCGCGCGCCGCCGGGACGAAGGTGATTGGAATTACGAGCACCTACGCAGCCGCGAAGTTGACGGACGCAGATGCTGTTGTCGGGCGACTGACGGAAGTTCGGATTAATTCCGACGGTGCCCAGATGCTGTCGGTAACGATCGGTTGAAGCCGGATCAGCTTGCAGCTTGATACTCAAAGGAAGCGGTCTAGGACGAGGGCTCCGAGTTGGGGAATCCGCTCAAACACAGAATCGTTGGTCAGAAAGGCCGTCGCCTTCGCGTGCAGCGAGGTTGCTGCCTGCAGCGCGTCTGGCGTTCGCAGGCGGTGGATCGCACGAATCTCCGCCGCCAGATCGGCGATTTCAAGGGTGGGAGAGATCCACTCGAGATTGGGGTAAGTCGACAACAGGGTATAGCACTTTGCAGCGCTTTCTTCGTCCGATTCCCGATAGGGCTTAACCAGCAACTCCGTCATCGTGATGACGGACGTCACCGCAGTAGAAGTTTTGGAATCGAGCCAGGAAAAAACGCAGTCGGCCAGAGCGAGATATCTGGGGTTTGCCTCCAGGTGGTAGATGAAAATGCTAGTGTCGAGCGCAACCCGGCGCTCGCGCCCGAGTGAGGTCCGGAGCCGCGCTACTCCCAACTTTCACGTTCCTTCCGAAGGTATCCTTCTTCATAGCCTCTTCGCATTAAGCCCCGAATCGCCGTGCGATAGGACTTCGGCTTCTCCAGGATGAGGATCTTCCCGGCATGGGCGCGGACGAGGAGCTTGTCCCCCGGCTTGAGCTGCAAAGCTTCGCGGGCCTCGCGGGGGATGACGATCTGGTTTTTGGAGGATAGAGTAGTTTCGGCCATGCTTTACATTTTAGCATAAAGTAAAGTACTAGCACGTGTCTGGTTCCGCGGCTGCATCCCCCATGACGTTCGTCTTCCGAAGATAACTCTCGGGCGGAAATCCACAGATCGCTGTGACATCCAACCTTGTCCACAGCCCGTCACTTGAGCGAAGATGGTCGAGGCCGTGACAGCTGGCACAAGCCAGTCTGTTGCGCCGCTAAGTCCCATGTTTCACGGATTTTAGTATCCAAGCTCTTTGAAATCCGGATTTTGCCGGGAATTTCGGGCTAACGCGGTGATTCCAGAGATGGGAGGGGGGAGGGGGTATACCCCAATCTCCGGCCTGCTCGCGCCGAACTAGCGCAGCCAGTCCTCCAACTCAATCCCCCGATCGGTTTTTTCGTCGCGATATTTCACGATGACCGGCGTGTAGAGCGAAAGATTCCATCCCCAAGGGCCTTTCTCCTGCTTGACGGCGCGCGAGCCGGGAACGACCACGGCATTCTCAGGAACCTCGAGCGGCGCGTCAGCGGTAGCGCGATAAACTTCGCCGCGCACCAAATCATAAAGCGGCGTCGAGCGCGTGAGAATTGTCCCTGCACCGAGAACCGCGCGCGCTCGCACCAGAGTTCCTTCGTAGACTCCACAATTGCCGCAGACCAGCACGTCGTCCTCGATAATCACCGGTGCAGCGTTGATGGGCTCGAGCACGCCTCCGATCTGCGCGGCCGCACTCAGGTGCACGCGCTTGCCAATCTGCGCGCACGAGCCGACCAGCGCATGCGAATCGATCATGGTGCCTTCGTCAACGTACGCCCCCACATTGATAAACATGGGCGGCATGCAAATGACCGAGGGCGCAACATAAGCTCCGGTGCGCACCGACGATCCTCCGGGCACCACGCGCACCCGATCGGCGACGGTGAACTCGCGAGCAGGGAAGGTATCTTTGTCGACGAACGACAGGCCCGAGGGCATTTCCTGAAGAACTCCCAGACGAAACCCCAGCAGGATGCCTTGTTTCACCCAGGCGTTGACGATCCAGCGCGCGTCCTTTTTGTCGCCGACTTTTTCCGCGGCGCGAATTTCTCCCTGCGTGAGCTGCTCGCGGAATTCGAGAAAGGTCCGGCGCGCCTCAGGATCGTGCTCGACTTCGCCCATAGAGGACAGGCGCTCGATGGAGGATTTCAGGGAAGACATGAAGGGATGATTGTCGATTGCTGATTACTGAATTGTCAAAGGAGGGGCGGTGCTTCAGGCGATCGGGTCCGACGTACGGCGGCGCGAATGGCGAGAAAGGTCAGCCAGCAGGTCGAGATGACGGTTCCCAAAATCCCCGCGAAGTAAAGGGGAATTGCGATGAAGATCGAAAACTCCGAGTCGGGAATGCCGAGCCACGAGACGCATCCGCAGATGCCGGGCAGACAAATGGCGGTCGCCGCGATAACCAGTGCGACGGAAATGCCGAGAGCTATTGCGGCCGTTTTCATCGGTCGTGTAGTCAATCAACAATCACAAATCGAAAATCAGCAATCAGTAATGTTTACCTATACGCATTTGCATTCGCTGCGGATCAGCACGCCGGTCATGGCATGAGCAGTTTCCCGGGCCTCGGGCAGAGTTGTATACGGACCGTGCCAGCGCGCATGGTTCACGTCGTGGCCCGCGGGACGTCCTTTGCCGTGGCTGCACTGGCCGCAGGATCCGCGGTGCAGGACGATCTTGCGCGGCCCGGCGGCCCAGTTCTCGTAGATGAAAAATTCCGGCGCTTCGGCGGCCGGCCCGGCGGGTTTGGCGATCACTCCCACTTCGGTGGCAATTTTCTGCAGGCGCGAGCGCGTGTCGCGGCGCATAGGCAACAACGGCAGGCGATAGACCTCCTCAATTTTGCCCATCATCGCGAGCAGCGCCTTCACCGGCAACGGACTCGACTCGATGAAGTTGGCCTGCATCAGCGGCAGATATTTGCGATTCAGGGCGCGCGCCGTCGTCCAGTCGTTTGAAAGCGCGGCATGGGTGAGCGACGCCATTTCGCGCGGAATCACGTTGGAAGCGACCGAGACGATTCCAACACCGCCCAGTGCGATGACCGGCAGTGTGACTGAATCGTCCCCGGAAAAAACCAGAAAAGTTTCGGGCACCAGACCGATCGCCTCCGCGACCTGAGTCACGTTGCCACTGGCTTCTTTGACGCCCACGATGTTGGCGACCTCGGCAAGGCGTGCCAGCGTTGCGGGCTCAAGATTCGCCGCAGTGCGGCCAGGAACGTTGTAGAGAATGACAGGCTTGTCTCCCACGGCTTCGGCGATGGCCTTGAAATGGCGGTACTGGCCCTCCTGCGTGGGCTTGTTGTAATAGGGCGTCGCGGTAAGGATGGCGTTGACTCCGGGGCGCGCGGCAACTTCTTTCGCCTTCTCGACCGCGTCGTGCGTTGAGTTCGAAGTCGCTCCGGCTACGATGGGCACGCGTCCAGCAGCAACTTCGATTGTCGTGTCGATCACGTGCAGCCATTCGTCGTGGGTGAGCGTGGGCGTCTCGCCCGTCGTGCCGCACGGAACCAGAAAATCTATGCCCGACTCAATCTGCCACGCGATCAAATTGCGCAGGGCGGTATCGTCGATCGAACCATCCTGATGAAACGGAGTTACCAGTGCAGTACCACACCCACGGAGTTGCATAGGAATAAGATAACGCGAATGAGGGTGAAGCGAAACCGGCCAGGTCAGGGCCGATTATGCCCGGATTGTCCGGCTGAGTTGCCCATGCTTCGGATGAGCTCGTCTAATTGGGCTTCGAGCGCGTTGAATTTATCCTGTTCAGCGCGCAGTTGCTGCTCGGCCTGGATTTCTATCGCTTGCTGCTGCTGCTCTGTGTCCACCGTGACTTCGAGTTCAGATTTAGTGTGATTGATCCTGTCCTGCAACACCTTCTGTTGCGGTAGGTTCTCTTCGGCGCCTAGCGCATCCTCGAGTCGCTTGAGCTCGGCTGCAAGTTGCGTCTTACCGACCCCTATCTCAGAGAGCTTCGAGCGAGCATCGTTTAGGTGTTCCGAGGCTCGCGCGACCGATCCCTCTTGCATTTGCAACCTGGAAAGTAAAATCTGGCTGGTCTGAACTCTTGCCAATGAGACCCGCAACTCCTGACGAAGCGCACGGACTTCGGTCAGAATAGCTTGTAGTGCCTGTGGATCGGACGAGTTGCCTTGGGCGAGCGTGGTGCCACTTATCCCGGACAGTAAGAGCGTGAGAAGAAATACTCGTCGCATGTCGACCCTCCTTTGAATGCTGTGCTTAGGGGCAGCTACAGTTCGCGCCATACGTCCTTGAAATCGTAGAAACCTTTTTTGCCATGCAGCCACTCTGCGGCGCGGATGGCGCCTTCGGCGAATCCGCGGCGGGATTTGGCGTCGTGGCACAGATAAATGCGGTCGGCCGAGGATTCGAGGACAACTTCGTGCAGGCCGACAACGTCGCCTTCGCGGAAGGAGGTTATTTGCAGATCGTCGTTCTGAGAGCCGCGGCCACTCGCCCCGCGCATGACTTTTTGTAGCGCGATCGCGGTGCCTGAGGGCGCGTCTTTTTTTTGAACGTGGTGGCGCTCAAAAATCTGGCCGGAATAATCGTGGCGAAGGGCTGCCGCGGCGGTGCGGGCGACGTCCAGGAAAAGATTCACGCCGACAGAGAAGTTGGGGGAGTACACGAATCCGGTGCCGTGCTGTTCGACCAGCGCGCGGACGCGGTCGATTTCGTTATGCCAGCCCGTCGTGCCGACGACCATATTCTTGGCGGCTGTGACGCAGGCATCGATGTGGGCGAGAACACAATGCGGGGCCGTGAAGTCAATGACGGCGTCGATGTCGCGCAGCTTTTCGGGTGTGAGTGCGGCGCACGCGGCGTTTTCATTCGAGCCGGCGACGCGGATTTCGTGTTTGCGCTCGGCGGCGGCTTCCGCCACGAGGGATCCCGTTTTGCCGCGGCCTAGAATCAGGAGGTTCATGCTCAACAGCTTACCGCAGAGGCTAAAGCCTTGTTCAGACGTTTAGACGCTTAATGCAGCCTGAAGCGCCGCTCTTCCACGGTGACCTTCCATGTTTGTGGGGCAAAAAGCAGGTTCCTCACCGCCGCTTTGCGCCGGTTCGGAATGACAACATTCATAGTTGATGTCGACTTTGATTACGCGAAGACCTCCGGGTCCAGTTCCGAGAAGAACGTTTTGTGCAGGCGCTGGATTACGCTGGGCACTTCATCTTCTTCAATCACGAAGGTCAAGTTAATTTCCGAGGCGCCTTGCGAGATCATGCGAATTTTTTTGTCCGCGAGTTCGCGAAAAACCAGGGCCGCGATTCCAGGCGTGTTGCGCAGGTTTTCTCCGACCAAACAGACGATTGCCTTGCGGCCTTCATATTTTACGTCGGCCAGCTTGGCGAGATCAGCCGCCAGCGCGGGAATCGCCTGATTGGAATCGACGGTGAGTGAGACGCTGACTTCCGAAGTCGAGACCACGTCGATGGAAACTTTGTGGCGATCGAAGGCCTCAAAAATCGAGCGGAGAAATCCGTGGGCCAGCAGCATGCGGGGAGCTGCCACGTCGACGATGGTGATGCGTTTCTTGGCGGCGATGGCTTTGAAAATATTTTTCCCTTGCGGGGCGCGCGTGGTGATGCGCGTGCCTTCACATGACGGGTTGCGCGAATTGAGTACGTAGACAGGAATATTTTTCTGGATGGCCGGGAGCACGGTCGCCGGGTGCAGAACTTTCGCGCCAAAATACGCGAGCTCGGCGGCTTCGTCGAAGCTGATGACTTTAATCCTTCGCGCTTCCGGGCAGATTCGCGGGTCGGTGGTGAGGATGCCGTCGACGTCGGTCCAGATCTCGATGCGGTCAGCGCCCAGACCTGCGCCGAAGATAGCTGCAGAAAAATCGGAGCCGCCTCGCCCGATGGTCGTCGTGATACCCGCACGGTTCGCGCCGATGAAGCCGCCCATCACTGGCACTTGGCCAGCTTCCAACAGAGGTTGAACTTTTTCTTGCAGCCTGGAGTTGGTTTCTTCATATTGCGGAACCGCCTGCATGTAGGCGCTGTCGGTGAAGAGCACGTCGCGGGAGTCGACATGAACTCCGTTGAGTCCGCGCGCAGCGAAGGCGGCGGCGACGATTCTGCTGGAGAGCATTTCGCCGAACGCCGCGACATGATCCGTCGTGCGGGGCGTGATTTCGCCGACGGCGGAGATCCCGCGCAGCAGTTCGTCGAGGGCTTCGAAATCCGTACCCAGTTCCGAGTGGAATTCGGTGAAGCGTGCCGTGCCCAGCAGTTCACTGGCAGTGTTGTAGTGACGTTCCTGCAGCGAGCGGCAGAGTTTGAGCGCGGTTTTGCGCTCGCCTTCGCCGGCGGCGCGCGCCATGGTCAACAGCGTGTCGGTGACTTTTGCCATGGCGCTGACTACGACCACGGGCTTCTGCGCCAGGCGTCCTTCAACGATGGACGCAACGCGGTCGATGGCCTTCGCGTCCTCGACGGAAGTTCCGCCAAACTTCATGACGATCATTCGGCGGGCCTTTGGAGGACAGTGTTGTGGCGCGGGAGATCCTTCGCTCCGCCGGAAAGACGGCTCCGCTCAGGATGACGCAGGCGTCTTTGGTGGAAGCTCCCGATAGAACGCCAAGTCATCCGAGGTATGCCTTGGCCTTCAGCAGTTCGGCGTTGAGCACGGCGGCGCCGGCGGCGCCTCGGATGGTGTTGTGCGAGAGCACGGTAAATTTCCAGTCGAGCACTCCGCAGGGGCGAAGACGTCCGACAGCGGTGGTCATGCCGGCTCCCATGTCGACGTCGAAGCGCGGTTGCGGACGGTCGGCGGCTTCGAGATAGACGACCGGACGCTCGGGAGCGCTGGGCAGCTTCAATTCCTGGGGCTCGGCGCGATAGCTGTTCCAGGCGGCGATGATTTCTGCGGGCTTGGCTTTTTTCTTCAGCCGGATCGAAATCGACTCAGTGTGCCCGTCTTCGACGGCGACGCGGTTGCACTGCGCGCTCATGGCGAAGTCGCCGGGGATTATTTTGCTGCCGTTGAGCTGGCCGAGCAGCTTCTTCGTTTCCTCTTCCATCTTTTCTTCTTCGTTCTTGATGAAGGGGATCACGTTGCCGAGGATGTCGAGCGAGGCCACGCCGGGATATCCTGCGCCGCTCACCGCCTGCATGGTCACGGCCATCACAGTCTCCAAACCAAACTGCTGGTGGAGCGGTGCCAGCGCGAGCACCAGGCCGATGGCAGAGCAGTTGGGATTGGTCACGACATAGCCTCCGGACTTTTTGCGCGAGGATTGCACGTCGATGAGTTTGATGTGTCCGCCGTTGACTTCTGGGATGACCAGCGGCACGTCTTCCTTCATGCGCAAGGCGCTCGAATTTGAAACCACGGCGCAGCCCGCGTCGGCGAAACGCGGCTCCATCTCGGCCGCGATGGAAGCGTCAAGCGCGGCAAAAATAATTTTGGGGGCGCCTTCGGGAGTGGCCGGCGAAACGGTCATGGCCGCCACGGCGGGTGGAATGGGGGTCTTCAGCCGCCAACGCGCTGCTTCGGAGTACACCTTGCCTTCTGAGCGGTCGGACGCGGCCAGCCAAGCTACTTCAAACCAGGGATGGTGCTCCAGCATCTGGATGAATCTTTGTCCGACGACACCGGTGGCGCCGAGAATGCCAATAGGAATTTTGCGGGTCATATTTTCTCAATCAGGTTTTCTCAATCAGAATACTTGGAATTCTATAACAGTCGAGGGGGAGCAGATTCCTCCGCCCCTCGCGTTCGCTCGGGGGTCGGAATGACAACACTATAGTAAACGACAACACCAGCTTCCAATGCCGGGAAGTAAGCAGGCAAGTAGCGAAAGGATGATTACTTCTGGCCCGTCCGAATTGCCCTGCCATCGTGCCACCGCAGAAAGCTCGCCACTCCAGACAAGATTGCATCTGGCCGATAGAAGAAGTTGGAGAGATTTGCCATGCCCGAACTCCGCCAAAACTTTTTCACCAAAGAATGGGTCATCATTGCCACCGAGCGGGCGAAGCGGCCCGAGGAGTTGGCCACGCATCGCGTGGTGGAGTCGGTGCCGGACTTTGTCGAGAACTGCCCATTCTGTCCGGGAAACGAGAGCAAGACTCCGGCGGAGGTGATGCGGTCGCCCGTGAACGGCGGGTCCTGGGCAGTGCGCGTGATTCCCAACAAATTCGCGGCGTTGTCGAGCGAGGTGCAGCCGACGCGCAGCCTGCAGCACTTGCGGCGACGCATCGAAGGTTTCGGATTTCATGAAGTCATCATCGACAGTCCCGACCACTCTCGTTACATGGGGCTGTTGCCCGACATGCACGTGGCTAGCATTCTTCGTGTTTATAAAGAGCCTTACAACGCGCTCAGCATGGACCACCGCGTCAACCACATCACGATATTCAAGAATCACGGGGTCGATGCCGGGGCCAGCCAGCAGCATCCCCATTCCCAGCTGATAGCGACGCCGGTGATCCCGAGCCAGGTGCGGCATAGGTTGCACGAGGCTCTGCGCCACTATGACGACGTGCGCGAATGCATGTTCTGCCACATGGTGGAGCGGGAAGTGGAAGACCAGACTCGCGTCGTCATCAAGAGCGAGCGCTTCGTGGCCATGGAAGTGTTTGCATCGGCCACGCCTTTTGCCACGCAGATTTTTCCGCTGCGCCACATGGCTAGTTTTGGCGATATCTCTGAAATGGAAATTAACGACCTGGCGCGCGTGCTGCGTACTTTGCTGGCGAAGATTTATGTGGGCCTGGGGAATCCTGACCTGAACTTCATGATTCGCAGCGGCCCGGCGGAATACGCGGGCGCGCGCCACTTTCACTGGTACGTCAGCGTGATTCCGCGGCTGACCCGCGTGGCCGGATTCGAGTTGGGGTCGGGGATGTTCATCAACACGGTGCTGCCCGAGGCTGCGGCGGAGTTTCTGCGCAAAGTTGTGGTGGAGAAGGTTACTGGAGCTGGCGCGGGGTTGTAGCGTAGAAATGTGGGGCGGACACTCTTGTCCGCCGCTTTTTGCGCTGCTTTTGCCTTTTCGGCAGAGGGTTTATCGGTGGAGCAAAAGTCAAAAGCAGCGGGCAGGAGTGTCCGCTGCACACAAGCCAGGACCTACGGCCGGTGCGTTTCCTGGCCGCGGAAGGGAATTTCGGTCAAGGGGCCGAATTTCTTTTTCTCGGCATACAGGCGCCAGCGGCGGAAGACGATACGCAGACTCGCCATCACGGGAATCGAAAGATAGATGCCCAGGATGCCGGCGACTTCGCCTCCGGCCATCACGCCGAAAATGGCAGCCAACGGATGAAGCTCCATGCTTTCGCCCATGATCCGCGGAGACGAAACGTAATCCTGCACCAGTCGCCAGATCGCCAGAAAAATAATCAGGATCAGCCAGTGCTGATAACTCATCAGCAGGGCCACGCTCACGATGATCAGGGCCGCGGCCAGCGGGCCGACCACGGGAACAAATTCCAGCACGCCGCCAATCGTGCCCAGAATCAGAGCATAGGGAACGCGCATTACGCCGAGAAAGGCCGAGTACATGACCAACGTCAGTGCCGCCAGCGTGAGTTGTGCGCGGATGAAGTGGGCCAGCATGCGGTTGAGATCGTTAAGCACGTTTTCCAGAAACTCGCGCTGCGGCCGCGAGGAGATGGTTGAGAGCAAGAAGTCGCTGAAAGACCGGCCATCCCTCAAGAAGAAGATGGAGAGCAGCGGCACGACGAAGAACAGCCACGCCTGCTTAGCCACGTCGGCCACGCGCAAGCCGATACGCTGTGCCACCTGCTCGATGTCCTCGCTGTGGCTGACCAGAAACGACTGCAAAAGGTTCGCGGTCTTCTCGTTCCAGCCGTGGTCTTTACCGAGTTGCTCCGCAATATTGCCGGATTTGAGCTGGGTGAGCAGATCGGGCAAGGCTTTTCCCAACCGCGCTCCTTCGCGCGTCACCTTGGGGCCTACGGCCACAAAAAACACCACGACCAGCACGACCAGCAGAATGTAAATCACCGCGATGGCGCGGTCGCGCCCCCGCAGCCAGCCTTCCAGGCGATTCACCAGCGGGCTCATCAGATAGGCGAAGAAGATGGCGAACAGAAACGCGATCAGCGTGTCGCGTGCCACGTAGAGAAATCCCAGCGCCAGCGCGAACAGCAGCACCGTCACCAGCACGCGCGCCGTACGTGAGTCAGTCAACAGCAATAGGTTTTCCAGGGCGATCTCGATTCTGCCGCCGGGCAGGCACAGCCCTTAATCCCGGTCCACCACCGTGTTATCGGCAGGAATCGCCACACGCATGAGCTTGAAGTGATCGTTGTCATCCACCCACAGCTGCCACAGCATATCCTCTCCGGACAGGTTCAGGCGCAGCAATTCGCGCTCGGCGCCGTGGATCGTAATTTTCTCTTTCCCCGCCAGTTCCATGCGGACGCTCATCGAAGTGCGGTCCTGTGGGACGAGCGCGCCGAAGTCGGCGGACTGGCATTGGCGGACGCCATTTTCGTTCTTGCAGGGCGCTACTGCCAGATATCGCCACGCCAGCAACTCCCGGTGGATGAAGAAATTGTTGTCGAGCACCGGTGTTGTGGCGGGCAGCAGATAGGCCTGCTCGGCCGCTTTGGCTTGACCCGGGGGCGTGATCTTCTCTTTCAGAAAGTCGTTGTCAGGAAACACGATCAGCGAACCGCCCGCGGACTGGCTCCACTCATATTTCTGGATCTCGCCGCCGGCGCCGAGTTCCAGTTCCGACTTCTGCGAGGCTGGATCGGTCCCGGCTGTTTCCTTGAGCTGCGATTTGATGATGCTGACGCCGTTTTGCTGCTCAATGTGGAAGGTTTCGGTGGCAACGCGCTGGCCTTTGACGAACACGCCGAACGAGCCGGAGTCGACGATTGGGTTGGGTGCGGGTTTCGCCTTGTCTTTCTTGTCGGCCGCGTGCGCGCTGGCGAGAGTCGCAAGGGAACATCCCAAAACGAAAGCCAACGCCCAGCGCATTCCTGGTTCAAACTTCACTCGACTTCTCCTTGTTCCGTGCGTAGCTCGATTTTTTTCAGGCCCAGCCTGTCCGCAATTTCTGCGGCAATCGCTTCCACCGCGCGCGAGCCGGTTTGAATCTTCAAAGTTGCTGTCGAGTAGCTTCGACTGCGCGTGTCATAGAGCTTGCGAAACTGTTCGCGGCTGCGGAGCAGCGGACGTTCCACTCCGGCTTCACAGCAGCGCTCCCACAAATCTTCGACCGGAGCGTCCAGAAAAACCGTGGGCACGCCTGACCGCTTCAGCAGGGCCGCATTCTCCTTCTGCACGAAAGCGCCGCCGCCCAGGGCTACGATTCTGACGCCCCCGCCGCCCAGTTCCCGCAGTACATGTTCCAGAGCTGCGCGCTCGGCGCGCCGGAATTCGGATTCTCCTGCATTCCGGAAAATCTCTGCCACCGTGCGCCCCTCGCGTGCCTCGATGCGGTCGTCGAGATCTTCAAACATCCAATTCAGCAACTGGCCGAGCGCCCGGCCCACGCTGCTTTTCCCGGCTCCCATGAAACCGACCAGGAAAACCGCATTCCCGGAAACACCCGTGCGTTTCGACGCCTGACTGCTGGGCCGCACCTGTCGCTTCGCGGGTTTGCCAGAACCCTTCTTCAAAAAGTCAGCTTCTCGCTGCTAGCTCCTAGCCACGCGATGGTTCGTCTAAGAGCCAGAAAGCCAGGAGCCAGAAGCTGAACTTGATTTTTACTTGGAGGTGCGTTTTCTGAGGTGGATTTTACCACTGAAGCTGCGCAGCACCACGGTCGATGACATGGTGATCTGACCCATGGTACCCGTGAAGGCACTGCCTGGTGTGACGGGGAACCAGTTGTGCGTCTTGGGTTGGAGAGGAATGTCGTCGTGGACTTCACCGCGCACCGAGCGCGCGCTCACGTCGGCGGAGGGTGAGCCCGGAACCGT
>Ga0210389_10000660_pt1 | contig 29766 bp, 21 predicted proteins | sample IncBWH28OmetaG_FD_160127 | JGI IMG/M metagenome (GOLD analysis project Ga0210389, IMG submission 160127) | Forest soil microbial communities from Barre Woods Harvard Forest LTER site, Petersham, Massachusetts, United States - Inc-BW-H-28-O ... | reverse complement strand
GGACTCGGCGATCAAGCCGCTGAAATTGCAGCAAAACGCACTCTGAACTGTTCCGCCGAGCAGTAGGCTGCCTCCGCTGCTCACAAGATGCCCGACTGAGCCGACGCTGAGATCGGTCCCGCACAGGCTTCCGTTCAAATAGATCTCCGCATCCGCATCGTTGGCATAGACAGCGACTGCGTTGTACCAGACATTGGCCGACAATACTGTCGAGCAAGTGACCGTCTGAAGGTGATTGAGAGGAATGCTAATGTAGAAGTAGAACTGCAACTGGTTCGTCGCCGGGTCGTTAATAGTAAAGGTGTAGCCACCCGTACCGCCCGTGTTCCATTTGGACATACAGGAAAAGGTGTTTCCTGAACCGGGCAGGTTCGCCATCTTAAACCAGCAACTCCACGTCGCGGCGCTGCCGGTGAGGTCGATGGCATTGCCAACGCCCGGAACGGTGGTAAGGTCGGTCGAGCCATTGAAGGAGCGCCCGGCCCAGCACGGCAAAGAAACAAACAGCGCGAGAACAACACAGCGTTTCACAGGACCACCTTTCTCCGTTGAGCCACTAGCGCCTTGCCAAGAAATGAAAACGCACGGCTCCTCGGCTCATAAAACGAAGTGAGGATATATCAGAATATTGCTTGTTGGCGGAGTACCCGTCGAGGGTGAGGTTGCGATTTTGACCACAAGAATCCCGCCGTTTACCAAGGTACTCTGAACGTTAAACCTCAGGGTCACTCGGTGGTAAGCTGTTGCAGTCGTGGTATAGACCTGCGCCGCTGCACAAGTCGGCACTCCGACGTTAAAGGTTCCAGAGCCGACGATGGAGTCGCAGGTCTGAATATTCGCCGTGTGCCCAGCCGTATTGTCCGCGCTGTACACATCTACAACGAGAGTCGAGCCGGTCGCTGCAGTCTGGACAAAGACCTCGCAATTGATGTAGGTGGTTGTGTTAAAGACGAATTCCCAGTGAGCATTGAATCAGTTAGTAAGCGAAACTACCGTGAAGAAGCTGTTGCCCGTCTGGTCCGGGGCACAGTTCTCTATCTGCTGTCCTAACGCACGTCCCGCGAGTGACAGAACTACCACTGCAAATACACAGCTGCTGATTGATCTCTTGGTCACAACTGAACCTCCGAACGAAGGGGCCTTGGCTAGGGGCGTGGCGACGATATGCCCAATGAGCGGAGCGTACTCTGCTTTTTGCCCAGCGTCAAGCGGATTGTGTGGGAACATCGAAGCGTGTGGTATGCCGGTAAAGATACAGGGATCTGCTCGATTTGCGGTTAGTCGGCAAGAAGTCCGTAAGGTTCCAGCTCGGGCGAGGGTTGATCACCGTTGAGCATCCAGACATGGCGGTTGCGGAAGTAGCTTAGCAGTTCTTGGTTTTGCTCATCGCCCATGTCCCGGGCCCAGACGATTTTCGCGGCGTCGATATCAGCTGCGTTGTAGACCCACTCGTGATCTACATCGTGCTGCACTCCGTAGCTAGGCTGATAGCGAACGAGGATCAGATAATACCCAGGCTGACGGCTAAGTTGCTGGATGATTGCGGCACGGTCCAGATTTCCCCGCGGCCAAGCAGGCTCGATTGCAGTGTGAGTAGCGGCGGCCAGGACGCGCAAGAGGAACATGGCGCAACAGACTACCACGATCATGCGAACTGCGGCGGTTCCTTGGCGGGAGCGGCGCCCCCCCCACAAACGCAGGTGCCGCATGCATTGCAAGAGCACCAAATAGAGCAATGCTGTTGCTGGAGCGAAGTAGTGCGGAAAGGTCCAGGTTTCCGGCAAGAGCCCCGCCACGAACACGCCAAGAGCCACAAGAGGAAAATGCATCCGACGGTCACGGAGTATCCAGGGGAAGGCCAACAACGGGAGGCTCAAGGCGGGGCCAAGATAGAACTGCCAATATGATGCCAGCTTATTGCGACTGCGTCGGAGGGCTCCTGCGAGAGTGCGATTCTCCTCAAATTGCGTTAGTTCCCATCGGTAGAAATCCCGCATGACCCTATGGTTGTAGAGCGGCTCGGAGCGCGGGGTCTGCCAAAGGAAATATGGGGCTGTTGCATAAGTCTCCCGGTTCACCTGGTAGGTCATACGAAACGGACTGCCGGTGACCCTGGCGTAGTAATGGCCAGTGGCCACGGTGAATGCGGCTAACAGTAATATGATCGGCAGTAGGACGCTGGCGAAGATGCGGCGAGTGAATGGCGTGCGGAATAGCCATAGGATCATGCTGCCGGCCACCGGGATACTGAGGAGGAGCCCCTCATAAGGTCGGCTATTGGCAAGCAGGGCCAGTCCCAGGGCCATGAGGATCGCGTCTCGCGCTCGGGCATGTTTCTTAATCCGGGGAAGCGCTCCGAGCAACAATGCACCGCCCAAGGCGACCACCGAAGCGCTCCAATATCCGTTTACCCAATAGCTGAGAATTCCCAGCCGCAAAGCCGCCAGGATCCCGCCAAGCAGAGCCCACGGGGGAGGCAGCCAGCCCAGCAGCATCCAGCACAACGCTGAGCACATCAGAGCGGTCACCAGCAATTCTCCCATCCACGGATGGCCCATGAGCTGTCCGGCGGCGAGCATCAGGCCCTGCGCGGGTGGATACATCGACATGTAGGTAGGCTTCTGAATGATATGGAAACTTTCAAAGTGGACCCACATAGGATGCGTGGGATTCGTCAGTTTTCCGTGGGCGAAAGTATCGGAGGCGAGGAGGTAGCTGTACTCATCGTTCCAGCGGGGCTCAGGTATTCCGAGAATTGGAATCAAACCGGCCCTCACTACAATCACGCTGAGGCCAACCAAAAGCACAGAGAGCCGCTGACGTCTGGCTAGACGAACGAAGCCTCGCTCCAGGCGATCAAAAACGGTGCGGGCACCTCGGCTATTGGTATTGCGGGAGAAGAAAATTAGCGCCGAAGCGGCAATCACGAGAAGCGCTTCGATTATCGCCACCAAGTTCGGAGCAAGCCGCGCGTATAGGTTCTGCATCGTCACCTGGTCCGGGCATTTGATAGCCCAGCCTTTACTTTAAGTCAGTCGCAGCGCGAAAGGGATGCATCGTCGAGTTATTTTCAGACGAGTTGTTTATCGGCGGCTTTTTCGAACAGTCCGTCGACGATTTGAATCATTTCGCTGTCCACGACACGGTTGCAGGAGATAGCCTCTTTCAGCGTGATCGAAACAATCTTGTTGGCGCGCAGCGCGGCCATACATCCGAACTCGCCGCGATGCACCATGTCGATGGCGCCCAGACCGTAACGCGTGGCCAGCACGCGGTCGAATGCGCTGGGAGACCCACCGCGCTGAATGTGTCCAAGAATCACGGCGCGAGTTTCGAAGCCAGTACGTTTTTCGATTTCACGGGCGAGGATGTTGGCGATGCCTCCGAGTTTCACGTGACCAAATTCGTCCTTGCCCATGTCTTGGAGAACGGGGGATCCGTGGCCGGGCTCGGAGGAAAACTTTGCGCCTTCGGCGACGACGACGATGGAAAAGTAACGGCCGCGGGCATGACGCTGGCGAATCGACTCTGCGACCTTATCGACATCAAAGGGGCGCTCGGGGATAAGGATAACGTCGGCGCCGCCGGCGATGCCGCTGTAAAGCGCGATCCAGCCGGCGTCGCGGCCCATCACTTCCACCACCATCACGCGGTTATGCGCCTCCGCAGTGGTGTGGACGCGGTCAAGAGCTTCGCAGACGATATTGCAGGCGGTGTCAAATCCGAAGGTATAGTCGGTGCCGCCGAGATCGTTGTCGATGGTTTTGGGAACGCCCACAACTTTGGCGCCGCGTTCGTGGAGTTTCTGGGCGACCGAGAGAGTATCGTCGCCGCCGATGGCAATCAGGGCATCGATTTTATTTTTTTCCAGGGCGGCCAAACAGCGGTCGATGCCGTCGGCACGCTTGGAGGGATTGGTTCGCGACGTGCGCAGGATGGTTCCGCCGCGAGGCAGAATGCCTCCAACCGCATCGAGGTCAAGAACCATGGTTGTGTCATCGACCAGACCGCGCCAGCCTTCCATAAACCCGACAAACTGGTCTCCATAGGTGAAGATGCCTTTGCGCACGACCGCGCGAATCACAGCATTCAGTCCAGGACAATCGCCGCCGCCGGTTAAGATGCCAATCTTCATGGTCCGCTCCCTGTATTTAGGTGAAAATCCCCGGAATGCACCCCGGGCGCGGGCTGCATTCAGCGGCAGTCCAGAGCGCGGGATTCAGCAGTCGCCGGGAAGAAATAGATTATCACTAAAGATGCACAATTCCGGGGAACAAGATGGCTTCCGCGCATGCGCCCTTCCTGGTTGCACTTGGCAACGCGTCCGCTGAACACATAAAAATTGAACACTACCCAGGAGTACAAACGCTTGACAGTGACACTGGCTCAGGCGCACAATTTCGGGCGTATTCTATTGAACCGGCAATTCTTCCCCTCGCTGGGTTCGCGGCTCACAATCAAGATGGTCAGCACGATCGGCTGATGGCGGCGAAACTCCGCGCTTGCGCGTGAGTGCTCGCGGGCTATCGACTGCATTCACTCGTCCGGAGGGATAACCCATGCAAAAAGGGGTGGGGGGGCTCGGCGCTCTATTGGTGCTAGGGCTGGGGTTGGGCTTGTTGCGCGGCGGCGGTCCGACTACCGGCGGCGCAAGTTCCTTAAGGTCGGGGATCGCGCAGCAATCGGTAGCGGAACTCTCGCACGCCTCCAGCGCGGCGAACCAGGCAAACGGCAAACCTTACTGCGCGGAGAAAGATCTGCTCGATACGATTCATTCCTCCTTGCCGAATTTGCAGAGCAAAGAAGAAGACCTGTGCAAAAGCAGCGATCCCCTCAATCAAGAATTTCTGAATCTGGCTGCAACCGGCAACGACATTAAGTTCGCCATCGCGATCGTTCCGGACCCGGTTCACACCCACCTCAGTTTGTTTTTCGATCGTACGATGGACGCGATCCAGCAGGGTGCGCAACAGGCAAGCTGGATTTTTGACCGTGCGACTACGCCGTGGGACAGCCAGGAACATCCCGAATCAAACGATTTTCGCATTCGCCTGTTGCAGGAGGATTACCGGGGAGCCAGAGAGGACATGCCGGGACTGATGATTTTCCGGCCATCCGATCCGAAGCAGTTGCATGCTTCATTGTTCGTCTTCGTTGTTGGCGAGACACCGACGGGCGGGGTGACCAAAGCGCAATTCATCACGGCGGTGAGATCAATCGCGGAGTTCACCGAGGCAAAAGATCCCAACGAAAAGAATCCGCTACGCATCATCGGCCCGACATTTTCCGGATCACTCTACTCGCTCGCCCAATTGATCAGCGGTGTGGTGCCGTCGAAGCGCTTCAACGGGCTTGTGATCCGCAGCGGCACCGTCAGCAGTTGGAATACGGCGCAATGGTTCCAGAGATGGTTCGAGAATCATAAGTCCGATACCACGCCTCCCGTGGATTTCGCAACCTTTCAGCAGAGTGACCGGTACATGCTTCGGCGGTTCATAGAATTTGAAAAACGCAGAGGCTACCCGCCTCGGCAGATTGCGGTGCTCGCCGAGGATGAAACTGCCTATGGCAATCGCGAATTTTGCCCTGTATCTTCTCCCGCGGACGCAACCAAACCAAACCCCTGCGAGGTAGAAGCCAGCGCCGGCGCGCCGAGCGTCCCTCAAGACGCAGCCTTGCAAGAGGACGAAGACTCGGTGCTGCAACTCTACTTCCCGCGCGATATCTCCCAACTGCGCAGCGCCTACCAGCAGGGACTGCAAGCGCAAGCGTCATCTTCCAGCGACAGCTATCAGGTTCGTTCCACATTGCCGCTGAACTTGCAAGACAGCGGCAGCGACGACGATTCGGTGCAGCGATATGCGCACTCGCAAACCCCTTTGTCACAGGAAGCGATACTGCTTGGCATCGTAGCCGCGATTCGTCAGAAGCATATTCAGTTTGTGGTCCTCCAGGCGACCAATCCCATGGATGCGGTCTTCCTGAGTGGCTTCTTGAAGAAGGGTTATTCCGAGGCCCGGGTTGTCGCGAGCCCGGCGGATCTCCTCCTCAGCCGCGACGCCGATGATGTTTCTCTTTTGCATGGTGTGATGGCGCTTACCACATACTCGCTACTGCCCGGTATCAAGGATGAGGTCGCCACTCCGGAGAGTTTGCCGGAGACGCGCGTGAGTCATATTTTTCCGAGTTCGTACGCCGTTGGTACATACAATGCGGCGCTCTCGCAGATCACTTGCTTCAAATCGCCCCTCCCACCCGACTGTGCCGATCCCTCACCTTTTCTTCCGGTTGCTCATTACGCGGAGTATGGCTGGCCCATACTCGGCGGACCCAGGGATTCTCCACCGTTGGCGCCGGTAGTGTGGCTCACGGTTTTAGGCCGCGACGGATTCTGGCCGGTGGCCGATCTGGAAGATGGCAGCTACCAAGCGGGCGAGATTCATGCCTCGCCGAAGCCCATTGATCCGGTGCCGCGTCCGGCCTCGACGCCGCCTCATCCGCGGCACAAGTTTGATCCGCCGCAGCCGTTATTCTGGAAACTGGCCTGCGGATTTGTGTTGCTGTTATCCGTAGTCTTTTGGATTCTTCTGCGCAATGGCTCAATCATGGCCTCTTCTTCCGCCATGACGCTGCTGGCTCCGGTGAAGGATCCGTGCCGTTCTGCCCTGATCGCGTTCATCGGCTGGTTATTGCTGGCAGGGATGCTGTTGCTGGTTTGGCCCAGCGTTGCCTGGCTGGCGTGGTGGCCGTGGCCCGAGGTGATCATCGTCGCCGCCGCTCTCGTCGCTGTGCTGCACTGTATTGTTTGCGTCCAGGAACTCAACCGCAGGGGACCCGCTAGAGATAGTCGAGTGTTTCTACGAGTCGCGGTCGGAATGTCTCTATGCTTTCTGCTGTTGTATCTGGTTCCCGGACACTCGCAAATTCCCTTTCTTTACCGCTACGTACATTTGACGTCGGGGGTCTCCCCGTTGCTGCCCTTGCTCTGCCTGCTGGCGGCGGGCTTGTGGTGGGCATGGTTTTCTCTCTCCGGACTCGCATTGCTGGACGAGCGTCATCCTCGTCTTCCCTTGAATGCCGACCTGCCTTCCGCGGTGCCTCCGGGACATACTTCTGCGGCGGTGATACAGCCGATGTGGCCGTCAGAAGCTGCCGGGGAGAAGCTCGTGGACATTGCGCGGCCTTGCGCGCGAGCACGGCGTGTGTATGGTCCGACGCTCGCCCTTGCGGCTGTTGGATTATTTGCCCTGGACTATTTTCATCCGCTGCTGAGTCTGGAAACCCGACACTTTGAGTGGGCTTACGCAATCGCGTTGGGCTTCGTCATCTTGACGGTGTTTGCCACCCTTTTTCGGTTGCTTGCGATTTGGATGGAATGCCGCAGAATCCTCACCAGCCTGGATCACTTTCCGCTCCGCCGTGCCTTCGCAAAGCTGAACTTTACCTGGGAGCCGTTCTGGCGCCTGAGCGGCGCTCGGTGGCAGGATTTGTACCGCCTGGTTTCACGGCAATTGGAAACCTTGGAACATCTCAAACGAGAATTGGAGACCGTCGGTGGGGACGAGGTCATTGACGAGCTGATAGAAGATATTAACGAGACTGCCGCGGCACAGGACAAAATGCGCCGCGGATTCGTGAGCGCTTTCAAACCCGCTCCTTCAGATCCATCGCGGCCGCTCACGCCCCCCGAACAGAATGCCTCGCCTGTGGCATCGCGGGATCAGGACTTCGAAAATATGTGCATCAGCAGTTACAGGGACATGCAAGAGAAGATGGCCAAAACCTGTGCGGCGGCCCTCAAGTATCTACAACCCAGATGGTGGGATGACGAAGGATTGATCGCAACCGAAGTGGCCTCCAGCCTCGATATCAAGACCGACAAGAACGATAATAGCGAGGACGCTCCCGAAGTTCCCCTGGCAACTCGTTTGGCGGAACGCTTTGTCGCCCTCGTGTATCTGAACTTCATCCTCAGCGTTGTACTACGGATGCGAACGCTGACCATGACCGTCGCTGGCCTTTACATCTTTCTTCTGCTCTCGGTGAACTCCTATCCCTTTGAGCCCAGAGTTGCGTTACGTTCCGCGGCGATTTTCTTGCTGATCTTCATTGTGAGCATGGTGGGCTTTGTATCCGCACAAGTCCATCGTGATTCAATCTTGAGCCTGGTAACTCAAACCAAGCCGGGAGAACTCGGCGTAGCGTTCTGGGTGCGCATGGGATCGTTTGTCGCACTGCCGCTGATCAGCCTTTTGGTGTCGCAGTTCCCCTCGCTGAATAACGCGCTGTTCTCCTGGCTTGAGCCGGCGGTAAGCGCATTGAAGTGAGGACTCAGCCAGGTCGTGAAGCACTGTGCGAAGTCGCCAAAGTACTTTGGTAACCCAGCGTTGAGCTAGAGTCTCTAGTCTGCATTCGGGAAATTCGGATTCTGTTACCATTACGGGACTGAAACCCTGCGGGGGCAGGGAACCTTCGCTTCTCAAGCGGATTAAAACGCAGGCGACACGGGGCAAAAAGCACAATGGGGGATGTTATGGGGACTTTCACGGCAGTTGCGAATTCCTTCAGCCGCTGCTTTGGCGGAAGAGCGAAGTCGTCGCTCATGCTTTGTGGTTTGTGTATCGTGCTGGCAAGTTGCGGCGGATCAAGCGGCCCCAGCGGCGGCAATGGTCCGCTCCCGACCGCGAAGTTGACGGCAAGTCCTTCCTCGATCATAACGGGACAAAATGTCACTCTGACCTGGGTTTCCACGAACGCGGACTCGGGCACTATCGACCAAGGTGTCGGGACCGTTGGACTGAACGGCAGTACCGTGCTGACACCAGGCGGTCCGGGATACCCCGTCGCTCCGAGTACAACCTTCACTTACACCGTTACCGGTCCAGGCGGCACTGCCACCTCACCCGCGATGGTTACGGTCAACCTTGTGAGTTCTTTTGACGGACTAAGACAGTCGGATGGAGCGGTAGGCGACGATGTCGATCCCAACGGGGCGGTTGGAATAAAACAGTACATGGAATATGTAAACACCGCAATTCAGGCTTACGACAAGAGCACGGGAAATCCGGTGTGGACCACCGGTGCGAAGCAGATCTATACCCTGTGGCCGCCCAAGTCGCCTTGCTATTTGGAACCTAGTGGAACCCCGGCAATCCAATTGGATGTCCATATTATTTATGACCGGCTGGCATCCCGATGGGTGGTTGGAGCAAAGACTTCGGACCCGAACTACGGTTACTACTTTTGCCTCGCGGTCTCCAGCGGGGACGATCTGACGACTGCAACGTGGGCCGGGTATAACTCTAGTCGCCTGGATTCGATGCTGGGAACGAGTCCAATCGACAATAAGGTGAATGCCACCGATTGGCCAAAAATCGCGACTTGGGCGGATGCCTCCGGCGCACAGAGTGCCTATTACGAGACCGCGGACTTGGAGTCGGTCAACTCCGACGGAACCATCGGTGCGGAGGTTGGCGCTCTCGTATGCGCTTTTGACCGCCCCGACATTCTTAACAATCCGGCCAGCATCAAACCCGAGTTGTGCGTCAACGTTTCAGCTATGAATCCGGCGCAAACCAGCGATGGCATTTTTCTTGCGCATAGCCTTATTCCTGCTGATGTCGATGGAACCACGCCTGCGCCCGCGGGGCGAGACGAATTCATGGTCAGCATTGAGAATCCTGCGAACCCTCTAACCGGTGGACCGAGCACGTCCAACACGATCAACTTGTGGGATTTCCATGTGGATTGGACCGTGCCATCTCTCACGGCCACTCAGTCATCGCTCGCGGTGCAGTCCTACACTCCAGGTTGCTATCTGGCTTCGCTGGGTTTTCCTTCAGTAACGAATTGCGTGACCGAGCCCGCGCCCGCCGGGGCGATGTATGGACAACACATCGATTCGGTTGGAGACCGGCTCATGCCTCGTTTTGCGTATCGCAATTTCATGAGCACCTTGGGATACGAATCGTTCCTGGTAAGCCATGCAGTGCAGGTGACCGGAGGCCAAAACTCAGAGCAGACTGGCATACGTTGGTACGAGCTACACGGCGATGGCAGCAGCGCCCCGGCGGTTTCCCAGCAGGGGACGATCGACCCGGATCCAAATTTGTTCCGCTTCTTGCCCAGCATTGCCGAGGATCACCTTGGAAATGCAGCGGTGGCGTACAGTTACTCCAATACGAACACTAATCCGGGAATTAACATGTCCTATTGGAATCTTGGCAGCGCCAGCACACCAACCGAGATTACGATGGTCAATGGTGAGAGCTTCGAGATAAACCCTGGCCCAACTTACGTCGGACCGTGGGGCACTTATTCCAGCATGACGGTTGATCCGACGGACGATTGCACTTTCTGGTACGTCAACGAGTATTTTGTCGCTGGTAATTTGTGGCGGACGAGCATCGACAACTTCGCGCTTCCTGGTTGTATGTAGCATCAACGTTGGGCGCTTTTTCGTCTTCCGAGCTAAGGAATCAGCACCATCCAGACCTGGCTGGCTCGCGCTGACCGCTTTGTTTTTCGCTCCGAGGTCTCCTGCACCTTCCGTCTTTGCCACTCTCTGGTATGATCGAACGTCGCCCTCCCCCGGTAGACGTGTAACTTCAACCCCATCACGCACGACGCGGGAGGAACATGCCTTACAGAAGGCCAAGTTCGCAAGCAGGATCCGAAAAGTCCAAGCCAGCTTCGCTCTGCACAAAATTAGAAAAAAGCCTTCTAGCCTATTCCCTGGCAGCTTCGGCGGCGAGTGTTGGCGTGCTAGCACTGGCCGAGCCGGCCGAAGCTCGCATCGTGGCTACTCCGGTGAACATACCGATTACTGAAAACGGCGGAATCATCCAGTTCGATCTCAACCAGGACGGAATTCCGGACTTTGGGCTCAGCGCGCATATTTATGAGTACGCCGGCACTCCGCCGATGGGAAACTTCAGTTCTCTGCTCAGAGTTGTGCCCGCACAGGACGGAAATGAAGTCTGGGCCGTCAGCAGCAATCGAGACGAGTGCGCGGCGGCTGTACACGCGGGAATGCACATCGGAGGCGACCGCCGCTTCAAGCCCGGAGCGTTGATAATGTTGGTGGCAGCCGGCAGTGAAACCAGGGGGCGTACCAGCCATTGCCCGTGGAATGGATCGCATCCACCCTATCTTGGTTTGAAGTTCAGGATCAACGGCGAAGTTCATTACGGCTGGGCGCGCGTGAATGCGGCCCTGCGTAACGCAGTATTGATTGGCTTCGCTTACGAAACCATTCCAGACAAGCCCATCATTGCCGGGATGACTGCGGAAGGGGATGCCGAACTTCCGGCAGCACCGCGGTCCCTCGTCGAACCCTGGATGCGCCCCGCGAACCCCGGCATGTTGGCGCTCGGCTCGTCTGGACTGGTAGCGTGGCGGCGGCAGGAACCTGAATCAGCTTAGAATTGGTTCGCATCTCAAGAGCTAATCAGTCGCAGGAATCAATTCGACTTCCAGATTTGGATTGCCGCCTTCTTCTACGTGCACCGGCTTGCCGGAGTCTTCATAGGGTTGGAGAAAATCCGGATCGAAATACATGCCGCGCTCAATCTCTTCCCACGCGAACACTTTGTAGTCTCCGGGTGTGACGCTGGAGATGGAAAATCTTCCCGCCGAATCGGTCAGCGCCTGCCGGTAGAAGCGTGGCTGACCGCGTCGCGCGCCCTCCGGAACCAGCACGACCGTGGCTCCGGCGAAGGGTTGTTGATTTTTCGCCACGGAACCGCTGACGCGTCCGGCGCCCGTGCTCAGCGTAATGTCCACGGCGGCAGCGTGGTTGCGGCCGACCTTCACGCCCGCCTCAACGGCATCTCCTTCTCCGCTGGGCTTTAGATAGTAACCGTCCGGCAGGGGAAGAACTTTAATGTGATACGTACCTTCGGGCACGTCGTGAAAGGTAAAAGTACCATCGGGCCGCAGAGCAACGTTGCTCACGTCCGGCGCAAATCCCATCGATGACAAGTCATCCTGAGCATCGAGCGAAACCGTGAGTTTCGTAAGATCGGGATTGGCCTTGCCTTCGATCCTGACGTGCCCGCTCACGCTGGCTCCTAGTCCGACAATCACGTCCACATCGCCGAGATTGACCTCGCCAACTTCGACAGAGATGCGTCCACGCATTACCTTCTCGGGATCGGCATTGCCGAACTGTTCGGCAATCAGTGTGTAAGCGCCAGGTGCAACGCCGCGGATCTCGAACGCGCCTTTCGCGTCAGTAGAAGCTTGTCCGGCCGGGAACGTGATGGCTCCAGAACCACCGACGAGCGTGACTTGGGCTTCCTTTGTGGGCGCGGAACTGGCATTGATCACGTGACCGCTCACTCGAACGGAGCGCAGCGAAACAAAACTCAGATCGATTCCGGAGATTTCGTCTCCAGGATGAAGTTCAATGGCTTGGGTGCGGGATAGATCACTTACTCCCGGATAAAAGATGGGAATATAGACCTGGCTGCCCGCCCTGGTTGGTCCACCTCGTGGATGTGTGGCGCGAACATAATACTTTCCGGGAGCCAGGCCCCAGATGCGGTACTCGCCGCGGTCGTTGGTTGTAGAGGTACCTACGTCGGATAACTGGCGCTTGTCGCCCTGGTAGGTAAACTTCATCGCCTGAACGAAAACGTTGGGCACCGGTTCATCGCCTTCTGAGCTGACACGGCCGGCGATGACCGCTGAAGGAGTAAGACGAAGGGTGACCCCGTCGGCGTGTTGTCCGGAGGATAGTGAAATCGTGCCGGCGCGCAGTCCGCCGCCAAAACGCGGATCGCGGGTCACATATCCATTACGAGACGCGGTGAGCCGATATCGTCCTGCAGGCAAGTTGTCAAAAGCAAAGTGGCCTTCGGAGTCGGAGACCGAGGAGTTTGCCTCGCTGCGATTGCCTTGCGAGAGAACTCGCAGCGAAACTTCGGCGCCCCTGACTGGCTGTCCGGTCTTGGAGTCGGTGACCGTTCCTTGAATTGAGCCTTTGTTCTGAGCGTCGCTTGTGGCTTGAGGACTTGCAGGCGACGCCAACAAAAGCATGAGAACGGCGAGGAATAAGGATCGCATGACAATTCTGTCGGTTACGACGAAGTGAAGGCTCCGCGAAGAATCACTTTATACCGGGAGAGCGCGGATTCCAAGGAGCGGCGACGCTTCTCAGTTCCGTTGCAAATTATTTCATATTGACAGGCAAGCGAACGTGAGTTACATCTGCTTGATCCCATTGGCGAATTGCCAAAGCCGAGGAGTTTCTTATGGAACGTTCTTCCAAGGGCCCCCGCAGCAAGCAGCAACTCTCTGAATCACTTCTAGCCCACGTGAACGCTTACGCACTGGCCGCAGGCGCGGCGGGCGTAAGCATCATGGCGCTGACACAGCCTGCCGTTGCGGAGATCATCGTTACCCAGGCTCATGGAAACATCCCGATCAATAAGTATGTCTCTATCGATCTGAATCATGACGGAATTCCAGATTTCCGTTTCCTCCTTTCCACTTTTGCCTATCACTCGTTCCGTGCGACCTTGCTGGTGCAGCCGCATGGGGCTGGCGGCGTAATGGCGTCCCCCGGCGGCTATGCTGCTCCACTTTCGCTGGGAGCGAGCATTGGACCGGCACAGGCCTTTACCAAAGGCAAGCACCTTAACATGGCCCGGTCTGCCGGAATCAATTACAACTCTTCTCGTTATTCCCGCAATCTCTTCGGACCGTGGGAGAACGTTCAAAACCGTTTTGTGGGCGTGGAGTTTCTCATTAACGGAGAAACGCACTACGGATGGATCCGGCTGACCGTAAATTTCACCACCACCACCAGGTCCCAGATCGCTACTCTCACCGGGTATGCTTATGAAACCGTCGCGGGACAGTCGATCCAGGCCGGCCAATTAGTTGACCGGGCCGCCGCTAAGGTTGAATCGGAGCCGGTGGCAATGCCGTCGCTGGGAATGCTCGCACTCGGCTCTCAAGGGATAGAGCTATGGCGGCGGGATGATTCATTGCTGACCGTGCAATGATCGCTGCCTGGAGAGATCGTTGCCTGGAAAGTTCGTTGCTAAAAGAAGATGGCGTTCCGGCTGAATCCGCCGGAACGCCATTTGAGTTAGTAACTAACTGACCTTATGCACCCGCGCTCGCAGCCCTCGCGAGTGCTGGAGTCCGTAGCGCTTCGCTTACCCGGCTAAAATATAGCCGGTAAGAGTGGTGGATCCCGTACATGACTGGGAATACCACAATGGCTGCTTGCCAGCCGAAGCGGTGGCTTACCAGGTTGAGCATCGATGTCATACCCGCACTGACCACATAGTAGGGGAATGACAGTTGCACGATACTCACCCAAGCGCGCCGCATGGAGGTGCTCTGGGTCAGCTTGATGATGGCTGCGACCGGAACCGTCTGCCCCAGGAAGAAGGCAGCGGTTGTCGCGGACAGCATCAGCGGCAGGGAAGACCAATTGGCGCTCGTCAGCCAATGGGCGTTCCATACAAGGTTCGCCATACTCGCGGCGAATGCCATCATGCTGACGTTGAACACCATTTGCTCAGGTCTGAACTTCTTGTCCGCCGGCGGCCAGCACTGCACCACGGTGGATAGAGACGCAATCAGGATTGCTTCCACCGCACTCAGACTGACCACCGCCATGAGAAGGAACGGAAGGTTGACCGACATGTTGCCTTCAATCCCTGGCAATCTTACTTTCATCCGCGACGTCGCCGCCGCTAGCGCCAGTAAGGCCAGGGTATAGAAGGAGTGAAGTGTGTGGCTTCCGAGTCCGGCGTATACGGTGCTTGTACATGCCGCCAGGACCATCAGTCCGATGAACGTTTTCGTTAGCCGTGTATTGCGATTCATAATCTTCTCCTTTCTTTTGATTGACTACTCACGGCTACTGTTCATCGTCTCCAGCATCGGTAAACGCACCGTTGTTGCCTAGCATGGCCGTACCCCAAACCACGCTTGTGGCGGAAGTACCGGTTCCAGTGCTCGAGCCCCAAACTACGCTGAATGCACTCAACAAATTGTTATTCCAGGGTAGGGACGTTCCCCAGACCACGGAGCTTCCCGAGACGCTGCTTCCCCAAACCACCGACGATCCCCATACCACCGAGCTTCCCCAGACTACCGAACCGGCCGAGACGGAGCCGTTTCCATTGACCAGAGAAACCGTCCCGTTCTGTGGGTTATAAACTGCTGATGGAGAGAGCGCTGCGCCCACTGTGGCCGGAGCCAGGTCGTTGTTAGACATCGCGTTCTGCACGCTCAGCAAGCCCGCACCAACCGAGAACAGATCGTAAAAGTCGGTGAAGTTCTGCGAAAGATGCGGAACCCACGCTACTGTCGAGTTAGGGAACTGCTTGTAAGTAGTCTTCATCAACCGCGCTTTCACCTGGTCCGGAGTCAGCGCGCTGTTCTGCTGCAGCAACAATGCCACCGCTCCGCTTACCACCGGCGTTGCCATGCTGGTGCCGCTGAGTGTGAAGTAGTCGCCGTTTCCGTCGTTGCCGGTGATCAATTCAGAGGGATACGCGGATTCAAGAGTAGCGCCCGGAGCGGCCAGAGAGACAATGTCGTTGCCGGGCGCCATAATGTCTGGCTTCACCACGTGATCGTATGTGGTGGGACCCTTGGAACTGTAGCTGGCCTTGGTCTCGCTCGCCGGAGACGAAGAGCCATTGCTCTTCATCGCCCCTACAGTAAGAACGTAGGGATCGTTGCCGGGTGCAGTGATGGTTCCAAAACCGTTGCTGTTATTGACGCTCAAGCGCCCATAGTTGCCGGCGGCCACCACCACCACGATGCCCGCCTTCCAGGCTGATTCCACTGCCTGGCAAAGAGGATCCTGGGTGTAGCTGGCGGGAATGCCGCGGCCGAGCGACAGGTTGATGACCCGGATGTTATAGGTGCTCTTGAGCGCGATGGCCTGCTGAATGGCTGCGATCACCGTGCTGTCGCTGCCGGAGCCATTGACATCGAGGGCGCGAAGGTCGACAAAGTTGACGTTCGGCGCCACACCGTCGTAATTTCCGCCCGAGAGATACCCGTTGCCGCCGATGATACCGGCGACGTGAGTGCCGTGACCGTAAAGGTCGTACTGGGCTCCGCTCGAGTTCGAAGTCGCCGTGCCCGTGAAATCCTGGTGATAGAGCACACGCGAATGCGACTGGGTGGAATTCCAAAGATCAGGGTGACTGTCGTTGATGCCGCTATCGATCACGGCCACCGTGACACCCGTTCCGTTGTAGCCGGAGTTCCAAGCGGCGGATACGCCCGTAGCCGCATCCGTAACGTCATCCAGCCCCTTCAAGGGATGGTCGACGGTTACCGAGAGAACCTCGGGATCCTGCTCCAGGGCGGTCAACGCGCTCACCGGAATGGTGAGAGCAATGGCTTTGACCATTCCGAGCCGGTGATTGAGACGGGCGCCGACACGCTGCACTCGGCCTTCTTGCTCCGCCTTGGGAGCCAGTTTGTACTGCACGATAACCTGCACCGTCTCCTTGCCTGCCGCGCCTTGATGGGCTCGTGCAACAACTGGGGCGAGCTCAGAGGCGAACTTGCCAACCGACCTGCCGTTGCCCTCCCATTGCGCGAAGGAGGCGTGCGCCCCCAGGAGCAGCAACAGCATGCTCAATCGTTTTCCCCAAGCCGCGCTGTGACGCTCGCCTCGGCTTGGGCTCTTTAGTTTCACTGTTTGTGACATAAGTCTCACCCTTCTTGTGGCACGAAGTTGTGCTTCGACTCAGCTTCACTAGTGCACGGGCGATACCAATCGAGTCCTCGTAAGTTATAGCAACGATTAGATATCTACGTGGGGTCTAGGAGTGGAGTTGGGCCAGTCTGTCTCGCGCTTGTGGGCATGAGCCAAGATGTCCCGCGCAGCGAGGTGGGATTACTTCGGTTTTTCGGGAGGTTACTTCGGGAGAATTAAGGTGCGGATCGCCCCTTGAGAGTTGATGAAGTCAGAAGAATTGATCAAAATTACCGCGCGGCTGCGGCTTCGGTTTTCTGTTCCGGCTGACTGCCCGTGAGCAGAATCCGCGGGAGCGCCGCCATTAGCCGCTGAGTGTATTCATGTTGGGGATGACTGAATATTTGCTGGCTCGTTCCAGACTCCACGATCGCTCCATGGTGAAGGATGGCGATCCGGTCGCAAATTCCCGCCACTGAGGCCAGGTCGTGAGAAATGTAGAGGATGGCCATTCCGGTGGAGCGGTTTAGTTCGCGAAACAGCGCGAGAATCTCGGATTGGGTAATCACATCGAGAGCGCTCGTCGCCTCATCGGCAATCAGCAGCGCGGGACGATGCATGATGGCCATAGCGATCAGCACTCGCTGGGCTTGCCCCACACTCATTTGCGAAGGATACTTACATTGAAATTCGTCGTCAGAGGGCAGGGAGACGCTATGGAGAGAAGTCCGGATTGCGTTTGCACAATCCGCAGCGCTACCCGACGCGTGCGCCCGCCATGCTTCCTTGAGTTGAGTACGGATCTTGAGTGCCGGATTCAGGGAAGCCAGCGGACTTTGCAGGACCAGCGAAATTGCACGCCCCCGCAGCCCCCGCAATTCACGCTCCGCGAGCTGCAGGAGATCGGAACCCTGAAAGCTGATTCTGCCTTCGGACCGAGAGCGTTTCTTATCGAGAAGCCCCAGAATCGCCATGGCCAGCGTGCTCTTGCCCGAGCCGCTCTGTCCCACAAGTCCTAGCACTTCGCCACGCCCTATTTCGACTTCGACGTCACGCAGCACCGGTTCCTTGCCTGCATAGCGGACGGAGATGCGCGCGGAGAGCAGAGCCTGATCTTGTGTAGGTTCGAATGACATGCTTGTTTGTGACCGGTGTTTCTCTCTCTAGTCTGCTATCTTTTTCAGCTCTTTTAGCTTCAGATCGTTATTCAGATCAGTCTTCAGATCAGTGTGAATCCGTGAAATCTGTGGCAAGAATCTACTACTTTGCGTCTACCGTGAGTCGATCCGCATTCCAAAAGGTTTGTGGTGACAGAATCACGGGAGCCGCTCCATGCACCATCGTAGAGACAGCCGAAAGCGCGTTTTTGTTGATCAAGAAAATGAATGGTTCCTGTTCCACCACGATTTCCTGCACGCGATCGAATGCTTCTTTACGTCGCTTGGGATCTGTGGACGCCGCCTGCACCCGCATGAGGCGGTCGATCTCAGCTTCCCATGAAGTTTCTGGAATTTTCTGCTGAGGGTTCCACTGGTGGTTCTCGGCAGAACTCAACCACACATTCATCTCTCCGTTGGGATCGATATCGACGTTGGTCAGGCCAAGAATAATCGCCTCGTAGTCGAAGCTTTGAGTCATACGCTCGATCAGCGAAGGGAAGTCAAGCGTAACCACGTTTACGTGGATGCCGATCTTCTGCAGGTCATCCTGGATGAGAACCGCCATGCGCTCGCGGGGTTTGCTGCCGGCGTTGGTAACAATGGAAAAAACAACCTCGTTGCCGTCCTTGTCTTTCAGGACTCCATTTTCCATACGGAAACCGTCAGCTTGCAGCGTCTTCAAAGCAGAGTCGGGACTGTAGGGCTGGGGTTTGAGCTTGTTGTTGAACCAGAACTTATTTGCCGGCGAGAAAGGACCCACGGCCGGCTGGGCGTGTCCGTGGAAGACTACGCGGCTGAGATCTTCGCGGTTGATCGCCTCCGAGATCGCCCGCCGGAAGTTGGCCGAGCGAAACCAATTCTTCTTGTAACCAGGGATAGGCGACTTCGCGACCTCGTTGAACCAAAGCTGCTCGCTGTCGAGCGACGGTCCGGCATCGTGTACGAGTTGCGGAGAAGTCGCAGCCAGCTTGTCGAAATACTCACTGTCGAGTGAGTTGATCAGATCCAGTTCGCCGCGCTTGAAACGCAACATCTCGACGTCGCGGTTAGGCTGAATGTCCAGCCGAACCGAATCCAGATAAGGAAGCTTGCGTCCTTGCTGGTCCGTCTTCCAGTAATTCGGATTTCGCTTGAGAAGTACCGTGGCGCCAGGTTTGTAATCGGCCAGCATGAATGGTCCGAGCACGGCCATTTCCTTTTTCGGAGAATGCTCGGAAAGAATGGCAACCTGATCGAAGAGGCGATCGAGTCCGGCTACCGGTGCCGGGAAGGTGATTGAAATCCGGGTCGGAGAAAGGACTTTCGTTTCTACATTTCCGGCGCCCGAACGGAAGGCATCGCCAGTCGCGGAGTGCAGAGCTGGGTCCATCAGTTGCTGGACAGTGTAAGCAACATCCTGGGCAGAAAACGGTGTGCCGTCGGAAAATGACACTCCACCGCGCAAGTGGAAAGTGATCTGGCGTCCATCCTTCGAGACCGTCCACGCCTGCGCCAACTCCGGATCGAGTTCCTGAGTCTGGCGATTCACGCGCACCAGCACCCCGCCAGTGAGATAGCGGATCGCGGCTGAACCTTCGTCCTCCACCTTCAGAGGATCAAACGTCTTGGGCTCCACGCGCAGGCAGAATTTGAGTTCCCCGCCAGTCTGTGCGGCCCCGTGCGCGATCAGAAATCCGAGAGAAACTACCAGGAGCGCGATTGCTCTTCCGTACTTCTTTGTCATGTGTCCCCACATTGCTTTTTGATCCCTCATGCCGCGACCTCATCCTGCCTCGAAAGTAAAAGTTGAAAGGACATCACTACCAGGACCAGGAGAATCAGGGGTACGAACTTCCACGGTTCATCGCCGATGGACACCAGACCCTCCAGCTCTTTCAGCAAGCTTCCCCAGGAGGGCATGGGCTCGGCGACGCCCAGTCCGAGGATGCCAAGGTTTGCTTCGCTCAAGATGAAGACGGGTATCGAAATCCAGAACTGGGCATACAGCACCGGCTTCAAATTCGGCAACACATGAATCCAAAACAACCTCTGTCCCGGAACTCCTGCGGCCCGGGCCTGGCGGACAAAATCTGCCGAGCGCAGCGATCCCGCAGTGGTGCACAGCACTCTCGCCGCCGTGGTCCAGCCCAACAACCCAAGCAACAGAAAGGTCACCAGCACAGAGGTCAACGGAGACACATTCAACGGCATTAGTGCCCGCGCCGTAATCAGCAGGAATAACCATGGCAGCGACAGGAAAAGATCCGTAACCGCCATAGCCATCCTCGCCCAAATGCCGCCGAGGTATCCCGCCAGCCCACCGATGAACGCTGCCATCAGCGTCGAAAGCAAGGCCGCTGCCGGCGCGAGCAGAAGTGAAATGCGAGTGCCGTACAGCACGCGGGCAAATCGGTCGCGCCCAATCTCATCCGTTCCCAGCCAATGAGCAAGCGAGGGAGCGGAATCTGTTGCTTCACGGTACTGCCGGGCGTATCCCGCCGGAGCCAGCCAGTTTGCTGCGACCGAGGCGCTGAGTACCAAGCCCAAAATGACCCATGCCAACTTCCGCCAGAGCTTCATGTTTCCTGGCCCCGGACCATGTGTCCGATTACATCTGCTCCGGAATTGGCCAGCAAGGTTACCAGCGTCACCAGAATCGTGATGTTCACCAGAAGTGGAAGATCGCGGGCCAACGCCGCTTGCCACGCCAGTTGCCCGACGCCTGCCATCCCGCACAGAGCTTCGACTGGAATGGCCGCGCCCACGGCTATGCTTACCGACACGCCCGCTATGGCCAGCAACTGCGGCGTAATTCCGGGCACCACGTGCCAGAAAAGAATCCGGCCTTCTCCCAAACCTTTGGCCCTCGCGGTGATGATGTGAGGCAGGGAATAGGACTTTGCCAGAAGATTGCGGGAGTAGCGGTATATGCGGGGGAAAACGATCAACGCAATCGCCAGGGAACCCGGCACATTCCACAGGACGGAGAGCAGAGCCAGCACGGCGGCAGGAATACACAGAAATGTTCCACTCACAAGTGTGGTCAGCAAGTCATACGTGGATAGCCGCAACCAGGCCGCGGTCAATGCCATGGTTAGAGCTGCTGCCCAGCCCAGCCCCAACCCCACGACCAGCAACCGGAGCGTGAGTGGAGCGCGGTCACGTAGCAGAGTGCGTACGGGCTGACCCAGGGCTAACGATGTACCCAGGTCGCCATGCGCGGCCCGGTTCATATAGGAAAAATAAAAACGGAAGATGTTGTGATCCTGCCGGCGGGCTGCGCGTAATGCCTGCAAACTTTCCGCGCTCAGATGCGGATCCAGCGCTTGCTCATCTGCATCGAAGCCGGGAGCAAGCCTCACCAGCGTTGCGGAAAACAGCCCTCCGAGAAGGACTGTCGCCACCAGCGTTAGGGCGTGCCCGGCAACTCTCGCTCGCATCGAATTTCCCTTTTCCTATTTCCCTGAAGCGCCTTGGGCCAGTTCGCTTTGACGGGCCGCGGCTTCGGCATGGTGAACTTGCTTGACGGAGTACATGCGCCGGTCGGCTTCCGCCAGCAGCGCCTCGACGTCGAACCCATCTTCCGGACAGAATGCCGTACCAACGCTTAACGAAATTACTTCTCGTCCGCAGGTGTGACGCCCGGCTTCGACAGCTGCCAGGTTCAATCGGCTGGCCTTTTCCAGTGCGGCTTCTGGAGTAAGCCCCGGTGCTGTGACTACGAACTCGTCTCCGCCCATGCGGGCCACGTAGTCGTATCCGCGGCAAGCTTCTTTCAAGCGCATGCTGAACTCGCGCAGAAGTTTGTCGCCTTCCAGATGTCCGAACGAGTCATTGATCTTTTTGAGCCCATCAATGTCACACACCATCACTGCGAGCGAGGTCTTCATGCGCCGGCAGCGCGCCACTTCCTGCGCCAGATGGACAAAAAGTGAACGAGCGTTGGGCAATCCGGTGAGAAAATCCGTGGTTGCCGAACTCTCAGCCTGCTGATACTTCAGGGCATTTTCCACCGACAGCGCTACTTTGGAAGCGACGGCCAACAGTATGCGCAGGTGATCGGGGGTGAAGGCATCCTGGCTGGAGTGGTACATGGCCAGCACACCCACTACGCCGTTCAAACCCTCCAGGGGAACGGCTAATGCGGATTGCAAGGTCGCGTATTTTTCCGGATCTGCGCTGTATCCCGCCTCCACCTGGGGATTTCCGTTGATGATCGGTTTGCCGTTCTCCGCTACCCACCCGCACAGGCCCTCGCCCACCCGAATTTTCAGCGACGACAAAACCCGAAAATTATCTCCACTCACCAGTTCAGGCAGGAGCCAGCCGTTTCGATTCACGTAAACGGCGATGGAATCGTAGTGAATCAGCTTGCGCAACCGCATCGACAGGACGGATAGGGTTTCACTGAGACTTAGCGAATTTCCCAGGTCCTGGCTCAACTCGAACATGGCCTGCGCTTCTTGCCGCGCCGAGGCAATCGAAGTCAAAAAGTCGGATTCGGCTGGAGGCGTGTCGAGCGACCTCTCGAATCCTGCTGCCGGAGCCAGACCCCGCTCCACCCGAAGATCTTTGGAAAATCCTGAAGGAATAAACCCTGCGTCGATAGTTTGCGCCATGCGTTCCAGGTCGACGTAGCGAAGCTCAAGGATGGCGACCACTTTCGGATCGAACCATGTTCCGGACTTCTCTTTCACCGTTTTCATCGCCTGATCCAGCGGAATGGCCGCGCGATATTGACGGTGCGAGGCCAGGGCATCGAGGCAATCTACGGCCGCCAGAATTCGGGCCCCGATGGGGATTTCCTCGGCAAGCAGGCCAGCCGGATATCCCGAACCATCCCATCTTTCGTGGTGCGAACGCACGATGGGAGCCACGGGATAAGGAAAGGCCACACGATCCAGAATTTCCGCACCCACCAGAGGGTGCACCTTCATCTTCTCGAACTCTTCGGGAGTGAGCTTGCCGGGCTTGTTGATGATGTGCTCGGGCACGCCCAGTTTGCCGATATCGTGCAAAAGGGCCGCCGCCCGCAGTGCCTCGATCTCGCCCGGAGACAGTCCCAACTCTTTTGCGATTTCCACGGCGTAAGTCCGCACGCGCTGCAAATGCGTGTGAGTAGTGTGGTCCTTGGCCTCGATGGCAAGTGCCAGGGCTTCGATGGTCCGCATGTTCAGCGAAGCGATTTCTTCCACGTGCCGCTTCTCGATTTCTACCCTTTCCTTTTCGGCCTCTAGACGGCCCAGGTATAGGCGATAGGAGCGATAGACCCAATAGATCACGGGCAGCACCAGGAGGGATGTTTCCCACCCGGCTTGCCGATTAACGATTCCTACCAGCCCCACCGCGGCCGCTCCGACCAGGTAGTAGGGAAACGACCAGAAGTAGCACTCGGACCATACTTTGCGGCTCGACTTGCCCTCCGTGAGCGAGATGACAATTGAAATCGGCAGGGTGTTGGCGAGGAAGAAAACCAGCGCCGCCACCATCAGCAAGATCGGTTTATTGGAGCCAACTCTCGCATCCAGCCAGTGGTAGCTGGCATAGCAGAATGCACTGGCGTTCGCCATCATTCCGAATACATTGAACAGGACTTTGACCGGGTCAGGCCGACTCCGTGCCTGCCATAGGCTCTGGACGAGGGTAGCCGTGCAGCCGATGACCAGCGTCTCCGGGAGACTCAGTTCCATTACGCCGAGAAGGATGAAAAGGAAATTCACCGACATGGTGCCGTCGATGCCCGGCAGTTGGACCTTCAGGCCGGAAGCCAGAACAGCGACCGCCAGATAGCAGAAAAAACGCGCGAGATCAGCCGACTGCCAGTGCCCTAGGGCAGAGCACAGCACCAGCAATCCCATCGAGACGGTGATCCCGACAAATACTTTCGTCCGAGTCGACATTGCGTCGTTCTTTGCCGGGGGAGGCGAGAAACTACGACCATCGCGCGGAGTTCGTCCGCGCACACGTTCGTCCTTTCCTGGTCGTCGTTGAAATCCTAATTTTGTTGCCGGGTTTTAAATAGCTTACTGACGTAACTATAAGGAGGACTGCTTTCACTGTTTGGCTATCGACTTGATCGAGAACTCTCTTTTGAGCTGACCGCCCGGAGGTAACCGATTACTTTCGTTACGATCCGGCGCTGCATACTCTCTGCAACATCTCTGCGCTGTGTCAAGATCAACTCCAAACGTGCGGGATGACGACAGCCAATATCAATTCGCAGCTTCTGGGCGGCTCAGTTTCGTCCACTAACGCTGGTCACCTTGACGCTGAAACAGCTGCAGCCTCTGCTCCGGATGTCGGCGACGCCGGGTCGGTTGCAGTCCTCTGCACTGATCTTGAAGGCAATATTACGTCTTGTAACGAAGCTGTTCTGACGATGTTCGGGTGTACCGTCGCAGAAGTTCTGGGTCGAAAGCTGGCAGGTTTTATTGCCGGTGAGGACGGTTCCGGACGACCGGACCTGCAGGACCCTATGCTCGCTTCGGTGCTTAAGAAGGGTCAGTATCAATGTTTCGTTCGGCGTCAGACGAAAGGTGAAAAGGATTTTACCGCAGACCTCTCGGTCACCCTGCTTCGTGACGGCCGTTCCGTTGCGGCAGGAATGGTGGCGATGGTCTCGCTTGCGGACGAGAAACTAAGACCATCCGTACCTCCTGGGAAAGTGCTGTCACCGGAGAAAGATCTGGTGCAGGAGCCAGCCGAAGAATCACCGCACACGGTCTGCCGCGAGATTGACGGCTCGGTTTTTGTTCTGGCCAGCCCGATGATGCATAGATTCATGCGCATGGTGGATCGCGTTGCCGGCCACACCGAGACCGTGCTGATTACGGGAGAGACGGGAACGGGCAAAGAGTTGATTGCCCGCACCATTCATCAATCGTCACACCGGCGCGGCCGCCCCTGGGTCGATATCAACTGCGCGGCGCTGCCCGAGAATCTTGTAGAGAGCGAGTTGTTCGGTTATGAAAAAGGTGCATTCACCGGGGCCGACGTTTCTAAGCCGGGCTTGTTTGAACTCGCCGACCGGGGCACGCTGTTTCTCGATGAAATTGGAGAACTGCAACTTCACACCCAGGTCAAGTTATTGCGGGTGCTGGACGGGTATCCTTTTTACCGGCTGGGGGGTCATCGCAAGATTAAAGTAGATGTCCGCATCGTCGCAGCCACCAATCAGGATCTCGAAGCGGCCGTGAAGGCGGGCCGGTTTAGGCAGGACCTGTTCCATCGGCTGGGACAGTTTCAACTTCGGGTGCCGCCACTGCGCGAGCGTCCCGAGGACATCGTCGCTTTGGCCGAACACTTCCTCGCTTTGAAAAGTTCTCGCAGTTCTTTCGTTCCCGATGCTGTCTCGGCTCTGCTCTCGTACCCGTGGCCGGGCAATGTTCGCGAACTTCGCAATCTAATTGCGCGAGTTGCCGTGCAGGCAAGTCATCCCGAAATTCAGCCCGAGCAAATCGCAGCGGCGATGTCCGGAAGTCCGACCGCGTTGCGCCAGTCAGCTTCCATGCCGGTCGGCAATCTCGATAGCATGGAGGAGCAGATGATCATCCGCGCCCTCGAAAGAAGTGGCGGCCATCGTGGTCAGGCAGCCGACCAGCTCGGCATTTCGCGCCGCACTCTCAGTCGCAAGCTGAAGGAGTACAACATCAACATTACCGCTGGAGAAGGCGCGAACCCGATGGGACTCATCAGTCTCGATCAGCAGAAATTTTTCCGTGCCCGCATCCAGCTTGCCGTTACATTGAAAAATCAGCAAGGTGAGGAAGTAGCGGTGCAGGGTGTAAACCTAAGCACTGGCGGCATGGGCCTGGACGGACTGAAAGAGCCGATGCGCTTTGCTGGCCTGCTTGATGTGAGCTTCCCACTTCCCGACACTGAAACTGTCTTTCGCGCCAAGGCTCGAATCGTTTGGATGGGCGATGAAGGCCGCGTCGGCCTTCGCTTCGCCGTCATCGATCCAATACTGTTTGAACACCTACAGCATTGGACCAACAAAAAGATGAAAGACGAAGGCTGGGATCTGCCCGCATAAGCGGAGGTGCAGCGCACAGGGGGGCTCCCCAATTTCACCACCAGAAGAACTCAAACTCCCGGCGGAGATTGATCCAAAGTAGCTGCCGGACGGTCGTTGGCGCCAAACGCCGAGACATCCCCCGGCACCCGCAGCCCTGCCTGCTGAATCGCAGCCATAGCCAGCCGAAAATGTTCTTCGCCCTCAAACACAAGCGCCCGCGAGCAATTCGCGTGGGACTCCTGGTTGCTGACGACAGGAATCTGCCCAGTTCTCAAAGCTCGCGCAAAGGGGTTGGGTTGATAGTGTAGTTTCAGTGCGATCGCGAACACACGATCCTTGGTCTGCTGCGGGATCGATTTGGACTGCGGAGCCTGATTGAGGATCGAAGAAACCGTTCCCGCAGCGACTCCGGCGTGACTGGCAACAGTCTTGAGTGTGACTGGAAGAATGTTCTTCGCGATGCTTCTCGTACGTTTGATCATTGTTGTCGCCTCACTCCTGGGGCTGAACTATCTGGACGTTTCGTAGAGTAGCCGAGGCCGGCGTCACCAAGGCTCGGAACCGCTCAATCAGGAATAGCCACTCGGATAAACGGGGCGAGACGCGGACAGCAAGGGCCGCGCGACCAACTATTCACCGCTGCAAGATCAATCTGACAAAGTTTGATCGCAATGTCCAATTAAAAAAAGCTATCGCGAGCATAGGAACATTAACGTTATCGTCCTCCGATAACGATTTACTCGGAATAGCCAGGGTCTCAATGCACAGGAGCAGGCTGCGGTGCCGTTGCGCCAGGGCTTGAGAAATTGACCTTCGGAACGTCGCGTGAACCCGGCGAGGCTTCGAAGTACGAGTTGTTCGGCTTGAATCCCGCAATGCCCGCAAAGAAACTGTTGGGGAACTGCTGCACGTAGGTGTTGTAATCACGCAAAGTGTCGTTGTAGCGTTTCCGCTCGACTGCAATGCGATTCTCCGTTCCGGCCAGCTCATCTTGCAAGCGCAAGAAATTCTCGTTGGACCTCAACTGCGGGTAGTTCTCGGTAATCACCAGCAAGCGTCCCAGGGCTCCATCGAGTTGACCGTTGGCTGCGATCTTCTCCTGCGGCGAACCGGCGGAGAGCAATGCGGAGCGCGCCTTTGCGATATCACCGAACACGGTTTGCTCCTGCTGCGCGTAGCCTTTCACCGTTTCCACCAGGTTGGGGATGAGATCAGCGCGGCGTTGCAGAACGATGTCCACTTGTGACCATGCTGCCTTTACGGCCTCGTTCTTGCTGACCAGAGTATTCTTCACGCCGACGTACTGGCCGAAAGCAAACAGGACAATCAGCAACACAAGCGCGATTACAACTACGACAGCGATAAGACCTTTGCCCATGGGATTCTCCTCACAAAGTGTAAGAATTCGACTAATGGCCTGACGCACCGGAGTCGAGCATTCTATCAACAGCGCTCGTTACCTGTTCCAGTGCTGCCAGATAGGGGGCGAAAATGTCCGCCACATCAAATTGCTTGCACTTGGATATTTGTTCGCGCACGTCCAGGACCTTGAGAAAAGGTGATGGATCGAAGCCGACTTTCTCGGCCAGTGCCTTGATTGCCTGCCGCTTCGATACGGGCGCTTCATGCCCCAGGACCGTCAGAGCGTGGCGAAACAGAGTGGCGAAGGACGACACTGATCGTGTCAGCAGTTCCCACATGCGTGAATCGTTGCCCGATGCCAGCAGGAGATGCTGGCGCAGCAGCGCAAGTTTTTCCCGCAATTCGTATTCCACCTGCACCCGATGAAGATCCGCAGGGATGGATATATCTTTGAAAACGTCTTCTCCGAATAGGACCTGGTGGTGTTGTTTCACATCTATCAACTCGATTGTAAACACATCGGCGGAGCGTTCGATCTCGTCGCGGGTCATGAACAGCGGCGGCGGTTGTTTCTGTGCGTCCCACCATTTCACCGCAGGGGCGACAGCTTGCAGCGCGGCGAACGAAGCGTCACGAACCACGCAAAACAGGTTTACGTTAGAGAACTCGGGATGGAAGTCGCCTGCAACCGTGGATCCGAACAGAATTATGCTCTGGAGATTAGCTCCAGCCGCTTCTCGCAGGCGCGCTACAAAGTTCTTAACCATTACTTCGTCTTGCACCATGTTCAACCCTCGCGACTACCAACTGCTGCTAGCCCCGCCGCCTCCTGAGCTGCCACCGCCGAATCCGCCGAAGCCACCTCCGCCGCCAAATCCGCCTCCGCCGCCTCCAAAACCACCGCGATACCCGCCACCGCCTCCGAACATGCCTGAAAAAAGCATCGCGAACAGCAGGGTGCGAAGGGGAGTTAAGAGAATAACGAGAACGATAACGATTAGCAGAACAACTCCGCCTGGGGAGATTCCCCGAACCGGATGCACCGGCCGGTCTACCGGTGCCGGCGCAAGTTGCGGAGTCGTAAGTTGAATACCTGCGTCTTGTGCGATCACGCTGGCCACGCGCGAAGTGACCAGCAGCAGCGCCTGACTGTAACTTCCGGCACGCACCAGCGGGATAGCTTCCCGTTGAAATCCACCTACCTTGCCATCGGGCAGAATTGGTTCGAGGCCATAGCCAACCTCGATCCGGGCTCGATGGTCATCGATGGCATATAGAATCAGGACGCCCCGGTTCGTGGATTTACTTCCCACCCCCCAATGGTGGAAAAGATCGACAGCATAACTTTCAATGTCGGAGCCGTCGAGGGAGCGTACCGTCACGACGGTGATCTGGGCATGCGCCTTTTCGTCGATCTGCTGGCAGATCTCGTCCATCTGCGCGATCGCGTTCTGATCCAGAACGTGGGCAAAATCATTGACGTAGTCAGTGGGTTTGAGCTGCGCAATGGGCTCGGCTCGCCCGGACGGAATTAGCGTCAGCGCGGCAATCGCCACCACAAGCCGCAATTTCGCGCGCCAGTTCATGGAAAGCAAAATTGTACAGGACGAGGAGAGAAGAAATTACCTGTCGCGAACAAACACGTCCAGATCGTCCGGATAAGGGATACCCGGAGCGCGGCAGTGCCCTCCGGGGGATAGATCGCGAGGATAGAAGATCGAAGACTATTGGAAGACTATTGGCTGACGCGCAGCAAGATCATTGTGCCGCTCTCCAGCTTGACATTGTTTTTATCCGAACTGACAACCGATCCCTCGGCTGCATTGCTTGCCGTCGGATTCAACTTGAGGTCTGAGATCCCGACTACCCCTTCGGTCTGCGCTGTAATGGGAGGTCGTGAATTCTTCCCTGTCGGGGCGCTGTTCGGCAAGTTATCGCCGGTGCTAGTAGAGGATGGCGCAGGAGCCGGCGCGGAACCTCCCATGCCAGAGCGTGTACCGCCCGTAGCCCCAGGGCTGGAGCTTCTGACGGTCGCTCCGCTATTTCCGCCACCACCGTTTTGATCGTTGTTCTGATCGTTCCCCTGCTCTCCAATGATCGCCTGAATGGACATCGGCATCTGCATAGCGCTGCCGTCCTTCATTACGGCGCGGTCAAAGACGATTCCTACTTGTGATTCTTTTTGTTCCTTGTTGCGCGGCTGCGCTTCGGTCACGTGCCCCATCACTTTTGTATCCTTGGGCACGAGCACCTCGCCGCTGGTCGACTTCATGTCCTGCGTTACCTTGGCCACAACTTCATCGCCGGTCTTCGCTTTCTTCGCATCAATGGTTTTGGTCAGGGAGACGGGGATCACGCTGCCGGGGGCGATTCGCGTGGGCGCGCCCGCCGGTGGCGCCGGGGATTGAGTCGGCGCTGTTTGCGGCGTGGGCTGGGCCGGAGCGGAGCCCTGCGGCTGCGAGGCTGGAGCATTTGGCATCGCCGTTCCCTGCGCGGCTGCAATTCCCACCAGAGTAATTCCTGCAAAGATGCTGATTAATACCGTTTCACCGTGGCTACCTCCT
>Ga0210389_10000658_pt1 | contig 29804 bp, 23 predicted proteins | sample IncBWH28OmetaG_FD_160127 | JGI IMG/M metagenome (GOLD analysis project Ga0210389, IMG submission 160127) | Forest soil microbial communities from Barre Woods Harvard Forest LTER site, Petersham, Massachusetts, United States - Inc-BW-H-28-O ... | reverse complement strand
GTTCGCAAGTATTATCGGAGGCGCTTTTTCACGGACAGAAAGAAGCTGATCTGGGAATATCCCCGTCAAAAGCCGGACGGCGAGCAAATGGATTTCGTGGAATGGATGGAACTGAACGATCAAGGTTTGATTCAACATCACGCCGTGTATTGGGGGTGGCGCGGGGTGAATGTGATGCTTGCGGATGCGTACAGACGTTAGACAGACATTAGACGAGAAGACGCCAAAAAACCAGAGTTCAGTGCTTGTACGTTGCAGGGAGCGGGATCGGACACTATATTCACGTGTGTGTTCTGTTTCAGCGGGAAGGCCGGTTCGCCATTAGGCGGTTTGGGCCACCTGCCACGGATTGGCGGTCGGCCGGAGTTGTCGAACCCGCTCAGGGAAGTCTCCCAGGATGGAATGACAGATTTAAGATTTGTTTATGTTCACATCCAGCGGGAAAGTGACTTGGGGCCAGTCCTTTTGTAGCTATTTTGTCGCAGTTCTTGTGGTCTGGCTAGCGGTCCTAATCACGCTTTGCTTAGGCCCAGAGCTGAAACATACGGATACTTTTTTCTTCTGCGCGGTCATGGTTTCAAGCTGGTACGGCGGACTCTGGCCCGGTCTGCTGACGGCGTTTCTGTCCTATCTAGCACTCGACTATTATTTTATCCCGCCCCTCTATTCGTTGGGAGTAAGCCCGGCAGAACTGCCGGACATGCTGGCTTTCACCGCCACCGTGTGGTTTATCAGTTGGTTGAACAGTAACCAAAGAAGAGCAAAGGGGCTACTCCAACAAGCCCACGACGAGCTCGATGCCAGGATACGAGAGAGAACCGCCGATCTCAATCGAACGAATATGCAACTCCAATCTGAAATCGCGGAGCGACGTGCGGCCGAAGAAGGGTTATTGCAGGCGCAAAATGAGGTGGCCCGAATTGCTAGAATTACGACCATGGGGGAATTAGCAGCCTCGATTGCTCACGAGCTTAATCAGCCACTGGGCAGCATCGTAGTGAATGGAGGTGCTTGTTTGCGCTGGTTGGAGGGTGCCTCTCCAGATTTGGAGGAAGCTCGCGAAGCCGTCGAAGCCATCATCCGAGACGGTACCCGGGCTAGTGACGTCCTGGTGCGCACGCGTAAACTGGTTGGAGCTAGCAAAGGGACGCGTGAACGCTTGGATATCAACGGCGTGGTCCAGGAGGTGATTGGCTGGTCGAATGATAAGCTTAACCGAAGTAGTGTCTCGTTGCGGCTTAAGCTGCAGGAAGACCTGCCGCCGGTGACGGCTGACCGGGTGCAGCTGCAACAGGTGATCCTGAATCTGGTAATGAACGCGATAGAATCGATGCTCGAAGTGGGGCAATCGTCTCGCGTTCTATGGATTCGGACAGAAAAGCGGTCTTTGGGCGACCTCTTGATCGAAGTAGTCGACTCTGGCATCGGGATTGGTCCCAAAGTTTCTAGCCGGATATTCGAACCGTTTTACACTACAAAGGCGAATGGCATTGGAATGGGATTATCTATTTCACGTTCAATTATAGAGGCGCATGGCGGCCGGCTTTGGCTATCCAAGGCGGATTGCGGCAGCACTTTTTGCTTTAGCCTGCCAATAGATCGAGAGGCCCGAAGTGGATAGCGACGAGCCCATCGTTTTTGCGATCGATGATGATGCTTCCATGAGGGAAGCCTTAGACCGGCTCTTTCGTTCGATTAAAATGCGGGCCATTATATTTTCTTCCGCGGAAGAATTCTTAGAATTTAAGCGGCCGGATGTCCCAGCCGCTCTGGTGCTTGATGTTCGCCTCCCGGGATTGAGCGGACTAGAACTTCAACGCCAGTTAAATGGTAGCGGGATCCCGATTATTTATATCACGGGTCACGGCGACATCCCTATGTCGGTGGAGGCGATGAAGGCCGGGGCGGTCGAGTTTCTGACCAAGCCTTTCCGAGATCAGGTCTTGCTCGACGCCATCTCTGTGGCTATCAAACGCGATCGAGAAAATCGCAAGGAACGAGCGGAGATAGCGGAATATCGAGCTCGCTACCAACTCCTAACCCAACGCGAACGCGAAGTCTTGACGCATGTCGTTGAAGGTCTCCTGAACAAACAGATAGCGGCTAAGTTGGGCACGACTGAATTCACCGTAAAAATTCACCGCAAGGGAGTCATGCAAAAGATGAAAGCCGGTTCAGTGCCTGAACTGGTCCGGATGGCGCAGAAGCTGGAGTTGCCATCTCTAAAGCACTAGTCAGCCACTTCGAAGGTTTAATCGCGGGCCGGCGCTGGTAGTGGATTAAATGAACCCAATCGGCGCGACCGATGGGGTTGCAACCATCATAATAAAATATGCAGGTTATCGCTTCAGAGCGAAGGTTTCCTCTAAATGGAGCGCTGTCACCCCGATCTCGGCAAGTCAGCATATCTGGAATTCTAGTTTCTAATGGTGCTTCGGACGGCTCCACTAACGAATTGTTGGCCGAGCGTTCCTGGTAATGCTGGGAAGACTTTAAAATGACGCCGGCGAAGGCGGATCCATTCGCGGTTGTTCTATTTCCCGCTCTTTACGGGTCGCAAAACGAGGAGGCCAATCGAGTTGCTGGCTTTCGGAATGGGCTCGTATCAAGGCGTCGGTACACAACTGGAAAAAGTGGCTGCGATCTTTGAATCCGAATTCCCGAACTACCCGTTCGAGCCGTTCTAGGTTCTCAAGCCGAACACTAGTGGTCCGTTTTGGTTTCTGTTGTAACCTCGCTGTTGAAGAATTTTCCATGGCTAAGATGCTTCCCACGCAGCACTTCGCAGTGAGAAAATTGGGCCGCCTTTCGAACAACCGTGCGATGCTACAGGGTACTACTGCGAAGGGCAATCCGAATATTTATGTTACAAACTATGAAATTAGGGACCAGAATCGTAACAATTTTGTAACATGAATTTCTGTTTGCGAGGAGGGCCCTCGGATCGTATTAGTCGGGAGATGTTCGTAAACCTTACCAAATACATGACCAGCCAGTGGTGCGACTTTGCCCAGATTTGCGGCAGCATGCGCGCTCACCAGCTTGGCTGGATGGCCAGGCGGTAGGTAAACGAAAATCCGAAACTAAAGATTTTTTTAACCCACCGCCGAGTTCGCGGTGGGTTTTTTGTGAAACCGTGGGCCTCTGGCGGAGTAATTAGAATGGAGGATAAGGTGTTCGAGACCCAAACGTTTCATCTGAACGAAGATCAACGGGAGGCAGCTTTGTTGCATGCTTATATGGAGCTGCAACTGCCGGTTGCGTCCGCCAAGCGAGCCGCCCAAGCGGATATGGTCTTGCTTGACGAGAGTTCCTCGGTTGCCGACCCTGCTTGATGCTCTTGTCTGATTCGCTTTCGCTGGTGGCGACGAAGCTGGTCCGTCGCCTCCGGGAGAGCGGTTTTATCGCTTATTTCGCAGGCGGTTGCGTCCGGGACGCCCTCCTGCGGAAACAGCCCAAAGATATCGATATCGCGACTGATGCGGAACCGGATGACGTGCAGAAGCTGTTCGCCCGTACCGTCGCGGTTGGGGCTAAATTCGGGGTTGTCCGGGTTTTGGAAGGAGGATTTGAGTTCGAGGTTGCGACCTTCCGATCCGATGGTGTCTATCTCGATGGCCGGCGCCCGGTTTCAGTCACTTTTTCGTCCCCGGAGGAAGACGCTAAACGCCGGGATTTCACCATTAACGGCATGTTCTATGATCCGGTAGTGGATCAAGTCGTCGATTTTATCGACGGTAAATCGGATCTCGAACATCGGCTCGTGCGGGCGATCGGCGATCCTAATGAACGTTTTTCTGAGGACCATCTTCGTCTGCTACGCGCAGTCCGATTTGCGGCGGCCCTGGATTTCGAGATTGAACCCGCCACCTGGAAAGCAGTCACTGAAAAGGCGCACCAAATTAGAAACGTAAGCCACGAACGGATCCGGGATGAGCTCATGAAGATCATGGCCGATCCCCATCGGGTGCGCGGACTCGATCTGCTCGATCAAAGCGGGCTTTTAAAGAACATACTGCCGGAAGTCAACCAGATGCATGGTTGTGAGCAACCACCACAATTTCATCCGGAAGGCGATGTCTATGTCCATACCCGGCTAATGTTAAGTCTGTTGCCGGCCGATGTTTCCCCGCTGCTGGCGCTTTCCGTTCTCCTTCACGACATCGGAAAACCGGTTACCTACAGTTTCGATGAGGTCGACCAACGCATTCGATTCAATGGTCACGATCAGGTTGGAGCAGATATGGCAGTCGAGATCATGACTCGGTTTCGTTTTTCGAACGAAGAGATCGATATGGTGGTCGAGGCCATCCGCAATCATATGGTGTTTAAGGACACACCGAATATGCGGCCGGCTAAACTGCGCCGGTTCATGGGGCGCCAGAATTTTCCTTTAGAGCTGGAATTGCACCGGGTCGATTGCCTGGGCAGCCATGGAGATTTGCAGACGTACGACCTGCTGGTCAACAAACAGAAAGAGTTTGAGAACGAACCGATCATTCCGCCTCCGTTAGTTACAGGACGTGATTTGATTGCGCTCGGCCTCAAACCTGGTCCCCGATTCGGTGAGATCTTGGAAGCGGTCCAGACGGCACAATTGGATGGCGAGATTAAGGATCGAGGTGGGGCGCTCCGGCTCCTGCAGACGTTAGAACCATCGATTCCCGCGTCAGGGATAGAAAAGTTGGACCGGTAGGGTAGGGCGAAAAACTCGGCGCGCCGAGGACGAGTTTAGTTCTCGCAATGTTCCGCGCCGGTTTTGAGCCGCGGCGTGGGGTGTGGCCTCGTCGAGGATTTGCTTGAGCCGCAGCATGTTGGGTTGCGCAAAATCGTGGGCAAATTCTCGGCCGACGGCTCAAATCCGGCGCGAATCAATCGATCGAAGGAACTAGCGTTGTGCGCGCCGAGATTTTCGCCCTACCGTGATGGCTGCGCCGGGTGAGGTTGCCGGCGAAAAGACATCAAAACCAAGAGGCCTGCGGCCACGCAGATACAACTGTCCGCTACGTTAAAAGAAGGCCAGGCGTAACGTTGAACATAGAAATCGAGAAAATCGACGACTGACCCTTTCAAGATTCGATCTAACAGGTTCCCAATAATCCCCGCGGCAAAGAGGCTGAACGCAATTTTCGTAATCACACTCATCCGCTGCGCTTTATGGGGATTAAATTGATCCCGGATTAGCCAAAACAGAACGGCGGCCAGAGCTAGCAACGCTAACGCGATGAAGAAGAAGTTATTGCCTTGGAAGATACTGAACGCGGCTCCGGTATTACTCACATAAACCAGGTTAAAAAAGCCGGGAATAATCGGGACCGCAGTTCCGTAAGGAATATGCGTTTGGATTAGCCATTTGGTTAGCTGATCGATTACAATCAGCGGGAGCGTAACCAGAAGCAGGAACTTCATTTGCGGACGGTTATTTCATCAACGACTTGCGCACAACGATCGCAGAGGGTTGGATGCTCGGCGATAGCGCCTACCATTGTGCGATGACGCCAACAACGTTCACAGCGTTGCCGCTCGGTCTTGGCGGCAGTGGCGGCCGGTTCGCCTTCTCCCACGGACAGATCCAGATGGCTCAGAATCAAAAATTCCTCGATATCCTCCAGCTTCAAACGATGGAGCCGGTCGTCCGCCGGCAACGAAAGTTGCACCTTAGCCTCTAGATTGTTACCGATCAGTTTCTGTTGCCGCGCGGTTTCTAAGGCACGCGATACCACGTCACGAGCCCGGAGCAGCGCTTCCACATCCTGAACCGCTTCGTTGTCCAGCTGATTGGAATCCGGTGCGGGAAACTGCTCGAGATGAATTGAGTTTTCTTTGCGGAAATAACCCCAAGCCTCATCGGCGGTGAAAACCAGGATCGGCGCCAGCAGCCGGGTAAGCCGGTCAAAAACCCGATATATTACCGATTGAGTGGCTCGACGGCGCGCTCCATTGGGCGCATCGCAATACATGCGGTCTTTGGTGATATCGATATAAAGGCTGCTGAGTTCAACCGAACAGAACTGATTCACCAAATAGTGAACCTTATGAAATTCGTATCGCTCGTAAGCTTCCCGACATAGTCTCACCAACTCGTCGAGGCGGCTGACCATCCAGCGATCAACCATTGTTAGTTCGATTTTCTCGGCCGAATTCGGGTCAAAGTCGTGAAGATTTCCTAACAAAATCCGCAGGGTGTTACGGATGCGGCGATAGGTATCAGTCAGTTGTTCAAACAGCTTTTCACCAAACGGAACCTCGTCTGCGAAATTGACGCTAGCGACCCATAGACGCACTAAATCCGCCCCATATTTCTTAACGAAATATTCCGCTTCGGTTGGCTTTGCGTACCCGCCTTGTTGAGACTTGGACAGCTTTTGCCGGCTATCCACGTCGACTACGAACGCGTGCGTTAACACCTCTCGATACGGCGCTTGGCCGTAGAGAGCGACGCTGGTTATGAGCGAGGATTGAAACCAGCCTCGATGCTGGTCCGTGGCTTCGATATAAACGTCGGCCGGCCAGCGAAGGTCAGGCCGGCTCTTAAGCACCGCCTCGTGGCTGGTGCCGGAATCGATCCAAACATCCAGCGTGTCATTCCGTCGCGTCAACCCGCCAGGTAAATCGAGCTCCTTGGCTAGTTCTTCATTACTAAGAGCGTACCAGGTGTTAGTGCCTTTCTTGGCGACAAGATCGGCAAAGCGCCGGATCCAGACGGGGTTCAGGACCGGTTTACCGTCTTGATAGAATACGGGTAACGGCACGCCCCAGCTCCGTTGTCGGGAGATACACCAATCGGGCCGAGATTCTACAGTCGCGTAAATCCGGTTACGTCCCCAGGCTGGCAGCCATTTCACCTGATCGATGGCGGCTAGTGCCGCCGGCTTGATGCTGTCGACCCGAATAAAGAATTGTTCGACTGCTCGGAATACAACCGGCGTTTTCGACCGCCAACAATGTGGATAGGAGTGGTCGTAATGTTGCTCGCCCAAAAGAACCTTTCGAACCTTGAGCAGCTCGATCACGTCACTGTTTGCATCAAAAACATATTTGCCGACCCATTCCGGAACGCCGACCTCGTCGGTATAGCGGCCGTGATCGTCCACCGGGGAGAGCAACGGTAGTTGATGCTTCACCCCGAGTTGATAGTCGTCTTCACCATGACCAGGAGCCACATGAACACAACCGGTACCGGCATCTAAAGTCACGAATTCAGCGGTTAGAATCGTTCCTTCCCGATCCAAGAACGGGTGGTGATACTTCCAACCTTCAAACTGCGCGCCGGTGAGCTTCGCCAAAGGATCGCCAACAGGCTTCCATCCGGTGTCCTCGGAGAACGCACTGATCAAGCTCTCGGCCAGCAGTAACGTAGTCTCCCCCTGAGTCTCGGGGTGCTGAAAGTTCTGGACCACGTAAGTGATGTTTGGATGCACCGCAACGACGACATTGGCTGGCAGCGTCCAGGGTGTGGTAGTCCAGATCGCGACGGAAGCTTTTCCGGCGAAAGGTCCGCTGGTCAGAGCAAACTGCAGATAGATCGACGGATCTCTGCGCTCCTTATATTCTACCTCGGCTTCAGCTAACGCCGTTTGCGCTCCGGTGCTCCAATAAACCGGTTTCTTGCTTTGATAGACCAAGTCGCGCTCGACGATCGCCGCGAAGACCCGGAGAATGTCGGCTTCATAAGCCGGGTCCAGCGTCAGGTAAGGATGCTCCCAATCGCCCAGGACGCCCAAACGCCGAAACTGTTGGCGTTGGATATCGATATATTTCCGAGCGTATTTCTCTGAGCGCTCCCGGACTTCCAACGGAGAAAGTCCCTGCGATTCTTTCACCACTTTAAATTCGATCGGCAGACCGTGGCAATCCCAGCCGGGTACATAAGGCGCCCGGTAACCCGCCATCGCCCGGCTCTTCACGATCAGGTCCTTCAGGATTTTGTTAAGCGCGGTCCCCATATGGACGTCGCCATTCGCGAACGGCGGCCCGTCATGCAGGACAAACAGGGGACCGTCTTTCGTCCGGTCCTGAATCTGCTCGTACAGCCCGTTTGACTCCCATTTCGCCAAAATCTCCGGTTCCCGCGTAGTCAGATTGGCCTTCATCGGGAACTCGGTTTTCGGCAGATTGAGAGTCTCTTTGTAGTTCATTTCGGAGAGCACGGAAGCTACCATTTTTTGCGTTGGACGCAAAGGATCCGGAAACTACGAGAGGTGAGACCGGTAGGGATGATCTTCTGCTCATCCGAGGGGCGGTGGCGGACGGTAAGACACGGACGAGCGGGAGCTCGTCCCTAGCGAAGAATCCGATCCCGCACCTCATCCGGCGCCGGTCCATCGATCTCAACCAGCTTTACTCTGGACTTTTCGCCGGCCTTAAGTTGAATCTTTGCGCGCGGTACACCTGTTAATTCTGACAAGTACTCGATGAGCGCGGCGTTAGCTTTGCCTTCAACGGCGGGCGCTTTGATTTTCAGCCGGATCTCATCTTCGGTCCACGAGACGATCCCATTCTTTCGGGCGTTCGGGGTGACGCGGACCTTCAGTCGGATTAGCATTATTGCAACTTATAGGAGAAGTTAAGGTTACAACCTAACAATGAGATGGTCGTTTAAAATTGCCCGCATCGCAGGGATCGATGTCCGGATTCACGCTACGTTTTTTTTGCTCCTGGGCTTTGTGGCGTACTTTGCCGGCCATAGAGCAGGGGCGAGTTGGGGACTGAACGCCGTTTTGATTTGGCTCCTGGTTTTCCTTTGCGTGTTGCTGCACGAACTGGGCCACGCTCTTGCTGCGAAAGCGTACGGAATTCCAACGGTCGATATCACTTTGTATCCAATCGGTGGTGTTGCCCGCATGGAAAGAATGCCGGAAAAACCGGTGCAGGAACTGGTGGTCGCGATCGCCGGACCCCTGGTCAACGTGGTGATTATTATTGTCCTGGGTGCAGTGCTATTCGCCACGGGAGGTTTAGATCTAACCGCGATCGTTAATGATCCTAATTCTCTTACAGGAGGCAACGAAGGAAACGAAGGTCTGAGAGTTCTCCTCCAGATTTTGTTTTGGACCAACATTGTGATGGTGATCTTCAACTTGATCCCCGCTTTTCCTCTGGATGGAGGACGGGTATTGCGCGCGCTTCTGGCGACTCGGATGGAATATGCGCTGGCGACCAGGGTCGCCGCCGGAATTGGACAAGGCTTAGCCCTGGCGCTAGGCATCTTCGCCGCCTTCACTGGCCAGATTCTCCTGATTCTCATCGCCATCTTTATCTATATGGCGGCTGAAAGCGAAGCAGCGGTCGTGCAGATGCGGTCAGTAACAGCGGGTTTACCGGTTTCGAGCGCGATGGTGACTCGGTTCGATACGCTGGATCATCGGTCTACCTTAAATCAGGCGATCGACGTGCTCCTGGGAACGTCTCAACATGAGTTTCCTGTATTGGACGACAATGGGGGTTTCGCCGGATTACTCACCAAGCATGATCTGCTCGTCGCCCTGCGCAACAGCGGCGCCGATACCCCCGTGACCGATGTCATGGTGAAAGGTTTACCGACTGTTCTTCCCCAAACCAGTCTAGACCGGGCTCTTGATTTCGTTAGGCAGGCTGGGGTCGCGGCGTTGCCGGTTCTGGATAATACCGGGCGATTGGTTGGCCTATTTACCCCGGAAAACGTCAACGAATTGCTAATGGTGAGAACCGCTCTTGGAAAGAAGAAGCGAGGTGCCGCTTAGCGCGCGAAAACGTGGCCTCGCCTCGGGGCCGCTGAAACGCGGGCTTGGCAATTCTAACCGGTCACCGCTTTGATCTCGGCAGCGTCCCAATTCGATGCAGCGGTTGTCGCGGATCATTATGACGAGTTAGATGTTTTCTACCGAGAGCTTTGGGGCGAACATGTGCATCACGGGCTTTGGGTCAATGGTCAGGAAAGCCCGGAGGTCGCGGTACGCCATCTGGTGGATGTCGTGGCTAAGGAAGCGCAGATCAAACCCGGCGATCACGTAATCGATATCGGGTGTGGTTACGGTGCAGCAGCCCGGCAGTTGACTGAGTACTACGGCGCCGAAGTGACCGCTATCACCCTTTCTTTGGCTCAACACGCCTATGCCCAGAGTGTCACTCCCGGCACAAATCCGGTCTACTTGATAGCGGATTGGCTGACTACCGATTTTCCCCAAAGTTTTAAAGGGGCGATCGCAATCGAAAGCTCCGAACACATGTCTGATCGGGACGAATTTTTTCGGAGGGCGTACAAGGTGTTGGAAGCGGGAGGACGGTTTGTAGTGTGCGCCTGGCTGAGCGGTGAAGCTCCATCATCGATGGAGATTACCTGGTTGCTACGACCAATCTGTGACGAAAGCAGGATTCCGTATCTGCCGACCCTCGACGAACTGTTCGCATCAGCGAGAGCTGCCGGATTTGAAGTAGTTAACTCTCAAGACTGCACGCGCGCAGTCCGCCGTACCTGGGGCATCATCTTCAGGCGGCTGATCGGCAGTTTGCTAACGGATAGTCGTTATCGCGCCTTTCTCCGAGACCCACGGAGACGTAACCGCATTTTCGCGCTCACGGTAGTACGGCTGTGCCTCGCCTATCGGGTAGGCGCGATGCGGTACGGGATCGTCACTTTGCAGCGTGGGTAGGGCGAGGCTCCCGAAGGACTTAGCGCTTATCACGAAGGTTTTCGGCATTCGCGTGCTGAACAATATTGCTATGTCGAGAGATGCGCCGAGCCGCGGTATGGCGATAGACCACGGCTCGGCGCACCTAACGGACTAATCACACTGTTCGCCTGGTGAATGCCGGAGGCTTCGCAATAACGGCAGATCATTTCGGGAGCCTCGCCCCACCAACGATGGGATCGCCGTGAGCAGGCCTCTCACCTCTCACTTCGGATTCCGTGTCTGGGGCAAACCCGCGGCGTAACGTGTTTTCGGTTACCACGCGTGGGAACGTGAAATGGAGCAGATAATCGCGCCCACCGGCTTTCGTGCCGCCGCCGGACATATGAAAGCCGCCGAACGGATGGCGGCCAACGATGGCGCCGGTGATGGATCGGTTAATATAGAGGTTCCCAACTTGGAAACTGTTCCGCACTTTCGCAATATTATCCGGACTGCGGGAATAGAGCCCGCCGGTCAAAGCAAACGGGGTCGAATTCGCCATTTCGACCGCTTGGGTTAGATCGCCGGCCTGATGGACTGAAAGAACCGGTCCGAAAATTTCTTCCTGAGCGATCTGCGCATCGATTGGCACATCAACGAAGATGGTAGGAGGAACGAAGTAGCCCTTTAAATGGTCCGGCAAAGTCGCTTCAAATGCGGTTTTGTGTTTTTGTTTACCGATGGTCCGGTAACGATCGATCTTTGCTTGGGCATCTTTGTCGATGACCGGCCCGACATCGGTAGAAGGATCTTCAGGATAACCGACCTTCAATGCTGCGGCGGCTTCAGTGAGGCGAGGTAACAGCCGGTCCCCGACCTCTCCAACCAGAATCAGCCGGGAAAGAGCAGAGCATTTCTGGCCTTGAAAGCCGAACGCGGAATGGATGATACCGAGGACGGCTTCATCCAGATCGGCATCGGTATCCACAATGAGCGCGTTTTTCCCGCCCATCTCGCAGATCACTTTTTTCAGGTTTCTTTGTCCGGGATGGGTGACGCCGGCGAGTTGCCAGATAGCGGTGCCGACCTCACGCGAGCCGGTAAAGGCGACGAAATCGACGTCCGGATGAACAACCAGGTAAGAACCAACTGCTTCCCCGGTACCGCTGACCAAATTGGCCACGCCTGGAGGTACGCCGGCCTCTTCCAATGCCTGCATGAAAAGCGCGCCCACGACGGTTGATTGTTCGGCGGGTTTGATGACGACGGTGTTGCCGGTTACCAAGGCGGCAACCGTCATCCCGCAAAGAATTGCGAGCGGGAAGTTCCACGGGGCAATAATGGCGCCCACACCTCTAGGGATGTAAGTCTCAATGCTGACTTCGCCGGCGATATCTTGAGTTAACCTGCCAGGTCCTAACCGGCGTGCCTCCTCGGCGTAGAACTCGCAGAAATCAATCGCCTCAACCACATCCGCGTCGGCTTCCAACCAGGTTTTACCGACCTCGAATACTTCCCAGGCCGCCAGCTCGTACCGGCGTTGGCGAAGCCGGCCGGCGACCCTTTCGATAATGCGAGCGCGTTCCTCAAAAGAAGTTTGGCTCCAGCGTGAGAACGTTCCCCGAGCGGCGGCTACCGCGTCCATCACATTGACGGAATTTCCGGCAGCACCATAGCCGACGATCTGCTCCGGGCGGGCCGGATTTACTGAAGGGATCCGTTCATCCGCGGTGACCTGCTTGCCATTGATTACCAGAGGAAAGCTTTTGCCGAGTTGACTCCGCACTTGTTGCAGGGCGAGATCCATTTTCCGGCGAGCATCGTCCAGCGCAAAATCGGCCGGTGGCTCATTCACGAAGTCAGGTTCCGCTAAACTAGGCTGGGTCTGGCCGTTAGCCTGGTTATCCTCAATCTGCGAACTTGGGTCCGCAAGCAAAGCGGAGATAGAAGCGTTCGAACTGAATCTGGCTCGTAGAAATCCTTCATTCGAAGTGTTCTCGAGCAAACGGCGGACAAGATAGGCCATACCGGGAACGAGTTCGCCGACCGGACAATATTCGCGTACCCGATGACCAAGCTTGACCAATGCGCGGCGAATCGGTTTGGCCATGCCGTACAGCATCTGAAATTCATAATCACCTGGCTTGAGCCCAACCTTGCTCGCGTAGACGATGGCGTGGGCGATACTGCGGACGTTGTGCGAAGCGAATGCCGGGTAAACGAGGTCACGATTTTCTAAAAGGAGCCGGGAAACTTTTTCGTAATTAGCGTCGGTCTCCGCCTTCGAAACAAAGACCGGCACTTCCCAGGTCCGTTGAGCCGCAATTACCTTTTCGTAATCCCAGTAGGCCCCTTTTACGAGCCGGATCGTGAAACGTCTCCGTAAACTTGAATTCCAGGAGAGCAGTTCTTCGGTATCCGCAAAAGAATCCCGGAGATAGCATTGGATCACGAGTCCGAGATGGGGGTAGTCAGCAAATTCCGGGTCTGTGCGCAGCTTTTTAAAGAGATCGATTGTCAGCTGTTTCAACCCATAATGTTCCATGTCCAGGTTGATAAAAGCGCCTAACCGCTTCGCCTGAGCGACGATAGGACGAAGCCGGGCCAGGATCATCTCGATGCTGTTTTCCGGATCGGTCGTTTGGATCCGCGCGCAGAGAGCCGAAATTTTTACCGACACATTGACCAGGGGCGGTTCGGTAGCGGCTAAAGGTCCCTCAACGCGCCAATCGGCCGTGGCGCCCGCCAGGAATTCAAGCAATTGGTGATAGCGTTGCGCATATTGTTCGGCCTCGCGTTCGCTCACCACGGTCTCGCCCAAAATATCGACGGTAAATCTGGCATGTTCTTTCCAAGTCTGGCGAAGGTTTCGCAGGGCGGACGGCCCATCCTTGCCAGTGATGAAAATGTTCGCCATCGCAGCCACGTTTTTCCGGATCACAGTCGCCGGCACGGCTGGTAAAAGCGTCCCAACGCTTAACGCGCCTCGCAGCAGTCCCGAGGCCGTGGCTTTCGAATCCCGCAGATATTCCGAGAGATGCCTGACCACGTCATCTGCTGAGGTCAGGGTGGGAAGGACATCGACGAATCGGAACATCTGAGTTTTGAAGCTCTCGTCCCGCATGCACCAATCCATGAGCCGGCTGTAAAAATCGTGCCGGCGAAACCCGGAGTTTTCTCGCTGGGATTGGTCGATTAAGGCGAAGATTTCGCGGCCGGTATGTTCAATTTCCTGCTGAAGGAGAGCGCCAGGATTCATTGCGTAAAAAACAGAGAATAGACTGGAATCTGCAGAGTGGGTACAGGAATTAAGTTGGGCTCGATCGGGCTCCGGCTCGCCAGGAATAGAACTGAGCGAGAACGACGGAGAATGTAGGGGAACGATTGAAGCCGGCTGCTGGCATCCGGCTCGTTCGGTGTACGTTCATCGATTTGGGACCCGCGACTGCTCGGACATTTCTTGAGCGTTTCTGGCGCTGCCTGTTGCTATCTCATCATCCCTGTTTGGGGCGCCTCCAGGTCAAGAAATTTTGGCGGATGGCTGTCGAGTAATACAGGGTGCCAGTTTTGCACGCTGGGATCCAAAAGATAGGTCCTTGTGTACCAATAGATCGGGATGATTGGCGCAGCTTCAAGCAAGATGGTTTCTGCTTGCCGTAAAAGACCAAGGCGCTGGACAGGATCTGCGGTCGCCGCGGCCTGATTGATCAATTCATCGTAAGCCGGACTGCCCCAGTTTGTGCAATTGTTTGGGTTGCCAGTCGTCCAAATTTGTAAAAAACCGATTGGATCGGCGATACCCGATCCCCAGCCGCCTCTGAGAATCGAATAGTGAGTACGATTCATCGAGTCGATGTACACCTTCCACTCCTGGTTCTCGATACCGACTGAGATATTCAAGTCTTGCCGCCACATTTGTTGGATAGCTTCAGCGATCTGGCGGTGACTCTCGGAGGTATTGATCAAGATATTCAACGATGAAGGAAACTCCGCGCCATTTGGGTAACCCGCTTCAGCCAGAAGCTGTCGCGCCTTTTCCGGATCGTAATGAATTAAATCCAAAGCGGGATAGCTAGCCAGGCCGGTTGGTGTGAGACCGGTCGCCGGCCCTTGTTTTGCTCGCAGCAAGTTGGTGACTAAAGCTTCCCGGTCGATCGCCAGGTTCAGCGCCATCCGCACCTTAGGGTTGTCTAACGGCTTTTGATTTACATTCAACCGGTAGAAGTAGGAGATGTAAGCTGGGTCGATGCGGATCAGTTCAGGCTGGTCTCGTCGATAGGCTGGTACGTCTGGTAGGGCAACCTCGTTGGTCAAATGGAGCTGTCCCGCCCGGAATGCCCGATCAGCCGTGTTCAGGTCTTCTATGGAGTAAAAGTTGACCCCGCTGAGTTTTACGGCGGCCTGGTCGTAGTAATACGGGTTTTTGACCAATTCGATCACATCGTTCTTTCGCCAAGCCTTTAATATGAATGGCCCATTGTTAACCATGTTCCCGGGCAAGGTCCATTTTGAGGTCCGATCGCTGATGCTACCGAAACGGAGTAGCGTGGCTTGATGAACCGGGTACCAAAAATAGTTGGTTAACGATGAGAGCAGGTAGGGAGTGGGACCGCTAAGCTCGAGCTGAAGGGTGTAGGAATCGAGTGCCTTCACGCCGACGGTGGAAAAGTCGCGGGTCTTTCCCTTAAAAAAGGCTTCTGCTCCTTTCAATACGAAGAGAAAGTCAGCGAAAGGCGCAGCGACTTCCGGCGTCAGTTCACGTTGATACGAGAACACGAAATCCTGAGCAGTGAGCGGATCTCCGTTCGACCAACGGGCGTCTTTACGAAGATGAAAGGTCCAAAGGGAAAGGTCGTCGTTATGTGTCCAACTCTCGGCTGCAGCCGGGAGTTGCTTGGTATTATCCTTAGGGTCATTGACCAGGAGCCCTTCGAACAAACAGGCTAGGATTTTACCCTCGGGGATGCCTTGGTTCATCTGCGGGTCCAGAGTCCGTGGTTCTGAGCCGGCGTGAAACAGGAGAGTTTTCGCTTGGTCTGCACGAACCAATGCGGGGAGAGCGGAGGACCGGTGAGAAGACCACGCCCATCCTAAGCCGATACCGGCGGCAATCGGGATTATGAGCAGCAAAACCCTGACGGCGGACCGCACGATCAAAGGGAGTACCACATTTCGGCTAAGCTGTCATTGTCAGCTCGCCTGGCAATGGCCGGGTCCAACAAGGACGACGCCTTGTTTCTCAGTCGGTCGCTTGGGTCTTCGATCGACCCAGATACCCCCGGAGAACTTCGATGCCGGTGGGAATCAGCGAGACGACGATAATACCCAGGATCACGATCGAGAAATTGTGTTGGACGTAGGGGAGACCACCGAAAAAGTGACCTGCTAAAACGACCACCAGGACCCACACAACCCCGCCAAGCACCGTATAAAGCGCGAACCTCGAAAAACTCATCGTCGCCATGCCGGCGACAAAGGGGGCGAATGTTCGAATGATGGGTAAATATCGGGCAAACAGTATGGTTTTAGCACCGTAACGCTCGTAGAAAGCGTGGGTTTGTTCCAGGTATTTGCGGCGAAAAATCTTCGAGTTGGGATCCTTGAACAAGGTTTTCCCAATGCTTGCTCCGATCCAGTAATTGAAAAAGTATCCCGATAGGGCAGCGATCGTTAAAAGCACCAGGATCAACAAGAGATTGAAATGCGTCGTAGTAGCGGTCAAAGCGCCTAGAGCAAAAAGCAGAGCGTCTCCTGGGAGAAAAGGAGTGAGAATAATGCCGCTCTCGGCGAAAACGATCAGGAACAGCACCAGATAGGTCCATCCTCCGAAGTGACCCGCAAGCTCATCGAGATGCTTGTCTAAGTGAAGAAGGAGATCGATGAGGCCCGTGATCAGCTGCATAAATTTGTTGGGCGATGTACTCGATGAAACCAGGATTGAATGCAACCGAAATCAAATAGTTGCGGTGAAAGGATGAAATAACTCATAAAATTTAAACGAATTAGCCTCATGCCTCGTCTAATTGGACGGACGTAAAATTAGGGCATGGCCTCTTGGGGGACATCTTCACCAGGAGGCCACAGTGAAAACGGAGTAAGTAATAGGATAAGGAGAAAAAAATGAAGAGACGCAAAGTGACGACCCGGCCGCTTAGCCTGGGAGATTTGATTGCTGCAGTGAGTACATACTCGAAAACGAGCGAAGAGACGGTGGCAACAGTTGCAGATTTATTTGCTTCCGGCCAAGTCCGGCTGATGAACAACGGTCGAAAAGTTCGCGCTAGAGTTCGCTAGGGCAATCTTTCTCAATATTTCTTATTTTTGTAATCGGCCTCGCATGCGGCGAGGCCGTTGTGTTTTTCTTGGTGCGGGCGCAATCTTTGCAAATTTGGCGCGCTCGCGTACTCTGCAAAAAACGCTTTGCTTCCGGCTTACCTCCCGTAATCTCTCGGCGTGATCGAGAGATACTCCCGTCAAGAAATGCGGGAACTATGGGCGGACGAGAGGAAGTTTTCCATTTGGCTGGAGATTGAGGTCCTCGCTTGCGAAGCGATGGCTTCCCTGGGACTCATCCCCTCGGCTGACGCTGAAGAAATCCGAGCTAAGGCGCGTTTTTCGGTTCCTGAGATCCAAGAGATCGAAAAACGGACCAACCACGATGTCATCGCGTTCCTGGAAAATGTTGCCTCCTACGTCGGGCCTGCCGCCCGTTGGATCCATCAAGGTCTGACTTCGTCGGACATCCTGGATACAACACTGGCGATTCAGCTCGTAAAATCGTGCGATATTTTGCTCGCGGACGTCGAATCGGTGCGGCAATCCGCTGCACGTAAGGCGCTGGAATACAAGTATACACCCATGATTGGGCGGAGCCATGGGATCCACGCCGAGCCGATCACTTTTGGGCTGAAGATGGCCCTGATGTATGACGAATTCGACCGTGCCCAAGTGCGACTGCGTCAGGCTCGAGAGACGATTGCCGTGGGAAAACTGAGCGGAGCCGTTGGGACCCATGCCCATCTTGACCCGAGGGTGGAAGAGCAAGTCTGCCGGCGATTGGGGTTGAAGGCGGACTTGCTTTCGACGCAAGTCATTCAAAGAGACCGACATGCGGAGTTTTCCACCACGCTGGGGTTAGTCGCCTCCAGCATTGATCGATGGGCAACCGAGTTCCGGCACTTGCAGCGCACCGAGGTGCTTGAGGTAGAAGAGTTTTTCAAGCCTGGTCAAAAAGGGAGCTCGGCGATGCCGCACAAGAGAAATCCTATTACGAGCGAACGGCTCAGCGGTTTGGCGCGTGTCCTCCGGGGAAACACCGTGGCTGCACTCGAGAACGTGGCTCTATGGCACGAACGGGATATCAGCCATAGCAGCGTGGAACGTATTATTTTGCCCGATTCCTGCATCTTGCTTGATTACATGTTGCTAACCCTCGCCGATATCGTGGACCGGTTAGTGGTTTATCCCGAGCACATGCAGCAGAACTTGGCCATCACGAAAGGGCTTTATTTCAGCCAAGCGATTTTGCTTGAGCTGACCCGGCGAGGGATGGACAGAAAAGTTGCTTACGAAGCCGTCCAGAAAGCGGCCATGGCGACTTGGCAGGGCAGCGATGATTTCCTGACCGAGTTGGAAAAAATCCCGGAGATCGTGGCCGTGATCCCGAAAGCGGAGCTAGCCCAGTTCTGCTCTCTGGGCCAGCATTTCCGTTATATCAACCGCACCTTTCAGCAGCTGAGATTAGGCGAAGACGGTAAGGCGTAGGGGACGAGTCGGTGCGGGTGTCGCGGCGCATTGAGCCAACGAACAGATGGGACCTATGGGACACGTAAGACCTAAGGGGGAGAGTCTCATAAGTGCCATTCGTTGAACTACCACGCGCGTTTTCATCTCCAGCGCTCTTCACCACCGACTCGGTAATTGCACTCCACCCCTAAAAATTGTCCGGCGAATCTGGTTTTCAGATAGTGGGATCGCATGGTAGTTTATGACTTGATTTGTATGCCACGCCGTTTCTTTTTGTTGTTAGCATTGCTTCCCGCTTTTGTTGGCGGGTGCAAAAAAGCACAGGAGCTGTCTGCCCTCGTTACCGGGTCGCCAAAACCTAGCGCTAGTCCTTCTGCTAGCGTCATCGCTGTGGCGGCTAGCGCCACACCGACTCCAAAACCCGCGGTAAATAAAAACGCGCGTTTTATCGTATTTTGTTACCACCGCTTTGAGGATAAGGCGAAAGACCTGGTTACTGTGCCGAGTGACTTCCGAGCACAAATGCAGGCGCTGAAAGATAACGGGATCTCGGTGATCTCGATGAAGGATTTGCTTGGGTGGCTAAACAACGAGAAGTCGATCCCCGCCAAAAGCGCAGTCATCACCCTGGACGACGGCTGGAATTCTCAATACTACGTGGCTTGGCCTATCTTAAAGGAGTTTAATTACCCGTTCACTCTCTTCATCTATACCGATTATATCGAGAAGGGGGGGAAATCGATGACTTGGGCACAACTCGAGGAAATGCGAGATGCCGGTGTCGAGATCGAAGCTCATACCGTTTCGCACCACGATCTTCGGCATGCTCCGCGAGGGCAGGACTATACGTCGTGGCTGCATAACGAGGTGTATACGTGCAAGCAGATTTTGGAAGACAAGCTTGCGATCAAGGTTGTTGCTTTTGCGTTCCCGTACGGATTTCACAACGAAATCGTCCGGAAAACCGCAACCGATGCCGGGTACCTCCTTCAGTTTACGGTTTACGGTCAACACATGGGACAGAATGTGTTGCACGACCAAGTTGGCCGGTACGCGGTCGATTCCTCTAAACCGGCCGTGTTCAAGTCAGCCCTGGATTTCGGGGGCGAGACAGGAGCCCCGGGTGCTGAGGAGATGCAATTGGCGGCTGCCTCGATGTTGACCGAGCCGCAGGACAACTCGCATATCACGAATCCAAAGCCGACGATAAAAGCGAATATCGCTACCATGGGTGAGATTGATCCTGGCTCAGTTGAAATGCGGATCAGCGGATATGGCGTTGTGCCTGCCAATTACGACGCGAAAACTAAGCTAGTTTCATACGAATTTACCCAAAAGCTCGCGCCGAAAACCTACACCGTGGTTCTATCCGCTAAGGTGAAGGGTAAGAGGGTAGAAACTAAATGGATATTTACCCTGGATTCAGCTGGCCCGGTAGCGACAAACTAAAAGACTCCCGGTACCTGCATAACCTTGGACGAGAAGGGAGCTCGTCTTTACTGAACCAAGATCGTGTTTTCACAACTTTCTGATCGACTCCAGGACGTCTTTAAAGATCTACGAGGTCACGGGTCAATTTCAGAGGCTAACGTCACTGATGCGATGCGGCAGGTCCGTTTGGCCCTGCTAGAAGCGGATGTTCATTTCCAGGTTGCCAAGGATTTTATCGCTCGGGTAAAGGAAAAGTCGCTCGGCCAAGAAGTGATGCGCAGCATCACGCCGGGCCAACAGATCGTAAAGATCTTCCATGATGAGCTGACCCAGTTACTCGGGGGAGACAATGCCCCTCTGGATCTGAAGGCGCCGGCCCGGATCATGATGGTGGGGTTACATGGAGCAGGCAAAACGACTTCAGCAGCGAAGCTCGCCTACTTTCTCAAGAAACAGGGAAAAGCGCCGTTGCTGTTCGCCTGCGATCTGCAGAGACCGGCGGCCATCGAACAATTAGCGACTCTAGCCAAGCAAGTTGACGTACCGTTCTTTCGGCCTGAAGCGGGGGAGACCGATCTGTTGAAAGCCGGTCAACAAGCCATCAAGTGGGCGGAGTCTCAATCCGGGAACGTCCAGATTTACGATACTGCCGGGCGCTTGGAAATTGATGAGGTACTGGTCGGGGAGCTAAAGAAACTCCGGGATCTGCTGCAGCCACAAGAGGTCCTTTTGGTGTGCGACGCTGCCACAGGTCAACAGGCGGTAAATGTGGCGACTCATTTTCACGAGGCGCTTGGGTTGACCGGGCTCATCCTGACCAAGTTGGATGGCGATGCTCGTGGTGGCGCGGCCCTCTCCATGCGTGAGGTGACGCACCGTCCGATCAAGTTTGCCGGTCTGGGCGAGAAAATTGAGCAGTTCGAACCTTTTTACCCGGACCGTCTGGCCGGACGTATCCTCGGTATGGGAGACGTGGTCAGCCTGGTGGAAAAGGCCGCCGCGGCGATTGACGAGGAAGAAGCCGCTCGCCTGGAGAAGAAAATCCGGACGGCCACCTTTGATTTCAATGATTTTCTCTCTCAGCTCCAGTTATTGAGCCGGATGGGGCCCCTGGAAAATATCCTTGGCATGCTGCCCGGTATGAGTAATTTGAAAGGCTTTTCGGTTGACGGTAAGCGGCTGAAGCGGACAGAGGCCATCGTTTTATCGATGACTAAGGACGAAAGGAAGCGTCCGAATATTCTGAACGCACGCCGGAGACAGAGGATTGCTCGGGGCAGCGGCACTACGGTTACCGAAGTGAATACGCTTCTTCGGCAGTTTGATCAGATGAGAAAACTGATGAAAAACGCCGGAAAGATGAAGAAGATGTTGGCCCGAGTCCCCGGTGCCGGAACGTTAGGAAGATAAGCAGAAAGCTCGGGACGCTTTTCTGCGCAAGATAATATGGCAGTTTCGATCAGATTAAGGCGAGAAGGTGCGAAAAACCGCCCCTTTTATCGTGTGGTAGTGGCGGATAAAAGAAGTCCGCGTGACGGCAAGTTCATTGAAGTGATTGGTAACTACGATCCGCGTAAGACGGGTGAGAACTATCAGCTCAACCTTGATCGCGCGGAATATTGGGTAAAGAATGGCGCTCAACCCAGCGAGACGGTGGCAAGCATCATCCGCAAAGCTCGCAAGAAGAGCGTGGTCCCAGCAGCGTAGTGCGGAGCGGCTAAGCTGCCGACTTCGCCCTGAACGGGGACTTCGGAGAACAAGTTTGTGGAAAATTTCCTCGAGTTCGTAATCCAGCACCTAGTGGATGCACCCGAAGAGGTGCTGGTAACCAGGCAAGAGCAGGGGAAAAAGCTCATCTTTAAGGTGGAAATGCGCCGTTCCGACGTCGGTAAAGTGATCGGGCGGAACGGTCATACCATTACGGCGATGCGGAATCTCTTGACCGCAGCTGCCGCTCGAACCGGCCATCAGGCCATTCTTCAGATTGTCGAGTAGGCAAGGGGGTTGGTTATCCCGAAGGGATAAAAGGACTCAGCCTGGGGTTTTAACCCCAGGGATAAATCCAATCCGCGAACCCGCCCTTAAAGGGCGGCAGATAGCTCGTTTCAAATCTGGTTCGACATTTCCTAGCCCAGAACCCGCTCTGCCGCCCCTTCAGGGCGGACCATTTTCTTACTGGTGCCCGGGGTCAAAACCGCGGACTGAGTCCGTTCATCCCTTCGGGATTGGTCAGACACGTCTAGTCCGGGGCTCACTCACACCTGATCGTCCGAAAGCAGACCATCGACATCGCCTCCGTGGATCACGGTATGTGCTAATCCCGGAGCGGTCGCGAGCACGTGCTCGGCAAAGAAACGAGCAGTGGCGATCTTCGCCTTATAGAAGGCCGGATCACCTTTTCCCTCGGCTAGACGAGTTGCCGATATTTTAGCTCCGCGCGCCAATTGCCATCCGCCAGCGACAATTCCGAAAAGTTTGAGGAACGGTACGGCGCCGAACATCACCTTGCGCGGATTGGCCTGGAAATCTGTCAGGATAAACTCCGTCGCGGCTGCAAGTGCATCAACACCCTGCACCAGGTTGTTTTTGATACTGAGCAGCGAAGCGTCCGGACCTTCTAGCTGCCTGGCAAACGCGCGTATTTCGTCCAAAACGCCTCGGATCGTTCTTCCCTGATCGCGCCCAATCTTGCGACCGATCAGATCGTTGGCCTGGATCCCAGTTGTCCCTTCGTAGATCGTTGTGATTCTGGCATCCCGCCAGTGTTGGGCCGCTCCGGTTTCCTCGACGTATCCCATCCCTCCATGAACCTGAATTCCCAGGGAGGCTATTTCGATGCCCGTTTCTGTGCTCCAACCTTTCACAACTGGGGTCATCAGTTCGACGAACGCTTGATTGCGTTGCCGGGTCTGTTCGTCAGGATGATGGCCCGCTAAATCGCGAGCGGTAACCACGACATAAGCGAGCGCCCGAGTCGCCTCAGTCTGTGCTTTCATCAAGAGCAGCATTCGTCGCACATCCGGATGCCGAATGATGGGAACCGATCCGGAACTGCCGGAGACATCACGCCCCTGAACCCGCGTTCTGGCGTATTCTCGCGCCTGTTGATAGGCCCGTTCGCCAATGCCAACCCCTTCCAGGCCAACCGATATCCGGGCCACGTTCATCATCGTGAACATGTATTCGAGGCCGCGATTCTCTTCGCCGATCAGATAGCCGACAGCACCTCCCTGGTCGCCATACGACAACACACAGGTGGGACTGCCGTGAATGCCTAGCTTGTGCTCCACCGAAAGGCAGAACGCATCATTCCGCGATCCCAAAGTGCCGTCGTCATTAACCAGAAATTTTGGGACGATAAACAACGAGATTCCTTTAACTCCGGGGGGAGCATCCGGTGTACGCGCCAACACCAGATGGATAATGTTTTCTGTCAGATCATGCTCACCGTAGGTAATGAAAATCTTCTGACCAAAGAGCCGATAGGAACCATCCTCTTGCCGGACCGCTCTGGTTCTGACTGCGGCTAGATCTGAACCCGCCTGTGGCTCGGTCAAATTCATCGTACCGGTCCATCTGCCTTCGATTATGGCCGGCAGATATTTCTTCTTTTGTTCTTCGGTACTGCGTTGAAAGATCGCCTCGGCCGCGCCCTGGGTTAGTTGGAAGCAAGCTGAGAATGCGAGGTTAGCTGACTTCCACATCTCTTGCACCGCAGCGCCGACCAGGTTGGGCATAGATTGCCCACCATATTCCTCATCGAATCCCAAGCGACTCCATCCGCTGGTCACGTACTGCTGGTAAGCCTCTCGAAAGCCCGGTGCGGTAATGACGTGATTATCTTTACAGATAACCCCCCTCTGGTCCCCCGTCTGATTAAGCGGCGCCAGAACTTCACTGGCAAAGCGACTGGCTTCCTGTAGAACCGCGTTGACTGTTTCAACGTCGATATCCCGCCACTCGGGAAGAGCAGTCAGGGTATCGAGTCCAGCAAGTTCGCGGATCACGAATTGCATCTCATCGAGCGGTGCTTCGTAAGTAGTCATATCTCTGGCAGCGAAATTATGGGGACCTGCCGTAAATATGTCCTAACGAAGGCAAGCGGGCAAAATCTGCGTGACGGCGCAAATACGCTAGATCCCGCGGTTAGAGTCCCCGACTAATTCCTTGAATTCGTCCACGAGAGTCCGATAGACCCTGTAGGGACGGAAAGGGGATGCCAGCGCCGAGAGCTTTCGGCCTGGGAGATAGGCTCACGTTGATCCGGCTCGGCCGAGTCGGATATGATTCGATTGCCTGTGAGTTACCTTAAATCCCGGCGTTACGCATGTGCCGCCAGATTGCCTCGGTGGGATAAGGTATTTGGATCTTCAACCGGCGGCGCCTGAGTTCGCGCCCGCCTATTCCGGATTAGGCAATTATCGAGAATCAAATATTCGATGCCGGTTTCGAGTACCACTTCCAGTGCCTGCCTGGGAGAGTCTACCAGCGGACGTTCTGCGACATTGAAGCTGCTGACTAGCGCAACCTCACGTCCAGTTAGCTTCCCGAGCTCCACTAGAATTCGATGAAGTTCCGGATGATCTCGCCCATCGATAACTTGAATTCGCGCCGTTCCATCTTCCTGGATTACCGCCGCGAGCTCTTTGAGAGCCAGCTCCTTTGCTGGTACAGTCACGACGCAGCCGGTTAGCTGGACTCCGCTCGACATGTCAAACCAGAGCGTCGCCTGTTCTACTGTGACCGCCGCTGCCGTCGATCTCCAGCCGGTTGGTTCTTTGAGTAAGACTCCGAGCCATTCCCTCATTCCCGGACCAGATGGGTCTGCCAAAATGCTTCGATTGCCGAAGGTGGTTGAACCGAATGCGAGCCGTCCTTCGTCTCGAGCCACGATATGTTTTTCCGCGATTAGCGCCGCCGTCTTCTGACACTTTTCCTCGAAAGTTCCGAAAGGCTTTACTTCAATCTGCGGTGCAAATTCTTTGTAGGCTTTGTGAAGCTCGCGGACAGAATAGTTGGGCTGACCGCGAGCGATCGGCATCCGTATGTTGGTGGCTTCTTCGCCTTGCCACGCCGCATAGAGCGCTGCGCCGATGGCGGCGCCGTCATCACCGGCCGCGGTGGGAATATAGACTTCGCTAAATAATCCAGACTGAAGGAGCTGGCTGCAGGCAGAAGAATTTGAGGCCGCCTGACCGGCCAAAGCGATCTGACGTTGGCCGGTAGCCGCTGCCAAATGTTTGCAGATATGCAGAACCACTCGATTCATGCATTCTTGCAATCCAGCCACCACGTCTTTGTGTCTCTGCTGTATCTCCTCACTCGGCAACCTCTTCGGACCCAAGTACTCATAGAGATATCTCCGCGTCGCCAGGTACTGCTCCCGTTCATCGGATCTTCGATTGAGCCGCATCGGGGCGATGAGGATTGTGCCGTCCGGACGCAGCTGGACGGCATGCTCGAAAAAGGAGCGAAAACGACTGGCATCACCTTGGGCAGCCAAGTCCATTAATGGCCACTCATCTCCGTGCCAATTAAACCCAAGATGCACGCTAATTAACGAATAGAAGACGGCGATCGAGTCATAGGCAGCGATCTCTCTAATCTGGGTCAATCCCCTGGTTGACGCGAAATAGCACGTTGTGCTTTGGCCGTCGCCCTGGCTGTCGATTACCGCCACTGCGCACCGATCCCAGCCCGAGCTTAGGTAGGCGCCAGCGGCATGGGCCAAGTGGTTTGGAACCTGGCGAACACGCTTAGCTGGAAAACCCGGCAGCCGCTGCCTGACCTCTTTCAAGAGCGCATCTTTTGATAGCACTTTCTCGTAGAACTCGACCGAATGTCTATCGCGTAGATAAAGCTCTTCATAATCTGAATAGTCGAAACAGTGGACCAACAGATCAATGTCCTCAGGCGCCAGCTTCAGCGTTGAAAGGCAGTATTCTATCGACCTCTCTGGGAAGTCCCCACTTTGCCAAGAACGGTTAAAGGATTCCTCTTTAGCGGTGATGACCAACTCCCCGTTCACCACCAATGCAGCTGCCGCATCGAGCCCAATCCAAATTGGATACTCACGCTCATCCAGATTTGGCCAATGTGACCGCCGGAAAGATCTCGCTTTGGCTAAACCGCCGATTCCCAGTATGCGCATTTCAGGAAAACACAAACCACCGTGATTCTGCCATCACGAAGGTTTTATTACATTTCTGTTTCATCAAAAGCTGATGAACTTTGGACGAACGTAAGAGCGGCCAAGGCCGCGATGGTTAATATACAGATAGCGGCAGTTTTTCTGCCAGAGCCATTCGTCTCTTCTTTTCTTCAGCCGGGCGTTGCCTCAATGCCCCGCTGACGCCGGTCCCGGCATGACTAGCGGGACAGTTATTATGGTTTCCCCTTTTTACTTGAGGTTGCATAAAAACACGCGTTGGTGAGGGGACGGCCCGGGTGATTTCCCCCTGTATTGCACCCAGACAAGCTATCCCTTTTTCGAAAATGTGAACCGTTTCTGGAATCTGTGAACGTTCACAGTCACTATGATTCAAGCCACCTCATTTATCCCTCTCGGGGGGGAATCCTCGGCATGTCCTTTTGATCAAAAAATTCTTTCCAGTCAATTTGATCACGGCATGCTACCGCCTTTGAGTAGCCTGGTAATCTCGGCAAACTTCGATCACTATTTTCGGACCCTAAGGTACATCAGTAGCGACCCGTAAGACGCGCTTTTAGGGTATTTTTAATACTAATTGCCCCGCACCTTTACGCAACTGGCACCGCTTGTGTCAAAAACAATTCTACCTGTCTGTCTGACAGGTTAATAACTGGTCTAGCGAGTCGGCTTCGATACAGGAATTATGGCTATTCCGTCGCCGGCACCGCGATTGCTACCATGATTGCGGGGCGAAAATCCCTTAACTAACATGCCCGGCTCGACGTGACCCAGTAGTCCAGGTCGACGAAGAGGGTTTGTTTCCAGACGCGATGGCAAGTAGCCCTTGGGCATCCTCAAGGTAGCCCGAGCTTTTGCCTGGTTTTGCGCAGGTTCTCCATAACTAATTCGGCAATGTCGAGAACGGCTGGGGCGCCGGTCTTGCCCGCGCTTTCGCTGCTGCTGAGCATAGACTTGCAGAAGGGACAACCTGCGGCCACGACTTTCGCACCGGTTGATTCTGCTTCCCGAAACCGATTCTCGGTTACCCGCATGGTGCCGGGCTCTTCTTCTTTCCAGAACTGGGCGCCCCCCGCGCCACAACAGAAGCTGTTCTCCCGGTTCCGCGGCATCTCCACCAGAGACTCTGTGCCATCTCCACCTAAAACGCGGCGCGGAGCATCGTACACCCCGTTATGCCGGCCGAGATAACAGGGATCATGATAGGTGATCTTGTCGCTCAAAATCATCTCCGGAAGCCGGCCTTCCTGGATCAACTCTGCGATTAACTGGCTGTGGTGCAAAACGCGATAGTTGCCGCCTAACTGAGGGTAATCATTTGCCAGAGCGTTAAAACAATGTGGGCAAGTTGTAACCACCCGCTTAGTTGTACCGTCAGTGTTAAGCGCCGAATTTAAGGCTTCCACGTTCTCGGTGGCCAGATTGTAGTACAAATATTCGTTCCCGCTTCTTCTGGCGGGATCCCCGGTGCATTTTTCTTTTTTACCGAGGATTGCGAAATTGACTTTTGCATGCGCGAGAATAGCGGCCAAGGCGCGGGCCACTTTCTGGGCGGAAGGATCGTAGGCGCCTGCGCAGCCAACCCAATAGAGGACCTCGAAACCGGCATTTTGCGAGGTCCTTGGTACTTGCAGATCGCTTCCGATCCAATCTTCCCGAGCATCTTGCGCCAGCCCCCATGGGTTTCCGGCGCGTTCCAAGTTCCGGAAGGTATTGTTGAGCTCCTGAGGGAATTGGGCCTTGGTCAACACCGCGTCTCGTCTCAGGTCGATGATGTCGGACAACTGTTCGCAGCCCACGGGACAGGCGTGGACACAAGCGCCGCAAGCGGTGCAAGCCCATAGAGCGCTCTCACTCATAGCGAAGTCCATCACCGGGCGAGGGCTGGATTCTCCGGCCGCCAGCTTCGAGCGAATGGAGTTTAGTTCGTACCGCTTGTTGATCTCGAGGGCGGACGGCGCCAATGCTTTGCCCGTCACGTGAGCCGGGCACACGTTCGTACAACGGTTACATTGAATACAGGCGTAGGGATCGAACAACTGCGTGACGCGGAACTGCTCTAATTGTGCCACCCCAAATTGTTCGATGTTTTCATCCTCAAAATTGATTGGATCCAAAACGCCGCTGCCCACTTTTTCGCCGGTATTACCGCGGCGACCCAGCCCGAGGCGAACGGGGGCTGCGAAAATATGAATGTGTTTCGACCGGACAAAGTAGGGTAGGAAAGCGAGGATCAGGCCTAGCGAGATCCACCAGCCGACATGCCATCCGACGATCCGATTGGGATCAAAGCCGACCAGCTGAGCGATGATCGTCGCGGTTGGTTGCCAATGATCCGCGCGCCCTTCCGCCGCTAGCAATGAGCCGGCTCCAAAGAGCCTGAAGCCCACATGAAAAAATATGAAACCGGCGACGATCAAACTGTCGAACCGGATGCCGCCCGTGCGAACATCCGGGTGCAGCAAGACCGCTTGGTTAAAGCGTTCCAGGGCAGCATCTTTCTTCACAAAACGGCGCCAGACAAAAAAGATCACCCCGATCAGCACAAGGGTACCGAAGACGTCGGCTCCTAATCGGAAAAAATTTCCCACTAGGGAATTGCCTAACCAGGCAAACCAGCCTGGCGGAAAAAATCCTTCTATGAGATCTGCCAGATTAACCAGCGCATAAAAAGTGAAGCCGTAAAAAATTAAGCAGTGAAAGAGGCCGACTACCGGTCGATTCCTGAAGACGGTGGCCTGAGTGATAGTGCGAACTAACGCTTCCCGTATACGTTCTGCCGGCCGGTTGAATCTCGAATAATACTCGGGCTGCCCTTTGCGGATGATGTCGATGATCTGTCGGAAACCGCGATAGGTGTAGTAGATGGAGATGACGGCCAGAATCAAGAATAGCGCCTTTTCGGGAAGAGTCAGCATAGGGGGATTCACTAAAGGTAGGGTATTCGGCGAGCTCAGTCGAGCCGGCGAGGATGATGAATTATAATGGTGGGGCGAGGCTCCCGAAAGACCGGATGGTTTTACGAGGGGCCTAGGTCGATTCAAAACCGCCAGCGACGTTAGGCTTAAAAGCTCGCCGAGCCGTTCGTTGATCCGCACGGTTCATGGCTAAACCACGACATAGAAGAACGGCTCGGCACTTTCCGGAACATCACTACCTTTGAGGTTCGAATCACTCAGGGCGCTGGTAAAGATGTTCGGTGTTCAGGAGCCTCGCCCCACCAAGCTTCGCGCTCACAATTGCGCCGTCAACTGTGGCAGAATCTCGAGCGCATCTCCCACCAAGCCGTAATCGGCCACCTGGAAAATTGGTGCGTCCGGATCTTTGTTGATTGCCACAATCACCTTCGAATCGCGCATTCCGGCAAGATGTTGAATGGCTCCGGATATCCCAACCGCGATATAAAGCTCCGGCGCTACGATCTTACCCGTTTGGCCGACCTGGTAATCGTTAGGCACGAAACCGGCATCCACAGCGGCTCGAGAGGCGCCCACTGCTGCATTTAGCTTGGCCGCGAGAGCCTCAAGCAGTTGGAAATTCTCTGCCTTTTGCAGGCCGCGTCCCCCTGAAACCACCACTCTGGCCGCAGTCAATTCGATTTTGTCGCTGCTGGCGAGCTGGCGTCCGACCAATCGGACACCGGCCGAGTCTTTGGCGAGTTCTTTAGCCGATTCGATCGGTGTCGTGATCTCACTCATCGGGCTTGCATCGAAGCCGGTCGAAAGCACCGTTAAAACGATGATAGCGCCTGCTATCCCTTCTACCGTTGCCAAAGCGTTCCCGGCATAGATTGGGCGCACAAAAGTGGTGGGGCTAAGGACATCGATAATGCCGGAGATTTGTTGCACGTCCAGTTTGGCGGCGAT
>Ga0210389_10000657_pt1 | contig 29846 bp, 29 predicted proteins | sample IncBWH28OmetaG_FD_160127 | JGI IMG/M metagenome (GOLD analysis project Ga0210389, IMG submission 160127) | Forest soil microbial communities from Barre Woods Harvard Forest LTER site, Petersham, Massachusetts, United States - Inc-BW-H-28-O ... | reverse complement strand
TGCTGTTGAGCTAACATCTTAAAGCAGTTCTAATTCGACTTTAAGATAACGAAAAAGGAGCAGAAAACCTAAGCTTTCCACTCCTTTTTTTGCCCCCTTATTTATGAGGGACTTTTTCAGTGCCCTCTTGATAAAAGCCGGGGCTTTTTTATTAGTTTTATCCGTGCTTGATTTTTTTAGGAAGATAATCCAATATTTTGATTTGCACGATATCCCTTATATGTTATCGGGCAGCATCGCGATGGGTATATATACGTTGCCGAGGGCGACCAAAGACATCGACTTTGTCGTTCACCTCCAGCTTCACGACATTTCAGAATTTGTTAAACAATTTGAAGGGGCTTACTATTGCAGCGAAAGTGCCATCAGGGATGCCGTGAACAGACAAAGCATGTTTAACGTTATCGACCATGCATCGGGATTCAAAGCGGATTTTGTAGTTTTAAAGGATGATTTATACCGGCAAACCGAGTTTGAACGGAAAAGAAAGGCAGATTTCTATGGGCTAAGTGTTTGGGTAGTATCGCCTGAAGACCTTATCCTATCGAAATTAATATGGGTACAACAGTGGCAGGCCGCCGTACAGATGGAGGACATAAAATCACTTGCGACGCAACTTGATTTGCAAAAAGACTACATTGATCATTGGCTGAAAAAGCTGAATTTAAATACTTTTGATCTGTTAAGCTAATGGACGACACTCCCGATCACATAAAAAAAATCCAACTGGATATCTGGCAGGCAAAGCCGCTTGAAGAACGCTTGCGGCTAACCCTGCAGATGAACGATGATCTCTTTGCTTTCTGGAGAGAAATGAAAAAAAGCATGACCGAAAAATACCCCCCCCAGCCAGCTAAAACTTCAAAAAACAGTTAGTCCTATATAAAAACCATTTGTGATCTTTGTGCCTTCTTTGCGCGCTTTGTGTTAAATTAGCCGCCATACATTCAATATTTAAACCAATATTCTATGCTTCGCTATTTGTCCTTTACGGCATTGCTATTTGTTTCATTTTCATCGTTCGGCCAGCGATCTTTCATTAAAACCCACGGCGGTAAAAATGATATAGCACCGGTTGGCATTGTCAAAAATATTTCCGACTCGGTGCTGCTGGATATCGTTCAAAGGCAAACTTTCCGTTATTTCTGGGATTTTGCGCACCCGGTTAGCGGGATGGCCCGTGAGCGGGATAATACTGTTAAAGCGAATTATTACTGGGATTATATTAATGAAGCGGACGGTCAGCCGAATTTCAGCAAAGGCACTTTCGGGCCGGAAGCATGCGCCATGGGCGGGACTGGATTTGGCATCCTTTCAACGATTGTGGCTGTTAACCGCGGCTGGATAGGAAGAGATACCGCGCTGAAACGCCTTGTAAAAATTGTCGACTTTTTAATAAAAGCAGACTGCTACCATGGCATTTATCCGCATTTTATGAACGGCGCAACCGGCAAAACCATCCCCTTCGGCCGGCTGGACGACGGCGCTGACATTGTAGAAACCTCGTACCTGTTTATGGGCCTGTTAACTGCGCGGCAATACTATAGTGGCAGCACTCCGCTTGAAAAATATTTCCGCAACCGGGTGAACGAAATGTGGGCCGACGCCGATTGGAACTGGCATAGCAAAGGTGATAACCAGCATTTATACTGGCACTGGAGTCCCGATAATGATTTCGATATGAATTTCCCGGTATTTGGATATGATGAGGCGCTGATCACGTATATCGTAGCCGCATCTTCGCCAAACCATGCCATCTCAAAAGAGCTTTACGAAAACTCATGGGTAAAAGGCTCGGGGTGGAAGAACGGAAAAACGTTTTATGGCTACCGCCTACCGTTGGGAAACTATGATAAAGGCGGACCTTTATTTTTTGAGCAGTATACCTATATGGGCATAAATCCTAACGGTTTGAAAGATGATAATGGCATCGACTATGCCGAACAAACTAAAAACCACACCCTTATCAACCGGGCCTATTGTATCGAAAACCCTAAAAAATATAAAGGCTATGGCGCCAATTGCTGGGGGCTGACCGCCGGCGATAGCTACATGGGTTATGTAGCCCACTGCCCGGAGGATGACAGAGGCGTAATACAGCCGACGGCCGCGTTATCTTCATTCCCCTATACGCCCCAATATGCTATGCAGGCGCTAAAACATTTTTATTATGACCTGGGCGACAAGATTTGGGGGCCTTATGGCTTTGCCGACGGTTTTAGCGAATCGCATAACTGGTACGCCAAAACACACCTGGCAATCGACCAGGGGCCGATAGTAGTAATGATAGAAAATTACCGCAGCGGCCTGATCTGGAAGCTGTTTATGAGCTGCCCGGAGATACAGGATGGGTTGAAGAAATTAGGGTTTAGCAAAAATTGAAAATGGGAAATTAGTCGATCGAAAGGAAATGGGCAAAGTTAACGTCAAACGCATCTATAACGCCGCCGAAAAATCGGATGGCTTCCGCATTTTGGTCGACCGGTTGTGGCCAAGGGGCATAAGTAAGGAAAGGGCTAAACTCGATCTTTGGCTAAAGGAAATTGCGCCGTCAACCGAATTGCGGCAATGGTATCATGGGGATGAGGGCGCCGGCAAATGGGAAGAATTTAAGGCCCGTTATATTGCCGAATTAAAAAATAATACGACCGTGGCCCAATTACTGGAGCTCATTAAAGAAAAAGAAGTGATCACCTTATTATATAGCGTAAGCGATGAAGAACATAATCACGCGTTGCTATTGAGCGATTTTGTTGCCAACAACGCTTAATAGTCCAAATTACCATCAATTTTACCAGGCCGGATCATCCTCTTTTCTTTCGGACTTTCCCGACTTTCGGACTTTCGGACTTCTTAATCTCGCCACAAAACCCTAATTTCGCCGGGGAACAAAAGTGGAAAAAGACCAGGATTATTTAGGGGACTTAAACCCCGAGCAGCAGGCGGCAGTAAGACAAATAAAGGGGCCGGTGATGATCATCGCGGGTGCCGGATCGGGTAAAACACGGGTAATTACCTACCGGGTGGCACACCTGATACGCCATGGTGTGGATGCCTTTAATATATTAGTGCTCACCTTCACCAATAAGGCGGCCCGCGAAATGCGCGAACGTATTAACCACCTGGTTGGCACCGAAGCCAAAAACATCTGGATGGGCACCTTCCACTCGGTTTTTGCCAAATTGTTGAGGGTTGAGGCGGACAAGATCGGTTATCCTAACAACTTTACTATATACGATACCGACGACAGCAAAAGTGTACTTAAGGCCATTTTGAAGGAAATGAACCTGGATGACAAGTTGTATAACCCAAATTTCGTCCATAACCGCATATCTGCCGCAAAAAACAACCTGGTTAGCTGGCAGGAGTACCAGCAAAACGAACAGATACAGGCAGACGATTTCTCTACCGGTCGCGGGCAATTAGGCGTTATCTACCAAAATTATGCAACCCGCTGCTACAGGGCCGGCGCCATGGATTTTGACGACCTGCTGTTTAAAACCAATGAATTGCTGAAACTGCATCCCGAGACGCTGAACAAGTATCAGCACAAGTTCAAATACCTGATGGTGGATGAGTACCAGGACACGAATTTTTCGCAATACCTGATCGTAAAAAAACTGGCTGCGGTAAACGAAAATATTTGCGTGGTTGGCGACGATGCACAAAGTATCTACGCTTTCAGAGGGGCCAACATCCAAAACATCCTGAACTTTGAAAAGGATTATCCCGATCTTAAAGTTTTTAAGCTGGAGCAAAACTACCGGTCGACCAAAAACATTGTCAATGTTGCCAACAGCATTATCGCCAATAATAAGGAGCAATTAAAAAAGCTGGTCTTCAGCGAGAAAGAAGAGGGCGAAAAGATAAAAGTGATGCGCGCCTTCAGCGATAACGAGGAAGGTAAACTGGTAGCTGAAGAAATCCTGCAGCAGCGTTCCAGCAAAGGCCTGAGATGGCACGATTTTGCCATACTTTACCGCACCAACGCCCAGTCGCGTTCAATGGAGGAAGCCCTGCGCAAACAGGGTACGCCGTATAAAATATATGGCGGGCTGTCGTTTTACCAGCGTAAAGAAATAAAGGATCTGATAGCCTATTTCAGGCTCACTTTCAACCCGGCCGATGAGGAAGCATTAAAACGGGTGATCAACTATCCGCGCCGGGGCATCGGCGATACGACCGTCGACAGGATTATTCTGAGCGCAGGTCAAAATAATATATCATCGTGGGAGGTGATCATCAACCCGGGGAAATACCTGGACGGCCGATCGTCAGCTTCGGTTTACGTGTTCGCCACCATGATCCAGAGTTTCCAGGTGATCACCAAAACCTTAAGCGCCTATGACGCCGCCCTGCATATCGCGCAGCACTCCGGGCTGCTGAAGGATCTTTATGAGGATAAATCGGTTGAGGGACTTAACCGTTACGAAAACATTCAGGAATTGTTGAATGGCATAAAAGAGTTTTCGGAACGCGAGGATATTGAAGAAAAAGGTTTGGATGTGTTTATGCAGGATGTCGCCCTGCTCACTAATGACGATAAAGACAACGACCCTAATGCCGATACGGTATCGTTAATGACCATCCACTCCTCCAAAGGCCTTGAATTCCCGCAGGTTTATGTGGTAGGATTAGAGGAAAACCTGTTCCCCTCTCAAATGTCACTAAACTCGCGAAGCGATCTGGAGGAGGAGCGACGCCTGTTTTATGTCGCGACAACACGCGCCGAAAACAAGCTTACTATTAGCTATGCAACTTCACGATTTAAGTTTGGAACCCTTATAAGCTGCGAGCCAAGCAGGTTTTTAGATGAAATTGACGCCAGGTACCTGGAACTGGATTTTACCGCGAAACCACCCGCTGCGAGCAATGCTTTTTTTGACGACGAACGAACCGCCTGGAGCAATCGAAGTGATACCTTTTCAAAACCAAAGCCACCTTCGGTCAAAACTACTTCCATACTTGCCAAAGCCCACGTGCCTTCGCCCGGCTTTGCTCCCACTGATACTTCAAACCTGCAGGTTGGCATGGAAGTTGAACATGAACGCTTTGGTTTTGGTAAAGTGCTGAGTTTGGAAGGCAATAAACCTGATATAAAAGCTACCATTTTCTTTAAGGAGATCGGCCAAAAACAGTTGCTGTTAAAATTCGCAAAACTCAGAATACTGTAGTGTAACGAAAAAATTACCCACACTTTGTAGAATTTTTTCCCCTTTTTCCCGGCATTATATTTCCTTAATTGTGTCGAAAGTCTGTCTTTCGCAATAATTAATATTGGCATAGGATTTGACGATTTTTTTATCCTGATTGATAAATTATTGAAAAAAAACTTTAACATGATCGACACTTATAAGAAAAAAGCGAACAAGACCGTAGGAGCAAATATTCGCACCTTGCGGCACCAGCGCGGTTGGAGCCAGGAGGATGTTTCCAATCGTTTAGGAATTTCCATCCCGGCATTTTCGAAAATCGAAACCGGTGTTACCGACATTAATCTGTCGCGGCTGGAACAAATCGCTAATATCTATGAAGTCAATGTCGTCAATCTGCTATCCCTGGAAATTGAAGATAAGGAACCCCAAGTTTCAAGTTTGAATATCGCTCAGAAGAAAATACAGGACCGCGAGGCTGAGATCGCCAACCTGCAACGGAAAGTTATTTTGCTTTATGAAGAACTGAGAAATAAAACACCTGAAGCGGTTTAATTCTTAACTGCTCCTGTTCAAAATAATTGACACTTTTGTACTAAACATCAGCATATATTTTTGTTGGTTTTCCTTTCGTGGCTATATAAAATGCGTTTTCCGGCCATTGCAGGCTACAAATCGCGTTTTCAAGCAGCGATAGGCGCCTTTTGGAGTAATGTTTGCAAAGCAGGAATTATAAATCTGCCTGTTATGTCAAATTATTGGATATCCATGCCAGGAAAGACGGCAAGAAATGATCAAATGATTCACGACCCCGATACCAAATTAAAGGTGAGGGCAATTGACCTTTTAAAATCGAAGTTTAAACCGAGGAAAGGAGAAGTGGCTTATTTTGTTACATCAGGCGCTGATACTTTCGCGTTTGAAACCGAGGGGTACCGAAAACAACGTAAACTGCTTATATTACACATGATCGCCTGGTATTGCATGTACCTGGGGCTGTTCGAGGCACAAATTCATTCAAACTGGCCGTAAGAATCAGTTCGCAGCTTGCTGAAGGCAGTTTGCAGTTTTTATTGCCTGGTCCTGAGTTGAATCCCGATGGCTATCGGGACTCAAGCTTTGACTCAAAATATCGGAAAATGGACTTTGGACTTACGACTAAAGACTGCGGACTTAACACCAGGGGCAGGCATCCTTTCAAACTTTTAACCGCCAACTGCTAACTCAAAATCCTGTCCGTCCGGGATCGTGCAACATGTCACTCATTTCAATGATCTTATCATCAATATCCGAAACACTTTTATTCATCATTCTTATACATTCTGTCTGGTCAACCAAAGCTTCTTTTTCAAGATTAAGCAATCCTTTAAGCGTGGCGATGGGTCCTCGGATTTGGTGCGAAAGATAAGAAGAGTATTCGGATAGTTTTTTGTTTTTGACCTGCAGATCTTTGGTACGTTCGTCTATTATTTCTTCCAGGTGGTGATTGATCCGGTCAAGGTTATCTTTTTGCCTGGAGACTTCAGCATTAAGGTTAGTTAATTGATCATTAGTTTTGGCCTTGCGCTTTACGTTACTTATAAGCAGCGCCACCAAAACCAACAAGAGCCCGGCCACGATGGTTACACCCCAAAATTTAACACGGTCATAATCCTGGCGCTGCAACAAAATTTCATTTTGCTTTTGTTTTGCCTGCTGTTTAACCTGTTCCTTTATTAATGTAATTTCGTTTGAGGTATTTTGTTTTAGCGAAGCACTATCCTTATGGTAAATTTCATAAAGTGTAGTAACTGCGCTTTCATAATTTTTGCGCTTAAACTCCAGCTGATAGCTGGTATATTTAAAGTCAGATAATAACTTGTCGTCTTTAATGATCTCTGAAAAAGCTTCACCTTCCTGCACGGTTTTTAAAGCATCGTTAAATTTGCTTTCAGCTATATATAAGGCGGCCAGTGTCAAATCTATGCTCGCTATCGGTTCATTAAGGTCAAGTTTTTTTGCTTCTTTATTGGCTTCATTCAGTAACTGCTCGGCCGTGGCAAACTGGTTGAGGTTATAATAAACAACACCCTTATTCTGCAAGCACTGAACAATATTGGCCGAGTCTTTGAATGCTGTGAAAAGCACACTGCTTTTGTCATAATAATTAAGTGCCTGGTTATAACTCTTTTTACGGTAATAAACGGTACCGATGTTCATGTACAATTTCGCCATCAGTTGGTTATCCGACAACTTTTGGGCAATCTTCAATGATTTGTTTAAATATTCAAGCGATGCATCATAATCGTTATCACGATATAAATTACCAATATTATTATAAACACTCCCTTCTCCGCGTAAATCGCCTGCCTGGGCAAAATAATCCTGTGCGGCTAAATAACTATCGATAGCATCTTTGGTTCGGTTTAAATAATAGTAACCGATCCCCAACACACGGTAGGATTCGGCAATGCCATCTTTATAATTAATATTCTTTGCCAGGGTCATTGCCCGCGAGGCATAATTGATGGTTTGTTCAGGGTTGGTTAAACGACTGTCAAGGCCTTGCTTGTTGAGCTTTATGATCTCGGTCGTATCCCGTCCCAAATCGCCCGCTGACGCAAATGCCGCAATGGGAAATTTAATTAATGCAAACAAAAAAATTATGAAAATCTTTTTCATTGAGTCCTTTTACGTTCAATTCATAAGAAAGTTATACCTACCTTTAATAGCGTCATAATTATAATAAAAAGCAATTTTTAATTTATTTGACAATTTTATTTGGATTATACCGAAAATATTTCCTACATTTGAAGCTGATAAATTATTGAATAACGAAAAGTTAATCAGATTTAGAATTTAAAATACAAACGTTCGGCTCTTTACAATGCTCCCGGGTGTTATTTTTTCTGCTAAATCATCTGTAACTATCTGAATTCAAGTATTATACCGAATTAAGTTGACCATCGTGTCCCGTTCTTTATTTTAGGTTTTTTTGCCAAAAATTAAAAAATAACGTGCCGTTCAACCGGACATGTGTCTTTTTCAGTTGATGTTTTGATCAACAATTTTTGTGCGATCAAAACCTATGGGCAATATTGTAATAGCGCCTTTTACGGGAAGCACCCGAAAAAAGGTATAGGAAAATGAAAAAAATAAAAAATAATAAAGCTTAATCTCTAATTACTTAATATGAAAAAGTTACTACTATCTGCAGGGTTGATTTTAGGTGTCGCGGGACTAACTACAGCCGTTCATGCACAATCGATTGCTGTAAAAAATTCTACTACCGTTTCTGACAAAAAAGATGTTGGCAGTGCTGACCTTTCCGATAAGAAAGATGTTGGTAGCGCTGACCTTTCCGATAAGAAAGATGTTGGTAGCGCTGACCTTTCCGATAAGAAAGATGTTGGTAGTGCTGACCTTTCCGATAAGAAAGATGTTGGTAGCGCTGACCTTTCCGATAAGAAAGATGTTGGTAGCGCTGACCTTTCTGATAAGAAAGATGTTGGTAGCGCTGATCTTTCCGATAAGAAAGATGTTGGTAGCGCTGACCTGTCTGACAAGAAAGATGTTGGTAGCGCTGACCTTTCTGATAAGAAAGATGTTGGTAGCGCTGACCTGGGTGACAAGAAAGACGTTGGCAGTGCCGACCTATCCGATAAGAAGGATGTTGGTAGCGCTGACCTGGGCGACAAGAAAGATGTTGGCAGTGCCGACCTATCCGATAAGAAGGATGTTGGTAGCGCTGACCTGGGTGACAAGAAAGATGTTGGCAGTGCCGACCTATCCGATAAGAAGGATGTTGGTAGCGCTGACCTGGGTGACAAGAAAGATGTTGGCAGTGCCGACCTGTCCGACAAGAAAGACGTTGGTAGCGCTGACTTGAACTAATAAACCTAAAAAATATTAAATATTAAAATGACTTGTTCAATCTTGAGCAAGTCATTTTTTTTGCCCATCATTGGGCTAAACGTTGTAAAGCACCTGTTGCTTTATCCTGCAGCCGCCAGATTGTTTACCCGTACCCTCAATTCAATCTAACAAATCCTATCTTTGCTTCAAACTAATCGACATGGAGCCTATTAAAAATTATATCGAGACGCATAAGCAGCGTTTGCTTGATGAACTATTCACCCTTCTTCGCTTTCCTTCAGTGAGCGCCGATCCAAAATACAAACAGGACATTTTGAACACGGCTGATTTTGTAGCAAAAAAACTCAGGGACGCAGGCGCTGACAATGTTGAGATCTGCCCGACTGCCGGAAACCCAATAGTTTATGGTGACAAGATCATTGACCCTTCAAAACCAACGGTATTAGTTTACGGTCATTATGATGTGCAACCGGCCGACCCTCTCGAATTGTGGAACACTCCCCCATTTGAACCCACTATCCGCGACGGGAAAATATATGCCCGGGGCGCCTGCGATGATAAAGGCCAGTTTTACATGCATGTTAAAGCTTTCGAGCTGATGATGCAAACCGGCACACTCCCCTGCAATATCAAATTTATGATAGAGGGTGAAGAAGAAGTTGGTTCGTCGAACCTGGGTATCTTTGTAAAAGAGAATAAAGAAAAGCTCAAAGCCGATGTCGTGCTCATTTCAGACACGTCGATGATCAGCATGGAAAACCCTTCTCTTGAGACAGGGTTGCGCGGCCTTTCATACCTGGAAGTCGAAGTAACCGGACCCAACCGCGATCTGCACTCGGGTGTATACGGCGGCGCCGTAGGCAACCCGGCAACCATCCTGGCTAAGATGATTGCTTCATTGCACGACGAAAATAATCATGTTACCATCCCTGGTTTTTATGATGATGTACTTAATTTGACCGGGGCAGAGCGCAAAGCGCTTAACGATGCGCCGTATGACGAAACCGAATACAAAAAAGACCTGGGCGTGGATGAATTGTGGGGAGAAAAAGGTTACACCACATTTGAGCGTACCGGAACCCGGCCAACACTTGAAGTAAATGGCATTTGGGGCGGTTACACCGGCGAGGGTGCAAAAACAGTGTTACCATCAAAAGCCCACGCAAAAATATCTATGAGGCTGGTGCCTAACCAGCATTCGGATGCGATTACGGAATTGTTTGCCAAACATTTTGAAAAGATAGCGCCGAAATCGGTAAAGGTAAAAGTTACACCACACCATGGCGGCGAGCCGGCTGTTACCCCAACCGACAGCGTGGCCTACCGGGCTGCACAAAAAGCAATTACCGAATCGTTTGGTAAAGCACCAATCCCCACCCGCGGCGGTGGCAGCATACCCATTGTCGCGCTATTTGAAGCTGAACTTGGCATAAAAACAGTATTGATGGGTTTTGGCCTGGACAGTGATGCATTGCATTCGCCTAACGAAAAATATGATATATTTAATTATTATAAGGGTATTGAAACAATACCGCTTTTCCATAAATATTTTGCTGAACTCTCTGCAAGTTAATAATAACCAAGCGATGTTCCGGGTTTTATAGAATCCGGAACATCTTGTTTCAGACAATGAAGTGTTCGCACTTTTTCAAAAATGCCTCATCCGCATCGGCCCCTATTCCGGCTGCATCACTTATGTTCAGATGGTAGCCTTTAAATTCTACCCCACCCTTGCACGGGTCTTCCAGGTGGCCCAACATGCACGTATCCATATCATAATACCTGATATTGGGGCTGGCGTAAACAAAGTGCAGTTTAGCACTTAGCGCGACACGGCTTTCCAGCATACCGCCCATCATGCAGGCAACCCCGTTGTCAGCTGCAAGATCGTGAATTTGCTTCGCCTCATATATCCCTCCTGATTTAGCCAGTTTTATATTAATATAATGACACGAGCCGCTATTGATCTGCTTCCTGGCATCGTGATGATTGTATACGCTCTCATCGGCCATAATTTTAACCGGCGACAGCCTCATTAATTCAGGCAACCGGTCATCATACCAGGTACGCATGGGTTGTTCGCAAAATTCGATATCGTATTCGCCCATCGCCTGCAGCGCAATCACCGCATCGTCAAAGCTCCAGCCCTGGTTTGCATCGATACGGATCTTTAAGTCTGGCCCTATCGTTTCGCGTATCTTTTTAACCCGCTCGACATCTTCAGCCGCATTCTTACCTAACTTCACTTTCAAAATATTGGCCCCGGATCGTTTAAATTCCCGGGCCTTTAAGGCCATTTCATTTGGCGAACCTATACCGATTGTAATGTCTGATTCAACCACACGCTTTTCTCCCCCTAAAAATTGATAAAGCGGCAAACCGGCATGCTTCGCAGCAATATCGTACAAAGACATATCAAATGCGCTTTTTATTGTGGTATTGCCTGCGGCAAAGTTATGTAGCTGCTGCAGACGCCCTTGAATATCCAAGGCGTCTTCACCTGACCACAATTTTGCAAACCCGCGCGCCATAATTAAACACGTATCCTGGGTTTCACCCACAATCATCGGAAACGCGGAGCATTCCCCCACTCCATAAAGGCCGGCCGCTGTATGCACGCGGATAAAAACATTTTGCGCATGATCCATTGTACCGGTCGCAATGGTAAAAGGAACCATCGGAATGCTAAACCGGTAGATGTCGATTTTCGTAATTCTGAGCATGTGGCGAAAATAGAGATTTAGTCCGAAAGTCGGAAAAGCGGAAAGACAGGACGTTTAGAGTTCCCAACCCTTGTAATCGAGCGACAGTCATCTTTCGGACTTCCGACTTTCCCGACTTTCGGACTCACAAAAAAACAATTTGCACATTAACACAATAAGCTTATCTTTGCGTTACTTCATTACAAAGGTAAACTCAACTTTAGCCTCTGTTTCCCAACAAATTCCGGGACAATAGTCTGCGCTAATTTTAAAATTTCATTAAAATATTAATTATTAGCATAAACAATTATGCCCGAACAATTTGATTATAACTCCACCAGGAATAAACTTATCCTGAGCGAGTATGGCCGCAACGTGCAGAATATGGTTAAATATATTACTGCACTGCCAACCAAAGAAGAACGCAATCGTTACGCGCAGGTGGTAATAGACCTGATGGGGTTTTTGAACCCCCATTTGCGCGACGTGGCCGACTTTAAACATAAACTGTGGGACCACCTGCATATCATCTCCAATTTTGAGATCGATGTTGACTCGCCCTACCCAAAACCATCGCCCGAAGCGATCCATTTTAAGCCGGAACCTTTAAGATATCCTCATCAAAGGATCAGATACAAGCACTATGGAAAAACCATTGAGCTGATGATGGAAAAGGCGAAAAGTATTGATGAGCCCGAACGTAAGCGACACATGGTTCAATCGATAGCCAACTTTATGAAAATGGCTTATGTACAATGGAACAAAGACTCAGTTGCCGATGAGATCATTTTGTCCGATTTGTATGCGATGTCCGGCGGTCAGTTAAAACTGGAAGAAAATATCAATCTGAATAAGGTAGAATTCCGCCCAAGCCCTAACACCCAAAGCAGCCGGGGCCGGAATAATAATAACAATCCGCGCAATAATAACAACAATCAAAACCGCGGCCGGAGCAACAATAACAACAATAACAACAATAATCAAAACCGCAACCGCAACAACGGCGGCCCGAAGAAATATTAATTGGCTTATGGTTCATAGTTCATGGTTCATGGTTCATAGTGCTAAGCGAAATTTGCTACTAGCAATTAGCCATTTGCCTTATACTATGAACCATGAACCATGAACCATGAACTAAAATGAATAACGCATTTGAAATAATTGGCGGCACTCCCCTAAAGGGCGAGATTGTGCCGCAAGGTGCAAAAAATGAAGCTTTACAAGTACTTTCGGCGGTTCTTTTAACAGACGAGAAGGTTACGATCAGCAATATTCCTGATATAAAGGATGTTAATAAATTGATCGAATTACTCGGCGACCTTGGCGTCGATGTGGAAAAACTTGCGCCTGATACCTACAGTTTCCAGGCAAAGACCATCAATCTTGATTTTTTTAAATCGGATGATTTCAAAGAAAAAGGCGGCGGCCTGAGAGGGTCGATCATGATCGTAGGGCCGCTCCTGGCCCGGTTTGGTAAAGCTTCACTCCCAAAACCTGGTGGCGATAAGATCGGCCGGCGCAGACTGGATACCCACTTTTTGGGTTTTGAGAAATTGGGTGCGCAATTCAATTATGACCCGACTGATGGTTTTTTTAATGTGGATGCTTCGAACCTGAAAGGAGCCTATATTTTATTGGATGAAGCTTCCGTTACCGGAACAGCTAACGTTGTGATGGCGGCTGTGCTGGCTAAGGGCACAACAACCATCTATAATGCAGCCTGCGAGCCATACCTGCAGCAATTATGTAAAATGCTGGTCCGCATGGGCGCGAAAATTTCGGGCATCGGCTCCAACTTGCTGACCATTGAAGGTGTTGGAAAGCTTGGGGGGACTGAACATCGCTTGCTGCCGGATATGATTGAGATTGGGTCATTTATCGGTTTGGCCGCGATGACCGAATCGGAAATTACCATCAAAGACGTACATTATAAAGAACTGGGGATGATCCCGGATGTCTTCAAACGGCTCGGAATTCAAATGGAGTTACGGGGCGACGATATTTACATTCCGGCTCAAAAGCATTACGAGATCGAAACTTTCATCGATGGCTCCATCATGACCATCGCTGATGCGCCCTGGCCGGGATTTACACCCGATTTGTTAAGTATCTGCCTTGTTGTAGCCACCCAGGCAAAAGGATCGGTACTCATCCATCAAAAAATGTTTGAAAGCAGGTTGTTTTTTGTGGACAAACTGCTTGATATGGGCGCCCAGGTTATTTTATGCGACCCACACCGCGCAACTGTTATCGGTCTTGACAAACAGGTACAATTACGGGGCATATCCATGACCTCGCCTGATATTCGCGCCGGAGTTGCACTGTTAATAGCGGCGCTATCGGCCAAAGGGAAATCAACGATCTACAATATCGAGCAAATAGAACGGGGCTACCAGTATATCGATAAAAGGCTCATAGCTCTTGGTGCTAACATTAAACGGATTTAGCAGGAGGCCCGTCCGTTAACCCTATGATAACTTAAGTTTAAATTTTTTAGCGTTCAAACCTTTAAGTAAGTGTCAGGTTTCTTCCTTATGGAAGAAGCACCTAACACGTATAGCCAACACCAAAAGCCATCGTATACGGGTTTTATCCTGATTTTTGTACTGATTAAAATAGGCTTAAACTTACTTGCAATATCAAAATTCGGCTTTCAGCGTGATGAACTTTTAAATTTTTCATTGGCCGACCACATGGACTGGGGCTTTGTTGAAGTACCTCCGGTTATTGCATTACTTGCAAAAGTTTCGACCGTTATTTTTGGCGATTCGCTTTTCGCCGCCCGGCTTTTCCCTACCCTGTGCAGCGGTTTAATTGTTTGGTTGGGCGGCCTAACGGCAATTGAACTCGGAGGTAAAAAGTTCGCAGTCGTCCTAACGTGCCTCGCCCTTATTTTCTCGCCTGCCTTCGCTGCCAGCGGTTACCTGTTTGAGCCGGTGGTGTTTGATCAGCTTTGGTGGGTACTGTCTGTTTGGCTTATAATTAAATATTGCAACACCAAAGCTGTCAAGTATATTTATTATTGGGGCATCGTAATTGGTGTTGGTTTACTCACCAAATACACCATGGCCTTTTTCACCATTGCGTTGCTTTTAGGGATTTTGGCTGGCAGCCAACGAAAGCTTTTTTTAAACAGGCACATTGTCGCCGCCGCGGGATTGGCGTTTATCATTTTTCTTCCAAACCTTATTTGGCAAATTCATCACAATTTTCCGGTTTTCAACCAGATGGCAACCTTAAAAAAAGAACAACTCGATCAGCTAAAACCCTCCGGTTTTGTACTGCAGCAACTGGTTGATAATGGAATGGGCATTTTCATTTGGTTACCGGGCTTTTTGTTCCTGCTCATTTCGCCGATATGGCGAAAGTTTCAATTCATAGCTTTCACTTTCATCCTGACATTCGCCTTCTTTATAGCGATGAATGGCAAACATTATTATTTATTTGGAGCATACCCTATGTTGTTTGCGGCAGGCGGGGCGGTTTTTGAAAAATGGCTGGACAACCGGAAGGTAACCTTCAAAATTGCGGTAGCTGCGATTTGTACAGTGCCGAACTTCTTCATATTTCCTATTGCACTGCCGATACTATCGCTTAATCAAACAATCGGCTTTGTACAGGCAGGGCAAAAAAAATTTCCTTTTTTAAATTTTGTGGTTCTATGGGACGATAACCACGTACACCCGATAACACAAAACTACGGCGATATGCTGGGATGGGATGAATTAACCGCCAAGGTAGCACGGGCATGGCAAGATTTAACCCCGATGCAGCGTCAGCATACGCAGATATATGCCGATAATTATGGTGAAGCGAGCGCTTTGAATCATTACGGCAAACAATATCATTTACCTGCGGTAATTTCATTGGATAGTAGCTTCGACCTATGGGCGCCGGCCAACCTGGATGGCGATTACATTATTTATGTGGATGAACAAAAGGGTGGAAACGTCAAAAAGCTCCGGCCCGAGCTTGCAGGCTGTATTAAGGTTGGCTGCATCGAAAATCCGTTGGCGATTGAAAATGGGACGGCGATCTTCCTGTTGGTACATCCAAAACAATCGCTCAATCAATTGTATAAAAAAGATCTGGCCGATAAAAGAATACACCGCCTGATTTAATCGCCGAGTTTCGAATTTTGCCTCTTAAATAAACTTTTAGCATTAGCCCCAAAATATTACCTTTATCGCAAACGCGATTATAAATGCTTTATAAAAACAGGAGGTCGACTTATTTAAGTTTTATCCTGATCTTTGTTTTTATAAAAATCGGCCTCAACTTGCTGGCCATTTCTCATTTCGGCTTTCACCGGGACGAATTTCTTCACCTTGTTTTAGCTGATCACATGGCCTGGGGCTATAAGGAGGTCCCTCCCTTTATCGCCCTGCTGGCAAAAATCACTATTACGGTTTTTGGAAATTCCGTTTTTGCTGCCAGGATATTTCCGACCATTGCCGGCGGCCTGATCATCTGGCTGACCGGGCTGATCACCGTCGAACTGGGAGGCAAACTTTTCGCTATTGCGCTGGCCTGCCTGGCACTTATCTTCTCCCCCGGTTTCGCTGCCAGCGATTACTTGTTTCAACCGGTGGTATTTGACCAGTTATGGTGGGTTTTGGCGGTTTGGCTGCTGGTAAAATACAGCAATACGTCTTCGGTTAAATATTTATACTTTTTGGGCATGGCCGTGGGGTTTGGAATGCTCACCAAATATTCGATGGCTTTTTTCACTTTTTCGCTGCTATTTGGAATCCTGATCAGCAAACAGCGAAAAATGCTATTGAACAGGCATTTCCTCGGCGCGGCAGTGGTTGCTATTTTAATTTGGCTGCCCAATATTATCTGGCAGTTTCAGCATCATTTGCCGGTTATTACGCACATGGGTGAACTTCAGAAAGAGCAGTTGGATTACCTTCAACCGTCGGATTTTATAAAACAGGAATTGCTGGTTAATGGCATCGCCCTTTTTATTTGGCTCACCGGTTTTATTTTCCTGTTTTTTTCGTTCAGGCTGCATAAATTTCAATTCCTGGCAATTTCGTTTGTGCTCATCTTCGCCTTTTTATTACTCATGCACGGAAAGTCTTATTACCTTTTTGGTGCATTCCCGATGCTGTTTGCAGCCGGTGGCTTTGGCTTTGAACGCTGGCTAAAAACAAGCGGTTACACCTTGCGGGGGCTAACAATTGCCATTTTCACGCTGCCGAACCTCATCTTATTTCCCGTCGTACTACCTATTTTCCCGTTAAATACCACGGTGGCTGTTTTCAAGTACATGCAGAATCACACAACAGCCCTACAATCTGCGGTGACCTGGGAGGACCATAAAATGCACGCCACCACCCAGGATTATGCCGATATGCTGGGCTGGGACGAAATGGCGGCAGATGTGGCAAAAGTTTGGAACAGCTTAACGCCCGAACAGCAAAAACACACCGAAATATTTGCCGACAACTACGGCGAAGCCGGCGCCCTGCACCATTACCACCTGCAATACCATTTTCCGGACGTTATTTCACTCAACAGCAGTTTTGCCCTTTGGGCGCCGGATGATTTCAATTGCCAATACCTCATCTATGTTGACGACCAGGGCGGCGGCAATATAGAAAGCTTTAAATCGCAGCTGGATAGTTATCAAAAACTGTACGTGGTAGAAAATCCTTTAGCCCGTGAAAAAGGGACGGCTGTGTTTTTACTGACCGGCTTAAAGCAAGGTTTGCATGATAGGTATACGAAGGAATTGGCGAGGAAAAGGATGCAATGATTGTGTTCGGACGCGAAATTGAACTAACCCTTTATGTTACTTGCCGTGCGTCAACTTAATAACTCGGCCATCTTTTGCCGAAAGAACAATCAAAAATGTTCCACCCATAACTATCTGTCCCGGGAGTTCCTTCAAGGCACCGTAAATTATCCAATAACCGTCGACTAAATCGATAACATATGGCCTTTCGCCGACAATTTGCTCTTTCCCATAAATTTTAAATAAAATTGGCTCAACTACGGCGATGGCAGTTTGTTTATCGGGTATCACTTGATCAACTAAAATCTGTGTAGTTGTTTTGTTGTGTAAAGCATCATTAATAATGTCCCGGTCCGCTCGAATTTCGGCTTTAGTAAGTTGTTGCCCAAAGGAATATAGCGGTAGTAGGATCAGGCATATTATTAAATATTTCATGATTAAATTTATCTGTTTTACAAAGACTTACGAAGTTTTAAAAACTTCGTAAGTCTCCCACTATTTAAAACCTTTCACCTTTACCCTTTCACCTCTCCTACGCCGATATCGCATTAATAATATCATACTGCGTAATAATTCCGATCTCGCCATTATCTTCAACCAGCACGGCTATATTATCCTTATTGATCATTGCTGAGATTTTATCGATCGCAGTATTCAGGTCAACAAATGGAAATGGCGCCGTGGTAATATTTTTTACCGGCTGCGATTTGATGGAAGGGTTTTCGATCAATGAGTTTAAAATATCGCTTTCCGTGATCTTGCCGATCACCATACCTGCCTGGGTAACCGGTATTTGCGAAATATTCAGCGATTTGATGGTACCAATGGCTTCCAGTACGGTTTTTTCACAATCTATCGTAACGATCTGCTGCTTTTCTTTTCGTTTAATAATGTCCCTGGCAGTGAGCCGTTCGTCTTTTAAAAATCCGCGGTCGCGCAGCCAGTCATCGTTATACATTTTGCCCATATAGCGCGAGCCATGGTCAGGGAAAATGATCACCACAACATCGCCCTCTTTAAACATGTGCTTCATCTGCAGCAGCCCGGCAACTGCTGATCCCGTTGAATTGCCGGCAAAGATGCCTTCCTTGCGAGCAATCTCACGGGTCATTAAAGCGGCATCCTTATCGCTTACCTTTTCAAAATGATCGATCAGATCGAAATCGACATTTTTTGGCAGAAAGTCTTCGCCGATACCTTCGGTGATATACGGATATATCTCGTTTTTATCCAGTATACCCGTTTCTTTATATTTTTTAAACACCGATCCATAGGTGTCGATGCCTAAAATTTTTACCGCCGGGTTTTTCTCCTTTAAGTATTTGGCGATGCCGGATATGGTGCCACCGGTGCCTACACCCGCAATCAGGTGTGTTATTTTTCCTTCGGTTTGTTCCCAAATCTCCGGGCCGGTTTGTTCGTAATGGGCGTCTGTGTTCGATAGGTTATCATATTGGTTAGGCTTCCAGGAGTTAGGTACTTCCCGCTCGAGGCGTGACGAAACCGAATAATAGGAGCGCGGATCTTCCGGGTCGACATTTGTAGGGCAAACAATCACATCGGCACCGAACGCGCGCAAGGCGTCAAATTTCTCTTTAGATTGCTTATCCGTGCTGGTAAAAATACATTTGTACCCCTTTATAACCGCGGCAATCGCCAGCCCCATGCCGGTATTGCCTGACGTGCCTTCGATAATCGTGCCACCGGGTTTAAGCTTGCCGCTTTTTTCGGCATCCTCAATCATCTTGAGGGCCATGCGGTCTTTTATAGAGTTTCCGGGGTTGGTTGTTTCTATTTTGGCAAGCACCGTTGCCGGGATATCTTTGGCAATCTTATTCAATTTCACCATCGGCGTATTGCCAACCGTTTCGAGTATGTTGTTATACCACATGGCTCAAAATTAGCTTTCTGGATTGACATTTCATGAGTTTAGTTGATTAAGTGAGTGGTTGATTGCGTTTCGAATTGATCATTTTATAGAAAAAATATCTTTTTCAACCATTAACTTAATCAACCTATCCGATAGCTATCGGGTTCAACTCAATCAACTAAAAAATAAGATGCTTCACGGTCAACCCATTATTGATCAGCTGCTTCAAAGATTCAATTCCAATCTTCAAATGTGTCTGCACATATTGTTCCGTAACGGTCGAGTCGCTTTCCGCCGTTTTAACACCTTCCGGGATCATCGGCTGATCGGAAACCAGCAATAAGGCGCCTGCAGGTATTTTATTGGCGAACCCGGTGGTAAAAATGGTCGCCGTTTCCATATCGATGGCCATTGCCCTTAGCTTTTTCAGGTAACGCTTAAATTCTTTATCATGCTCCCAAACGCGGCGGTTGGTGGTGTAACAGGTACCCGTCCAGTAATCCCTGCCAAAATCACGGATAGTAGTTGATATAGCTTTTTGCAAGGCAAACGCCGGCAGCGCCGGCACTTCGGGGGGCAGATAATCGTTTGATGTTCCCTCTCCCCTTATAGCCGCAATGGGTAAAATGAGGTCCCCCACATTATTTTTCTTTTTCAGTCCGCCGCATTTTCCCAGGAATACAACAGCCTTTGGGTTGACTGCCGTAAGCAGATCCATGATCGTAGCTGCTACGGAACTTCCCATCCCAAAATTGATGATCGTAATGCCATCGGCAGTAACGCTTTGCATGGGCTTATCGAGACCGAGGATCGGCGCATTGTTATTCCACTCAGAAAACAGCTGGATATATTTTGAAAAATTGGTGAGGATAATGTATTGGCCAAATGCATCCAGCGTGCGGCCGGTATAGCGCGGCAGCCAGTTGGTAACAATCGCTTCTTTCGTTTTCAGACCGCTTGTGATGGGGGTTGATGTCTCCTTTAGATTTTTTTTATCTGCAAGCTCATCTTTCTTTTTCACGTCTAACTGTTCGTTCATATTGTTGTGGATTGGCAGGACTGTGATGTTATGATACAACAAACCCCGGCTTTAACCAGGGCTTGCATACAAATATAAATATTTGGAAGTTCTCTTTTTGTTACGCTACCTTTAATTTTTTAAGGTCGGACTTTTCGAATTTCTCATGTGCGTAATCCAACGTTACCGTTAAACGCTTGATATCCTTTTTGGAGGGGAACTCAAACATCGCGTCTATCATGATCGCCTCACAAATGGAGCGAAGCCCACGCGCGCCCAATTTAAATTCGACAGCTTTATCCACAATAAAATCAAGCACATCATCGTCAAAGTCCAATTTAACGCCCTCGTATTCAAACAATTTCTTGTATTGCTTAAGCAGCGAGTTTTTGGGCTCGGTTAAAATATTGTGCAACGCTTCCCTATCCAGCGGATTAAGGTAAGTCAGTATGGGCAAACGGCCTATTAACTCAGGGATAAGGCCGAACGATTTTAAATCCTGCGGGGTAATGTATTTGTACAGGTTTTTCATGTCCACCTCGCCGTCGTCACGTTTTAGTTTATAACCTACGGTTTGGGTGCGCAACCGGTTGGCAATCTTCCTTTCGATGCCATCAAATGCACCGCCGCATATAAACAGGATATTATTGGTATTAACGGTGATCATCTTCTGATCAGGGTGCTTACGGCCACCCTGCGGTGGAACGTTAACCAATGTACCTTCCAATATTTTCAGTAATGCCTGCTGTACGCCCTCGCCGGAAACATCGCGTGTTATAGATGCATTGTCGCTTTTACGTGCAATTTTATCAACTTCGTCGATGTAAACTATCCCGCGTTCGGCAGTCGCCACATCATAATCTGCCGATTGCAATAACCTGGTTAATATACTTTCCACGTCCTCGCCCACATAGCCGGCTTCAGTCAGCACGGTTGCATCGCAAATGCAGAATGGAACATTCAATATTTTGGCAAGCGTTTTGGCCAGCAGCGTTTTACCGGTACCGGTTTCGCCCACCATGATGATGTTCGATTTTTCGATCTCTACCTCATCTTTATCAATGCGTTGGTTAAGGCGCTTGTAGTGGTTATAAACGGCAACAGACAATATTTTTTTAGCATCATCCTGCCCAATAACATACTGGTCAAGATGTCCCTTTATTTCGACGGGTTTTAATATGGCAGGCACTTGCGGCGATGTTTTCACCTTGCGTACCTTCAATTCCTCAGCTAAAATTTCGTTAGCCTGGTTTACGCACTTATCACAGATATGTGCATCCAGCCCGGCTATCAGCATCAGGGAATCCTGTTTACCGGCCCCGCAGAACGAACACCTGATTTCCTTGCTGTTTTTATTCATTGTTTATAAATTGTTAATCAAAAATAATAAATTTTATTGAAGTCCGGAAGTCCTAATCCCGGTAACTATCGGGACAGAAAAGTCCGGAAGTAAAAAAACATCCGGCTAATCTTTATATTACGTGCTCTTTGGCTCATTTGTTTCAGTTTGAAATAAAATGTTCCGCCGAACCTTTCCACCCCTGGTTACGGCCCTTATTTCTTTCCTTTTGTGCCGCGTAATATCTCGTCAATCATACCAAATTCTTTAGCCTCGTCGGCAATCATCCAGTGATCGCGGTCCGATGCATCCCAAACTTTGTCAAAAGGTGCGCCGCTGTGGTCGGCAATGATCTGGTACAGTTCCTTTTTCAGCTTGGTGATCTCGTGATAAGTGATCTCGATATCCGACTGCTGGCCCTGGGCGCCGCCTGATGGCTGATGGATCATTACCCTTGCGTGCGGTAATGCTGCTCTTTTGCCCGCGGTGCCTGCACAAAGCAATACTGCAGCCATTGATGCTGCCATGCCAGTACAAATAGTCGCAACGTCGTTGGAAATGAACTGCATGGTATCATAAATGCCCAGGCCTGCATAAACCGAGCCGCCCGGAGAGTTTATATATATCTGGATATCACGTTTGGCATCAGCTGATTGTAAAAAAAGCAACTGGGCCTGGATAATGTTTGCAATGTTTTCATAAATCGCGTCGCCAAGGAAAATTATCCGGTCCATCATCAGGCGGGAGAACACGTCCATTTGGGCTACATTTAACTGGCGCTCCTCGATGATGTAAGGTGTCATGCCGGTTGGAAGCGTACTTTTTTCAACTCCCGAAATAAATTTATCTACATAAATACTGTTAATACGGTGATGCTTTACAGCGTATTTTCTGAATTCGTTTTTATCAATATTGCTCATGGTATTTTCATTAAGGTGCGGTATATCACCGCGATAAATATAGTTGTTACTTAAATACTATTTGTACCGGAAAGTTTGGATAAAGTAAATTTATTTGGTGCAGGTTAGGAAAGTCCGGAGTCGGAAAAGTCCGAAAGATAAAAGTGAGCGCCCTTTTTCTCCAGCCATCAACTCCCTCTTTCGGACTTTCGGACTAATTAGAACGCCTTCTGGAACTCCGTATAAGTGATTTCCTTCGGTTCTAAAGTAACAACGCTTTTAATGTAGCTGAACACTTTCAGCGCTTTCACCTCGTCAAATATTTTGTTAGCGTTTTCCTTGTTTTGCAGGTATTGTACCGTGTACTGGCCGAGTTGTTCTTCGCTTAAGGGCAACTGGCTGTACATCCTGAACTGCTGCCCGAGCCGAAACTTCGCAGTTTCAAAAACATCCTCGTATTTTACCTCGATGGCGTGCTCCGTTATGATCTTATTGACAATCAGCGTCCACTTCAGGTTTTGGGCAAACTCATTATATCCGCTTTCCAAATCTTCCGCACTCATCTTCTCGTCGTTTGACTGTAACCAGCGTTTTAAAAAGTCGTCCGGAAGATCAAACTGAACTTTGTTCAGCGTGTATTTGTAAATATCTTCCTGCAGCCTGCGCTCAGCATCCTGTGCCATCATCGCCTCAATTTCGCCGGTAATGCGCTGCCTGAACTCTTCTTCGGTAGTTACTTCACCTTCACCAAATAATTTATCAAAGAACTCCTGGTTCAGATCGCTCTCTTCCAAACGGTTAACATTTTTTACCGTTAAACGAAAGTTAGATTTCAAATCTGCTGCTGTTTCTTCATCGATCTTTAATAAACCTGCAACTTTAGCTGCATCGTTATTAAAAGCTTTTTGAATATCCAGCGTTACCTCGTCGCCTTTTTTTAAACCGATAAGAGAAGCTTTAACGGCCTCATCTTTTACCTGGTCCAAACGTACCGACGCGGTATTGCTTATCCCATCCTCAAAAACAGAACCATCCGGCGAAAGCTGCACTAATTCGGCATATAACACATCGTCGTCTGCCGATACGTCAGGATTTGTCATTTTGCCATAACCTTTGCGCAGGCTCTTAATACGTTCGGCTAATATTTCCTCGTCAACTTTGATAACGTATTGTGTTAGTTTATCGCCGGTTGAAAAGTCAGCGCTAAAATCCGGCGCCAGGCCAAGCTCGTAATCAAACTCAAAATCATCGGTAAAGTCCCAGTTATAATGTTTGTGATCGTCCATTTTCGGCAGGGGCTGGCCCAAAACCTGCAGATTTTCGGTTTCGATATATTTATTGAGCGTATCTGAAAGCATGTTGTTGATCTCGTCAACCAGGATACCTTTTCCGTACATTTTTTTTATGTGCGACGGCGGAACCATGCCCGGGCGAAAGCCCGGAATTTTAGCTTTTTTTGCGTGATCTTTTATAGCTTTATCAACGCGGGGCTGATAATCTTCGGGGTTGATATTGATCTTTACGATAGCGCTAAGGTTACCGGTTTTTTCCTGCGAAATATTCATCTTTTACGGGTATTTTATCTTAAATAGCAAGCAGGCAATCCGCGCCGGCTTTTGGAGGGGCAAAGGTAGGAAAAAAGTGTGAAAGTCCGAAGTCGGTAAAGTCCGAAAGCGGGGAAATCGCTTTTAAAAAATGGCAAACGAAATTACCGCACAGCGATGGGTTTGAAACCTTGAGTGTTCGAAACATTCCTGTTCCCTCTTTACCGCTTGCGAAGAGAGGGATGCCGAGTCCCGTACGTACGGGAGCAGGGTGAGTCAACCCGGCGGACATTAGCGCTAATGCATTAACGGTAATGTCCGCCGGGTTGACTCACCCGAACATCGCTTCGCTCGTTCACCCTCTCTTTTGCAAGCAAAAAAGAGGGTAGCTGCAATTATTTTTCATGTTTCGAACACTCAAGGGTTCAAACCCGTCGACTATGGGATATGTCGCATTAGTTTTAAAAGCGATTTCCCTGAGTCCGAAAGCGGCGCGGACGCACTAAAATTATTTATATCGAACTTTGTAATGTATTACCGCACGAATGCTCTTCACGTTTAACTAATGTGCGGTCAACAGTCTTTAGCCGTAAGTCCAAAAGTCCATTTTGAATTTTTCTGACTAAGGACTCAAGTCCCGATGGCTATCGGGATTCGACTTAGGACTAAGCGTCAATTCATGGTCGACACGACACCAATACGCCGCGCTTTTGGCTTTCGCTGCATACTGGCAGCAGCAAAGAGGAGGCATTTTCAGACGTGTGTAAGGAATTCCCCAATTATGATGAAACATACTGAAAATCAGCGCTTTCCGTATATGTCCTTAAAAACTAAAATTTTAAAATAATTGATTATCAGTTACTTATAAAAATGCGGTGATATGTTAAAAATGGAACATCTTGATAATGAGGGTGTTTCACAATGTTCCACTTTGTTCCGTAAAAAAATGGAACGCTGGAACGCTTGCGTCCCTGTGCATTTTTAGTGCCCGGTGGTTAAAAAAATGCTGCAAAAGCACCGGCATCTCTAATTCAAACTCAATAAGCTTAAAACTATTTTTATGCATCTGACCTAAGTCCGAAGGCTGAACGGGTTTTGTTAAACGCTATGGGTTTTTACAGCCCAACCGTCAAATGGCTTAACAGTAGCACAATTTGGCGCACCATTTTTGCCGGTGCCGGGCACACGCGTCTCAAGAAACGCTGCCGGATCAATGTCCAACTGGTTTATCATTGCCCAGGTTATTCCAACAAGAGGTATTTTAAGCCGCCACGACAGCTGATTCTCCTGCCCGGCAAGCGCGCCCATGTCAAGATAAATAAACCTCCCGCCCACCGGCCCTTGTACAAACGGCCCCCGAAAATCCGGCACGTGATCCTTCGAATTATCGCCCTTTACCCCTACCTCGCATTCAAAATACAGATCGCCCAAACCCGGGCGCTGTTTTTGGATGGTTTCATAAACTGATCCAGAGCCTTTTTGCAAACCATAGTCAATCCCTGGCGGAGGACTTAATAAAATGATTTTAAGCTTCACATCCATGCAAACTACTGCATTTAATCTTTATTGTATTGAAAGAACGTCACTACTTTGTTCTTCACCGGCTTTACGGTTCTGAGGTATTTGTAGATCGCCTTCAGGTCGAGCTCACTCATCCCGGCGTAATCATACCAGGGCATAATCGTTTGAAAACCGCCGGCTTTAATCGAATCGGCCTTTGAAGGGTCTTTAAACGATTTAAACATCTCCACGAAATCTGCTTCCTTCATGTTGCCGATACCTGTAGCTTTATCCGGCGTAATATTGGCTGAATGCAGCACGATGCCGTTAATAAGATACTCATGCCCGCCGGCGAATTCCGTCCCCGGAGTTATTTTGCCATTGCTGCTTTTGGAATGGCATTCTACGCAGCCGGCCATTGTGCACACATATTCGCCATACTTAACGGAATCGGTTAATGGTGGCAACGTGCCCAGGGGCGCTTTTTGCGGCATGGTATGCACCAGGATATTTAGCGGAAAGTTGAGGTTTGAAGGAGGATAGGTGGCAGCGACAGGTTTTAATGTCCGTATATAGGCGATGATGGCATAAACATCCTCCCGGCTCATTTTGGCGTAGTACGGCCACGGCATCAGCGGAAAAATGGCCGAGCCATCCTTGCGCTCACCGGTTGTAATAGCGCGAAAAAGCTCGCCGTCGGTCCAGTTCTTTAGGTTGTAAGGAGTGATATTAGGCACATGTACTTCGCCGGGAAATCCCACTTTGCTATTGAAAACCTGCCCGCCGCCGCCCGGGTACCCGTCTTTCATTGGCGCCGCAAATTTCGACCAGTCGCGTGTTGAATGGCAATCCACGCACAAGGCCACATGGTCAACCAGGTATTCGCCGCGGGTAATCCGGGTTGGGGTGAGTTCAACTTTTATACTTTCCGGTTCCCCAACGTTTGGCAAGGCTAAGGTGATGTAGGAAATTACGGTAATAATAAGCAAAATGATAACAGCTACGGAATACAGCGTTAACTTTTGAGAGTTCTTCATGACAACGTTGGAATTGAGGGATAAATTTAGGCAATTTTACCAATAAATGCATCTTAGTCGCATGATTACCCAGGGCAGACGCATTAAAATTATTTTTAACAACATTATCTAATATTTCAGTTCAACCCGTGCGCTTAACTTTTATAATCAATAGTTTTTACCACAAGGTCCACCAAGTGCACAAAGATTTCGCAAAGTAGTCGATGTTTATAGTGGCCTTAGTGAACTTAGTGGTTAAAAAACCATTCTTTAAACCATACCGTTCCTGGCGTTCACCGCTAATAAGTTTAAAACTATTTTAATGGTCTGCCCTGAATGATTACCCGGGGAAATCGCTTTTAAAGTCTTCCCGGATAAATATAGCACCGGTAAGCCGGAAATTGGGCACATACATTTTAAGCTTCAACAATGAACGCATTACGCAAAAAGGAAATTTTTTTATGCGATCGTACATGGTCTGAAGGCGTTTGCAGATAGTATGCAAGGGTTTTGCCGGCTGTTTGAACATGTTGGAACGTTGTTTTGTCAGTTCTCAGCTGTAAGCGTTCACGAAAAACCTCAAAAACGTGCAGATTTTGAGGATTGTAAAATTTCAGTTGCTAAAAACCAGCCATTTAATGGCCGGTTTTTAGCCTGTGTGTGTGTGCAAAACGTGAACAATTTAACGCCGGTTTAAGGGCTGCAAAACTCGTCCGCAAAGTCTTTTTGGTTTGGTTTTACCTTCAGTTAATTAACCTTTTCAATCGAAGATGCTCCGGATTTATCATTGGTAATATTGGATGGATTACCGCGATATTTCACTTCTGAAGCGCCGCTCGAATGTATGCTCAATGAGTTCAAAACATCCACTTCGCTATAGCCAACGCCCGAGCTTTCTATCTCGCAGCTGCCGACAACAAAATCAAATGCATGCACTTTGCTGTCGCCACTCAGGTCGATTTCATGAGAAGTAGCCTGGCCTTTTAAATTTATTTCTGACGAACCGGAGCCGGAAGTGACAACATTCGCCGCGCTAAGTTCCATGTTTATTTTTGATGAGCCGGATAGCCTGAACCGCATATCTTTTGTGCTGATCTTGCCGTCTGACTCGACTTCAACTACGCCTGAAGAACCTACTTCCTGCAGGTTGCGAACGCCAACTGTGACGGTCAGCTGCCCGGTATTGCAAAAATTTCTTTTGTTATAGATATGTAGCTTATCGCCGCTGACCGTGGTTTTGATGTACTTGAGCAGGTTATCGTCGGCCGTGATCGTTAGGGAAAGGGAGCTATCCTGTTTTAAAACAACCTTGTACTCACCTGAAATGCTGATCCGTCTAAAATCGCTCATCTTGCGATTTTCAGTTTTCATGTTACCGGAGCCGTGTACACAGTTGAGTATGCATGACGATAAACCAAGTAATGTTATACCAACAACCAGGGTCAGGATATTAAAATGTAACCTTTTCATGTTTTTTAGTTTTTGGACTATCAATGAACAGCTTAAGTTACAGTAAGTTTAGGATTTAAGAGGATTAAGTTGCTTTGACTTATTAAATAAATCAGCGGTTTGAACGTAACGCTCAAACCGCTGAAAATGTAACGCAAAAATTAAAGCTTGCTATAAACCCTGCCGCCATTGTCGATATAAGAAAGGATGGCATCCCTGTAAACCGGTTTTTGCAATTGTACCTTTATCGCCCTGAAAACTTGCATGGGGCCTTCGGCAGCAAACATGTTGACCATCCAGGCAGGCAACGCACCACCGGGTTCGGTATGGAGCGTATATTCAACTCGTATATGATCGACGTCAATCGGAATGATGGTCCATTTCCCCATCGAATTGCTTATCCTCACCACGCCCTTTTTCTCGGGTACCATACCTTGCACTGCAGGGCCGTCAATTTCAACAATCTTGGTTACCGGGTTTTGGCTAACGGTAAGGTGGGCAACAAAATCGCGGTTCGAAACAGGCCAGGGCATATTCACTTCCGAATAATAATAAAGATCGGAAGGCGAAACTTGCTTGATCAATCTGCAGCTTTTAGTGCGGTATACCCAGTCGGCACTGGTGTTTACGTCCATTAAAAGTGCGACCAGCTGCGTTACGCTGGCATCCATTTCAGCTTCCACTTTTATGGCCTTCACATTTGAGCCTTCAAATGTACTGGTATATATTTTTATGCCTTCTTTATAGGTGTTCAATTTCCAGGAATTTTGACCAAATACCAGTGTTTGAGCCAGCACCAGTACGAACAAAGAGAGAAATATTTTTTTCATGACTATCAGTATTAAATTGATTTGACCATCTGAACAAAAAAGTCAGGAGTAAAACTAATCACTCGATTAATTTTATTTATCATCCGAAAATCATTTAGCCTAAACATGACAAACGACAGATAAAAGACGACCGTGCTGACATTTATTGGACATGGCCGTGGTGGCAGATCAAAAAAAAGCTACCTGGCAAACAGGTAGCTCAAAGAATTTACGATGGTTTTTGCTGATGCTTAATTAAAGGGCAGTGATGTCATCAGCTTTAGCGGCTACTGCAACACCGGTCCTGCTGTCGGTAACGTACCGGGCTGAAAGGTTAGTGTGGTTAACTGTGGAGCCAACGCTGTGGGTAAGGTTGAATTCGGTAGCGGTGCCGCTTATATCAGCTTTCGCATTGTCAGTAACGGTTACGTTAGCAGTGAAGGCATCGAAACTTAATTTAGCGGAGGCGTTGTTATGCAGGTCCACATTGAATTCGATCTTTGAAATATCACCAAAAGTTTTTATTTCGGAGTTATCGTAAGCGGCAACTGAGCTAAGCTCGGCAGCAGTTACCCAAACCACCAGCTTTTCGGCTTTATAAGATGCGATGCTTAATACACCGTTGCGGCTTTTTACTAAGGCGCTTTCAGCATAATATTTGTTATAAACTTTTACCTGGTCGGCGCTGCCGTCAGAAATGTAAAGCAATACGTTACCGCGAACTTCTATTTTGTTGATGCTGCTTACATCAGTAAGGACGGTTACGTCTTCATTTTTTGCAGTGGCTGTTGTGTCTGCTTTGGCTACTCCTGCTACTAAAACAAGTGCGGTGAGTATGGTTATGATTTGAGTTTTCATGATATTTTTTATTTTGATTGTGTGCTAATTGTTTTCTTTTTAAATACACCAATAAGACGACTGCACGACAGATCCGTTACAGCAAAAAGGC
>Ga0210389_10000656_pt1 | contig 29848 bp, 26 predicted proteins | sample IncBWH28OmetaG_FD_160127 | JGI IMG/M metagenome (GOLD analysis project Ga0210389, IMG submission 160127) | Forest soil microbial communities from Barre Woods Harvard Forest LTER site, Petersham, Massachusetts, United States - Inc-BW-H-28-O ... | reverse complement strand
TGAGTCGCCAGGGCGGTGCGGGGACTGGATGGAGCGCTAACGGATCTGCGCGATTTCCTCGCCGAAAACCGCGAATCGCTGGGCGTCACGTTCGACCGGCTGGGTTCGGTCACGACGGCGCTGAACGACAGCCGCGGTGATATCAAACAGATCCTGCACATCGCTCCGACGGTGTTCCAGAACTTTCTGAACATCTATCAGCCGGCTCAGAGCGCGATGACCGGCATCATGGCGTTGAACAACTTCGCCGAGATCCCACAGTGGATCTGCAGCTCGATCGAGGCGGCCTCCCGCCTGCGTTTGGACCGAGTTTCGAAGCTGTGCCTGCAGTACGTCAACCCGATCATCAAAAACCGCATTTACAACTACATCCCGATGGGGATCAACCCGTTCGTCGGGACTCAGGCCCGGCCCAGCGAAATCACCTACAGCGAGGACTGGCTTCGGCCCGGGTATTCGTCTCCCGCGACAGCCCCACCACCCCCCGAAGCACCGGGGGGCGACCAACCGCAACCCGCCGAGGCACCCCCTGCGCCGCCGCCGAACGCCACGATGAGCTCAACCCAAGTACTGCAAAACCTGATGCTTCCCACGGGGACGTCATGAGACGAGCGATAGCCGCGGTGCTTTGCGTTGCGGGCATTGCCGCGCTTCCGGCGTGTGGCTGGCGGGGCTTGAATTCGTTCACGCTGCCCGGAACCGCCGGTGGGGCGCCGGGTTCTTACACCATCCAGGCGCAGCTGCCCGACGTGGTGACCATCCAGGAAAACACCCGCGTTCGCGTCGACGACGTCAACGTCGGCAACGTCACGAAGATCGAGCTCCAGGATTGGCACGCGCTGGTCACCATGCGCATCAACAGAGATGTCCGCCTGCCGGCCAATTCGACCGCCAAGCTAGGGCAGACCAGCCTGCTCGGCTCGATGCATATCGAACTCGCGCCGCCCAAGGACGAGCCGCCGGTAGGCCAACTCGCCAACGGGTCCGTGATCCCGTTGTCGCGCGCGAGCATGTACCCGACCACCGAGCAGACCCTGGCCTCGGTGTCAATCCTGCTCAACGGCGGCGGAATTGCACAGCTGCAGGAAATCAACCAGGCGATCGCCAAAGCGCTCACCGGCCGCGAAAACGACATGCGCAGCCTGCTGGGCCAGCTCGACGAGTTCATCGCCCACACCAATGACCAGACCGACGACATCATTGCCGCCGCAGAGAATCTCAACTCGCTGGCCGGCCAGGTGGCTGACCAGGACCCGGTGGTCGACAAGGCGTTGATGACGGTGCCCAAAGCGCTGGCGGTACTGGCTGAGGAACGCACCAACATCGCCGACGCGGTCGATCAGCTGGGCAAGTTCAGCGCGATCGCCGCCGACACCATCCACCAGAGCCGGGAATCTCTGGTGAACAACCTGCGCAACATCGCCCCGGTGCTGCGGTCGCTCGCCGACGCGGGACCGGCGCTCACCAAAGGGTTGGAGGGCCTGGTGGCCTACCCCTGGCCGGCGTCCACCGTGCGGAACTGGTTCCGCGGCGACTACGCCAACCTCACCCTGGTCGTCGATCTGACGTTGAGCCGCATCGACACCGGACTCTTCACGGGGTCGCGGTGGGAAGGAAATCTCACCCAACTCGAACTGCAGTGGGGACGCACCATCGGTATGCAGCCGAGCCCGGCCACCGCGGGTAACCCGCTGACCTTTCCGTATCACAACGGAGGCTACTGAATGCTGCGCCTGAACCGCCGGACGTGGATCCAGTTGTCGATCTTGACGCTGGTGACCGTCGTTTCCTGTGGCGCAATGGCTTTCAACTTTATGAAGCTGCCCGCGACGCTGTTCGGAATCGGCGAGTACAACGTCACCGTCGACCTGCCCGAGTCGGGCGGCCTCTACCAGACTTCGGTCGTCACCTATCGCGGCACCGACGTGGGACAGGTCAAATCCGTCGACGTCACCGCGACCGGGGTGCGTGCGGTGCTCGCCATAAGATCCGGCATACCGGTACCCGCCGACGTCCAGGCGTCGGTGCACAGCCGCTCGGCGATCGGCGAGCAATACATCGAACTGACCCCGCGGTCCGGGACAGACCCGGGAAAAGGCGACGCACTGTCCCGGCCGCTGCGTGCCGGCGACGTCATTCCCGCGGGTCGGGTGGACGTGCCCGTCGACATCGGGCACCTGCTGGACCTGACAAATCATGCGCTGCAAGCGATTCCGCGGGAGAACCTACATACGGTGATCGACGAGACCAACCGGGCGGTGGGTGGTCTCGGCCCCGAGCTATCGCGGATCGTCGACGGGTCGACCGCACTGGCCATCGCGGGAGGCCGCACCGTGGACCCGCTCGCCGCGCTGATCGAGCAGTCTCCCGATGTGCTCAACTCCCAAGTCCAGACGTCGGACGCGATCGCCACGTGGGCCGATCGAACCGCCGCCATCACCGCACAATTCAAGGCGCAGGATGCGGCACTGCGAGACCTGTTGGCGCAGGGCAGTTCCGGGCTGGCCGAAGGCCGCGCGCTGTTCGACCGGCTGGCGCCCGCGGTTCCGGTGCTATTCGCTAACCTGGTGAGCCTCGGTGACATCGCCGTCGTGTACCGCCACGACATCGAACAACTCCTGGTGTTGTTGCCGCAAGGCATCGCGGCCATGGCCGCGATCGTCGTGCCCAGCTCTGGCACCAAACAGGAGTACAAGGGCGCCCAGCTTGACTTCAACCTCAACATCAACCTTCCGCCGCCGTGCACCACCGGGTACCTGCCGCCGATCCAGCGCCGGTCGCCGGCCAGCGTCGATGCCCCCGACCGGCCGGCGGCGGACCTGTATTGCCGGCTGCCCCAGGATTCGGAGCTCAATGTCCGTGGGGTACGCAATATTCCGTGCGAAACCAAGCCGTGGAAACGTGCCCCCACCGTCGAGATGTGCGAGAGCGACGAGGAGTACGTGCCGCTCAACGACGGCTACAACTGGAAGGGCGATCCCAACGCCACCTACAGTGGCCAGGGCGTGCCGCAGTATCCGCCGGGGCAGGATCCGCGGCTACCACCGCCGCGGGGCACGGGCCCACCGGTGCCAACCGCGCCGTCCCCCTCGCCGCTCGCCGTCGCGACCTACGACCAAGCCACCGGTGACTACATCGGACCCGACGGACGCCGCTACACCGAGTCCGACCTGGCGCACCCGCGTGCCAAGAACTGGCAGTCACTGCTGGTGCCGCCACCGTGAGAATGCGAAGGAGCGATATGGCCGACGAGCCCGATACCCCCGTTGACGGCGAAAAGTCCGGTGCGTCAACGGCAACCGACGTCGACGAGCAGGCAAGCCAACCGAAAGGCCGGTTCGCCCGCCGACGGCTGTCGCGCGTCGGATCGGCGTTGGTGGCCGGCGCCGTCAGCGTGGCGGCGCTGGCCGGATTGACGGGGTGGCTGGGATACCACGCCTACCAGACGCATGAGGCTCAAGCCCAGCGCGACCTGTTCGTGCAGACCGCCCGGCAGGGCGCGGTGAACCTCACAACGATCAACTACACCGAAATCGACGCCGACGTGCAGCGAATCCTCGACTTAGCCACCGGAGCCTTCCGCGACGACTTCGAGCAACGGTCCAAGCCGTTCATCGAGGTCGTCAAGGCGGCGCAGTCGAAGTCGGAAGGCACGGTCACCGATGCCGGGCTGGAATCCCAGCGCGGCGACTCGGCCCAGGTGCTGGTGGCGGTCGCGGTGAAGTCGCGGACCGCCGGCGGTGAGGAACCGCCGCGGGAATGGCGCATGCGCATCGAGGTTCGCTCGGTCGGCAACGACGCCAAGGTGGCCAACGTGGTGTTCGTGCCATGACGACGCTGAGCGAAAACACCGACACCACCGCCGACGCCGCACCCGACGAAATCGTCGATCCCGAGGTGGAACTTTCGGCAGCCGCCGAGGTCGACGAGGCGTCCCCCGACGAGCCTGACATGGGGGAGCCGCACCGGATTGACTGGTCGCGCATCCTTGCGTTCGGAGTGTTGCCCGGACTTGCCTTGATGCTGGCGCTGGCTTCGGGCTACTTCAAGTGGGTGGACGACTCAGCCGGCGACCTTGCGCAAGCCCGCACCGAATCGGTGCGGGTCGCCAGCGAAGACGCGGTGGCCTTGTTGTCGTATAAGGCGGACTCGGTGGACAAGGATCTTGGCGCGGCGCGTGAACGGCTGACCGGCGATTTCAAGGACGCCTACGCCGCGCTGACCCGCCAGGTGGTCATCCCGGGTGCGCAGCAAAAGCACATCACGGCGGCCGCCAAAGTGAATGCGGCAGCGTCGGTTTCGGCCTCCGCCGGCCACGCCGAGGTGCTGTTGTTCGTCGACCAGACGGTGACCATTGGGGATGGTGCACCCACCGACACCCAGCCCGTCGTTCGGGTGACGTTGGACAAGGTCGACGGCCGTTGGCTGGTTTCGCATTTCGACCCGGTGTGATTCGAGGAGTCGCATGGTCACCTGGATGCGCCTGTGCGGTCGCGTGCTGCCCGTTGTCGTGATCGCCTCGGGGACAGGCGCATTGGCGGCTCCCGCCGCACATGCCGACAACAAGCGGCTCAACAGCGCTGTCGTCTCCGCTGTCTACACTCTCCAGCACCAGGCGGGCTGCACGAATGACGTCATCAGGAACAACGCACTGACGCTGGCCGCCGAATGGCACGCCGAAGACATGATCAACAACCGAAACATCAACGACGACACCGGATCCGACGGATCAACGCCTCAGGATCGCGCTAACGCGGCGGGCTTCAACGGCAAAGCGTCCGAGACGGTGGCGATCAATCCGGCCATCTCCATCACCAGCCTGGAATTGGTCAACCAGTGGTACTACAACCCCGCCGACATGGCGATCATTCGCGACTGTGCCAACACCGCGATGGGGGTGTGGTCGGACAACAGCCTGGACCGCACCGTGGTGGTGGCGATGTACGGGCAGCCCGCAACGCTCAACCGGTGACGCCGCGCGGCGGTCGTGAGTCGGTCTTACGACAGCAGCGGGCCGCTATCGACTGGACATGGACTCGGCGGCGTCCGACTGCACCTGCCCGTAGCCGGACGCGACTTCGCAGGCGCACAGCTGGGCACCGTCCTGCAACCACCGCCACAGCCGGGCTCCGCGCTTGCGCATCAAGTGCTGAACGTAGACCTTGTCGCGCTGCTCCCGGGAGAACGCAAAGTCGAGATTGATGGGCAATCCCGCCCAGTCGACTTGGTCAGTTTCCAACGCCTGGTCACCCGCAGCGCCGTGCCGCAACCGACACCGCAGCGGGCACGTCGTGCTCGCGGCGCCTCCAGCGGGCGGATCACACTCCCGAGCCACGTGTAACGCCCCTCCCCTCGGTGCGCGTCCAAGACCTATGCGAATAGCGCGATGTCCTATGCGAATAGTGCGACTGGGATGTTTCGGGGGCGGGTGCGTGAGGTTTCCGCGACATTACGGTTCCCCGCATAGCGAGGTACGGCGTTAATAGATGTCGCGGTGGTAGCGCTTGTCGGTGCGTAACGACTGGATATAGACCCTGGCCGCATCCGGGTCGAGGTTGCCGTGTTCGGCCGCGACGTCGCAGAGCGCGCGATCGACATCTTTGGCCATCGGGTCGGCGTTGCCGCAGACGTACAGCTGTGCGCCGTCCTGCAACCAACGCCACAGTTCGGCGCCGCGTTTGCGCATCAGGTGCTGCACGTAGACCTTCTCGCGCTGATCGCGGGAAAAAGCGAGGTCGAGTTCGGTGAGGAACCCGTCGGCACGCATCTGCTCGAGTTCGTCGCGGTAGTAATAGTCCGTGGCGGCGTGCTGCTCGCCGAAGAAGAGCCAGTTCGGGCCGGTGTGGCCGAGCGCGCGACGTTCCTGCAGGAATCCACGGAAGGGCGCGATCCCGGTGCCCGGACCGACCATGATCATCGGCGTGTTCGGATCGCTGGGCGGTCGGAAATTGCTCGATGACTGCAGGTAGACGGCGATTCGATCACCGGGGGAGCGGTCGGCAAGATAGGTCGAACACACCCCCCGGCGTGGGACGCCCTGGAAGTTGTAGCGCACCGGCGAGACCGTCAGGTGCGCTTCCCCCGGGCACTCTTTGGGGCTCGATGAGATTGAGTACAGCCGCGGTTGAAGGCGCTTGAGGACCCTCAACCACTCGTGGGCCGATGCGTAGACCGGCAGCTTCGCCAGCAGGTCGACGGACTGGCGCCCCCACGACCAGTTGCTCAGGGCGGCTTTGTTTTCCGGCTTCAGCAGCTCGGCGAGTTTCGCGTTGCCGGTGCGCTCTTGCACGAACCGCACCAGGTCCCGGCTGATGTGGGCGACCTCGATGCGCTCGGTGAGCGCGGAGCGCAACGACATCAGACCATGCTCGCCGACCTCTACCGGGGTCTGCCCGTCCAGCCCGGTGACCGCCAGCCATTCGTCGACCAGCTGGTCGCTGTTGCGCGGCCACACCCCGAGTGCGTCGCCTGCCTCATAGCTGACGTGCTCGTCGGGGAGGTCGAAGACGATCTGCCGGACGTCTTTTGCGGAACTCGGTCCGCTGAGCGTGGTATTGCGGATCATGTCGGTGACCAGCGGGCGTTTTTTGTTGTAAGTCGGCGCCTCGGGACGGGCCGTCGGACGGGGCACGGCCGTCGCGGGCGCGGGTGCGCTGCTGCCCTGGCCGACCGGGGAGGGTGTGCGCGTCAGCGCGTGGATGACTCCGCCCAGCCACCCACCGGCGGCCTCTTCGTAGTCGGGCTCGCAGTTGACGCGGTTGACGATGCGGGTCGCGCCCAGCTCCGCAAGCCGCTCATCGAGCTTGCGTCCATAGCCACAGAAGTCGTCATAGTTGGAGTCGCCCAGGGCCAAAACGGCGTAGCGGGTGTCAGTGAACTGCGGTGGGCTGTCGCCGGTCAGCGCGCGCCACAGTCCGGCGCCGTTGTCCGGTGCCTCGCCGTCACCGGTGGTGCTCGTGATCACCAACATTTCTCGCGTCGTGGCCAAGCCGGCCACCGGGAAGTCGTCCATGCTATGCAATGCCACCGACAGTTGGGCTTCGCCGAGCCTCGCTGCGACCGCTGCGGCGAGCTCTTCGGCATTGCCGGTCTGCGAGGCCCACAACACCACAATCGGAGCCCGCTTTGGCTCGGCGTTGACCTCGGGCGTCTTGGGTGGGTCGGCCGGCGCCTCGATGGTGGGGGAGACCGGCGCGAAAGCTGGCACCGACACGGGCGATTCGGTACGCGCGAACATCCCCGCGAGCAGGCCGTCCACCCACAGTCGGGTCTTGGTGTCGAGCGGGGCATTGAGCGGCAGGGTGGGAATCCCGGCCGTGCGGCGGCCGGCTTCCGAACGCAATCCGGCCAGCACTCCGGCGAGGTAAGAGCGGCCCAGTTTGTCGAACTCCGGCGCGGGTTCGTTTGCTACACCGAGCAATTGGGCGAGGGCGTCGACGCGGGGCAGGGTGATTTCCGATACATCCGGGGAGGTGGGTTCCGGAGGGTCGGTGGCCGCGGCAGATTCGGGTTCGGGACTCAAATCCCGTTCGGCGACAGCGACTTTGGTCAAGGTTACGGCGCAGGCCTTGAACTCGGGTTGGTGCGATACCGGGTCGACCGCGTCGTTGGTGACTGCGTTGATCGCCAGGTATTCGCCGAAGGAGTCATTCCAGTGGAAGGGTGCAAAGCAGTTACCGGGGCGAACCCGGTCGGTGATCACCGCGGGCAGCACGGCACGGCCGCGGCGGGACGCGATTTCCACCGGATCTTTGTCCGAAATGTCCAGCCGGGCCGCATCGTCGGGGTGGATCTCGACGAACGGACCCGTGTTCAGCTTGTTGAGTTTGGCGACCTTGCCCGTCTTGGTCATCGTGTGCCATTGGTGCGGCAGGCGCCCGGTGTTCAACAGGAACGGGTAGTCGTCGTCGGGCATTTCCCCGGGCAGCAGGTGCGGGCGGGCGAAGAACACGGCACGGCCGTTCGTGGTGGCGAAGGCCAACCGGGGCACGCTGCCGTCCTCGCGGATCAATCGGGTCTGGCTGACACCGTCGTTCACGTAGCGGATCGGGTTGCGATCACTGACACCCCCGGGCGGGCACGGCCACTGCAGCGATGTCTGCCGTAGTCGCTGGTAGCTGGCTCCGCGGAGGTCGTAACCGGTTGCGGGGTTCCAGAACTGCTTGATTTCTTCGAAGACTTCCTCCGCCGAGCCGTAGCTGAACGCATCCGAAAAGCCCATCTCGCAAGCGATCCGGGCGATGATCTGCCAGTCCGGTAGGGCTTGACCCGGCGCCTCGACGGCCGGCTGAAACAGGGTCAGGTTGCGCTCGGAATTGATCATCACCCCTTCGGATTCCGTCCACAGGGCGGCCGGCAGCACCATGTCGGCGTATTCGCTGGTCTCGGTGTCCACGAACGCGTCCTGGGTGATCACCAGTTCGGCACGCTCCAGTCCGGCCAGCACCGTCTTGCGATTGGCAACGCTGGCAACGGGATTGGTGCAGATGATCCAACACGCCTTGATCTGGCCGTCGGCCATGCGGGAAAACATGTCGATGGTGCCGGTGCCTACTTCGGCGCGCAGCGAGCCGCGGGGGATCCCCCACTGATGCTCGACGAATTCGCGGTCGGCGGGGGACATCACCGAACGCTGACCCGGCAGACCCGGCCCCATGTAACCCATTTCGCGGCCACCCATCGCATTGGGCTGGCCGGTGAGCGAGAAGGGGCCGCTGCCGGGCTTGCAGATGGTTCCCGTGGCCAGGTGCAGGTTGCAGATCGCGTTGGTGTTCCAGGTGCCGTGGGTGCTCTGGTTGAGTCCCATCGTCCAGCAGCTCATGAAGTTGTCGGCTTCGCCGATCCAGCGGGCCGCGGTTTGGATGTCTTCGGTTGGGATGCCGGTGGTTTCGCTGACCCCGTCGGGGGTGTACTGCCCGAGGAAACTCGGCATCACCTCCCAGCCTTCGGTGAATTCGGCGATGAATTCGGGGTCGGTGTGCCCATTTTCGATGATCAGGTGCAGTAGCCCGTTGAGCAGAGCGAGGTCGGTCCCCGGGGCGATTTGCAGGAACAGGTCGGCCTTTTCCGCGGTCGCGGTGCGGCGGGGGTCGACGACGATCAATTTGGCGCCGGCCCTGACGCGCTCCATCATTCGCAGGAACAGGATCGGGTGGCAGTCGGCCATGTTCGCACCGGTGACCAGAAAGACGTCGGCCTTGTCCAAGTCCTGATACGAACCCGGGGGTCCGTCGGCGCCCAGGGACAGTTTGTAGCCAGAACCCGCGCTGGCCATGCACAGCCGCGAATTCGACTCGATCTGATTGGTGCCGATGAATCCTTTGGTCAGCTTGTTCGCCAGGTACTGGGCTTCGACGGACATCTGGCCAGACACATACAGCGCGAAGGCATCCGGGCCATGCTCGTCGATGACCGCCCGCAGCCGCTTTGCGGACTGGGCGATCGCGTGGTCGATGTCGACCGGCTCGAGGGATGCGCCGCGGTCGATCCGCCGGTATGCGAATTCCATTCGGCCGGGTGCGGCCAGCATGTCCGCGGTGGTCGCGCCCTTGGTGCACAGCCGGCCGAAGTTGGCGGGGTGGCTCTTGTCTCCAACAGATTTCGTGATGTGACGGCGGCCGATCGCGGGTTCCGTTGTGACCTGCAACACCATGCCGCAACCCACGCCACAGTAGGCGCACATGCTGTTCACGACGTCCGCACGGGCGTCATGAGGCTCGGTGGCCACGCCTACTTCCCTCCCTCGAGCGCGAAAAGGCCGCTAGAGGACCCATGCGCTAAATGGTGCGACAAGGATGTTTCGGCATCGGGCGTCCGATGTTTCCGCCGTTTTACGGCTTCCTCTCACAGGATCCGGACCGATATGTGATGTGTCCGGGAAAAATCCCCACCCGACCGGGTAATCGCAGGTCAGCGCCGATCCGCGACTTCGCCAACATTACCCGTGGGCCCGTCTGAATTGACTCCTCAGAACTGGGTTTCCGACCAAACAAATGGCACATTCACAGTTTTCGTTAAGCTCACAATGTGCGTCGTCAGTTTGTGATTTTACTGATTTTGTTGGTCTCGGCTTGTGGCGGAAAGCCCTCGACGCCGCCACCATCGCGGGCCGATACGTGCAAGGAGTCCGACGGGCCCGCGCCCGACACGGTGCGACAGGCCATCGCCTCGGTTCCCGTCACGATCCCGGGGACGACGTGGGTCGAAATCGCCCGTGGGCACACCCGCAAATGCCGGCTCTACTGGGTGCAGATCATTCCGACCATCGCCAGCGAGTCGACTGCCCAGCAGCTGGTGTTCTTCGATCACAACACCCCGTTGGGCACACCTACCCCGAATCCGAAGCCCTATATCACTGTGCTGCCGCCCTCCGACGACACGATCACGGTTCAATACCAGTGGCAGGTGGGCAAAGACGAGCCGTGCTGTCCCACGGGCAGTGGCACGGTGAAGTTCCAGATCGGATCGGACGGCAAACTACAGGCGCTCGGCAAGATCCCACATCAGTAAGTACGAGGACGTAGAAGACGTCAAAGGCGCGCTAATGAACGCCGTCTTGGATGCCCTCGCGCGGCGGGTTCCCAACTCGGAGGAACGCATCGGGCGGTTACGAAGTTGCTGCCGCACGCTGAATTGATTCGGGCGGCGCGCTGTTAACTGTAACGAGTGGCGGGGTGTGTACGACTGTTCCCCTCGTGCTGTGGTAGTCCGCAAATTCTCGTGGGTAACAATGTCATCCGTATCGGTGTAACCGTCGCTGTGCCCAGCACTTCTGGAAAGCGGGACTTCCTAGCAACGGCGGTGAGCGACGTATTGAACGTTTTCGAACAGGGAGATCGTCACCTCCGGATCGTGCAGGAACCGGAGCTGATTCCTGCAATCACGATGGTCTTGCTTACTGATGAACACCTTCCTCAACGATGCCGTATTTGGCTGCCTGTCATCGCAGCCCGAGGGCATCGGCCGGCTGGCGGTGTGTCGGCGGACACCGTTTGGGGCTTCGACGGTGTCCCCGCAGACATCGCGATTAGTCCACGACTTGGCAACATGAGCGTTGTCCTGGAAGGACGACCGACCGGAGGAAGCTGCGATGACGAGACGTGACATCAAATCTGACGCCGAACGCATCGAGAGTGTGGTCCGTGGCGCCGGGGTAGGGATCGTTTCCAAACTGGCGTCGGATACGGCGCGTTCAAGGCCACACCTGAGGCCGTCGCCATGCACCGATCAATGGAGCGCCGAGCTGACCACAAACGTCACGGAATGGATTCGCAACGCCGAATTTCGTGACGCATTGAAGCTCGACGACCGCGAGCATGCATGGTTGGCCCGGCCACCGACCACCGCTTCAGCGGGGCGACGCCACGAGGCCCCCAGCAAGGCGATCGTGCAGCTGCTTCGCACCGGCACTCGAAGGGTTCTTATGCCGGGGTGATCCCTCGGTGTTCCTAAGCAATGGCTCAATCGACATTCGAAATGGAGACTTTTGATGAATGTAAATGAATCCGTTCAAACGACTAAAGTAACCTTTCCCAACCAACATATAACCATGGCCGGAACCCTGTTTGCTCCTTCCGATATGGACGAAACGAAAAGATACCCAGCGTTGGCTGTAGCGCATCCCTTTGGGGGAATAAAAGAGCAGACGGCTGGAATTTACGCTAGGAAAATGGCTGAGAGAGGACATGTAACACTGGCTTTTGATGCGAGTCACCAGGGTGAAAGTGGCGGGTACCCTCGGGACACTGAGAACCCGGCGGAGCGCATGGAGGACCTCCGCTGCGCTATTGATTACCTGACGACACTCCCCGTGGTTGACGAAGACCGCATCGGGCTTCTTGGTATTTGTGCCGGCGGGTCGTATGTCCTGGGGGCTGCGCCTACCGAGATGCGCGCTAAAGCCGTCGCCGCTGTCAGTCTTTGGGATCTTGGCGTGACCGCACGAGAGGGCTGGCCGGCGCAGCAGTTTGATAAAACTGCTGCGCTTGTGGAGATCGGCAGGCAACGCACTGCGGAGGCGCGTGGGCTTACTATCCGACGAGACGCAAGCTTTCAGAACGAGAAGCCAAAGAACCTACCTCTGATTATCGAGGAGTCCTATGACTACTACAGGACTCCGAGGGCTCAGCATCCTAATTCTCGCAGTGTCTTTGTCTTTACAGATTTCGCACGACTCATGGCGTTCAACTACTATGAGCAAATCGAAACGATTGCGCCACGTCCGGTATTGTTCATAATTGGATCGGAAGCTGCGACGATTTTCATGAGCAAGGCCGGCTATGAAAAAGCGGAGCAGCCAAAGGAGTGGTTTGAAATTCAGGGAGCGACACACCATAGACTGTATGACGATGATGCCGCGGTCGAAAAGGCTGTCGCAAAACTTGAAGAATTCTTTCGACGTAGCCTTGCCTGACCAGATCGCGGTGACTCAGTAGCCTGAATAGCCTTGTTCAACAAGCGTTTCCGGAGCAGACCGGGGCGCCGTCTCAGCCGGACAGGTGCTCCGGGTGCAGCATCTCGGCGTACCGCAACGGCTCGGGGATGCCGAATCCGTCGACCAGCGTCTCCGCATACGGGCGCAACGCTCGGCAGCGATCGTTGATCCCCTGGGTGACGGCCTTGGCTCGTCCGGTGGACAGATACCCGTGCTCGATGTACCAGGCCTTGTCATCCTGGATCACCGACAATGCGTACAGGTCGCACATGAGATCCAGCAACTTGCGGGCCTCGGCGTCTTTGCATGAGGCGATACCGGCGACGAACGCTTCCAGCACTATCCGGTCGATGTGCGCGCTCGCCGCGTGCAGCACATGGTCCTGCACGGCGTTGAATGCGTCGAAGGCCGGCATCTCTTTCGACTTGCCCTGCAACCGCCTCGCGACCGAGGACAGCAGATAATCCTCACGCTCCTCGAACATGTTCACCTGGGTGCCGCGGTTGAACAGGCTGCCCTCTTCTTCGCTATCCTGACGGGCGTCCACGATGCGCTGCATAATCGCCTCGGCCGCAGTGCGTTTCATCACCCGTTCGCCGACGGCGTTGGCGGCGAACCGCACCCATTCGACGGGGCTCATGCTGCGGATGTCGTCGGCGTAAGCGGTCAGTAATTCCTTGGCCACCAGCTGCGTCAGCACGTGGTTGTCGCCCTCGAAGGTGGTGAACACGTCCGTGTCGGCGCGCAGCGCGATCAGCCGGTTCTCGGCCATGTAGCCCGCGCCGCCACACGCCTCGCGAGCCTCCTGGATGGCCCGGCTTGCGTGCCACGTGTTGGTCGCCTTGAGTCCGGCGGCGCGCGCTTCCAGTTCCCGTTGCTCCTCGGCGTCGGCGACGTCCGAGGTCTGCAGGTCATGGCACTTGGACACCAGCTCGTTCTGCGCGAACTGCAGCGCGTATGACTTCGCGATCAAGGGAAGCAATCGCCGCTGGTGTATCAGGTAGTCCATGATCAGTACTTCGCCGCTATCGTTGGGCCCACTGAATTGCCTGCGCTGCAACGCATATCGCGTGGCGATATCGAGCGCGACGCATGCGGCGTTGACGGCGCTGCCGCCCACTGTCACCCGGCCGCGGATCAGCGTGCCGATCATGGTGAAGAACCGGCGGTTCGGGTTGTCGATCGGCGAGCTATAGGTGCCGTGGGGCGCCACCTCGCCATACTTGTTGAGCAGGTTGACCCGCGGAACGCGGACATGGTCGAACATGATGCGGCCGTTGTCCACACCGGGTAGGCCGCCCTTGTAGTGGCAGTCCGACGTCGTCACGCCCGGCAGGTCGTTGCCGTCGGCGTCGCGGATCGGCACCAAGACGCAGTGCACGCCATGGTTGACCGGCTCGCCGTTCTCCGTGGTGATCAGTTGCGCGAAAACCGCTGCGATGGTTGCGGTTTCCGCGGCCCCACCGATGTAGTCCTTGCGCGCGGTCGGAGTCTCGGAGTGGACGACGAATTCTTCGGTCTCGGCGTCGTAGGTCGCGGTGGTCTCCAGCGCCTGGACGTCGCTACCGTGTCCCGTCTCGGTCATTGCGAAACAGCCGAGCAGTTCGAGGTTGATGATCTTCTTCACATACGGCTCGTGGTGGCGTTCGGTGCCCAGGTTCTCGACGGCACCACCGAAGAGACCCCACTGCACCCCGGCCTTGACCATGAGGGACAGGTCCGACATCGCGAGCATCTCGATCATCGTGATCGCCGCGCCGACATCGCCGGTGCCGCCGTGCTCCTTACGGAATCCTTCGTCGGAGATACCCGCCGCGGCGATGATCTTCATCTGCTCGGAGACTTTGGCGCGGGCGATGACGGTGTTCGGCGTGTAGTGCGGTCGGAATTGTTCGTGGTGCAGCCATTCCCGCGTCTGGTTTTTCACGTCGCGCCAACGCCCGTCCAGCGCGTTGCGCAGATGTTCGGCAGTGCTCGTCGTGTTTGGCGCCATAATCCGACCGTAACCCGCCGTTCGGGCCTCCGGAACCACGTCGGGCAATAACAATGATCACGACGGAGCTGGTGAACCGCCGACGGAGGACCGCGATGCCACAGTATCTCGCCGCTGTCATGATCGTGCTGCTGATCGGCACGGTGCTGAGCAGAGTCCTGTTGCTGCGCCGAACCGGCACCCGGGCAATGCATTTCGGAAAGCTGGACAAGACCGACTTCCTGATTCCCCCGGTTGCGCTGTTCTACTTCTATACGGTGTTCGCCGCCGCCTTTGGTTGGCCGCTGGCCAGCCGTCAGCGGTTCTTTCACTCGACGGCACTCGCCTGGTTGGGAGTGGCGCTCTGCCTGGTCGGGGTGTTGATTCTGGTGCTCAGCCTGGTGTCGTTCGGTAAGAGCTTCCGGGTGGGCATCGACGTCGACCAACCCGGCGGATTGGTGACGACTGGCATGTTCGCGGTCAGCCGAAACCCGATCTATGTCGGCTTCTTCGTGTTCCTGGTCGGTCTGCTGTTGGTGTTTCCCGACTGGGTTCCGCTGATTTACCTCGTCGGCGCGACCGTGCTGTTCCACCGGCAGGTGTTGCGGGAGGAGCAATTCATGCGGCAGCGGTACGGCGAGGAGTACGCCGCGTACTGCCACCGCGTCAGGCGCTACGTGTAGCGGCGCCGCGGGGACCGCCGCTTAGATGACGTGATGGCCCAGCCCGATACCCCGCACCAACCCGACCCGGCATACGACGTCGGGCACACTCATCCCGATGTCAGCGGAGGCTGGTTGCGCGCAGCCACCTTCGGCGCGATGGACGGCCTGGTCAGCAACACCGGCCTGATCGCCGGTGTGGCAGCCGGTGAAAGCGCCCACGCCGTCACGGTCGCCGGCGTCGCCGGGCTGCTGGCCGGGGCGTTCTCCATGGCGCTGGGCGAGTACACCTCGGTGACGACGGCCAACGAGCAGATCGACTCCGAGGTCCATGTCGAACGCCGCGCCCTGCGCACCCGGCCGCAAGCCGAGCGGGCCGAATTGATCAGCATGCTCGTCGGTATCGGCTTGACCGAGAAAACCGCCGAGCTTGCTACCGACGAGATCCACCGCGACGAGAACCGCGCGATCAACGTCCACCTGGTGCGGGAGATCGGGATCAATCCCGACGAGAAGCCCTCGGCCCGGGTGGCCGCGATCTCGTCCTTTGTGATGTTCGCTGTAGGTGCGGTGATTCCGCTGATGCCTTACCTTCTCGGGTTCGGCTCGTTGACCAGCGGGTTGGCGTGCGGCGCCGCCGGGCTGTTGATCGCGGGCGGGTTGACCGCGCGGTTCACCCGGAAACCGGTGTGGTGGTCGGCGTCCCGGCAGTTGCTCTTCGGCGCCGTCGCCGTCGGCGCCACCTACCTGCTGGGTTTGCTAGTCGACAAGATCCTGTGACAGGTCACCCGGTTGGTGCCGCAGCGCCCGGCCGCGGAGTGCGGCGTCGGGCGTCCGCAGCCGGTACAGCACGAAGCCGGCCACCCCTGCGCCGAGGAACACCAGCATGACCATGTCGAACAGCCACCACCCCGAATAGTGGGTCCACATTTCGGCGTTGGCGGCCAGCGTGTCGACCCTGCGCAGATCAACGGTGGACGCCGTCGCCGCGAAGCCCCACTGGGCCGGGACGAACCAGGAGATCTGCTGCAAGCCCCACGTGCCCACCAGCTCAACCAGACTCCCGTTGAACAGCGCGGAGGCCAGGATCACCGGCACGAGCAGCGGCACGACCTCCCGCGGCCTGTTCCCCAGCGAAGACAGCGCCAGCCCGACGATCGTCGAGACGACGGCCGTGGCGGCGACGCCCAAGTAGAGCTCGATCGTGGCCCCCATCCTGACACTGTGCAGCAACACCCCGCCGTGCACGGGTCCGCCTTTGACGGCGATGACGACGGCGAACAGGATGGCCGTCAACACCGCGGCGGCCAGTCCGAAGACGATCATCTTGGCAGCCACATAGGCAAACGTCGACAGCCCGACGGCCTGCTCGCGCCGGAAGACGCGGCGCTCCTCGACCACCGTGCGGATCGTCAGCGCGGAGCCCACGATCACTGCGGCGATGTTGAGCGCGGCCAGGACCTCGATGGCTTCGTGCAGGTTGGGGCTGCTCGGCTTGGGCCGGTCCAGGCCCGAGTCGCCGGGGGTCAGCAGGGTTAACGCCGCCGACACGAACGGCAGGACCGCCAAAAAGAGCAGGTAGACGTGGTCGGCGAAGAGCAGGCGTAGCTGGCGACGGATCAGCAACCCGATTTGCCGCTTCACCGGAAGCTCGGCGGGAAGCGACCACGGCGCCGCGACCTCCGGCGGCGCGCTCGGACCGGACGCAGGCAGGCGGGCACGAAACGCACGGTGTGCACCGTCGGGATCGGCACCGACCTGCTCGAGGACTTTCGACCAGTCGGTGGTGCCCATCGACGATTCGATCTGCGGGGGCGCCCCGAGGAAGGCCACGGTGCCGGTCGAGGTGAGCACCAACACCTGGTCGCACATGTCGACGCCGGCCAGCGATGATCCCGACGACATCGTCACCACGACCGCACAGCCGATGTCGGCCTGGCGCCGCAGGATCGTCATCACGTGGTGTTGTTGGGCCGCATCCAGCCCGGCGTTCGGCTCGTCCACCACGAGCAGCGTGGGTCTGGTGATGAGTTCGATCGCGATCGACGCGCACCGGCGCACCTCGGGCGAGAGTTTGCTGATCCGGGTCGCGCGGCGGGCTGTCAGGTCGAGCTCGTCGAGGACCTGGTCCACCACGCGGTGGCGGTGCTCGGGTGCGGTGTCCGGCGGCAGGCGCAGTTCGGCGGCGTAGCCCAACGCTTGTTCGACGGTGAGCCGGGGATGAATACACACGTCGCGCTCCTCGCGCAGCACGATCCCGATGCGGGAGCGCATCGACTCGGGCTCGGCGCGCACGTCGTGGCCGTCGACGGTGATTCGGCCGGAGCTTAGTTCCCTCCTGCCGGCGAGCAGGCCGAGCAGCGCCGAGTTGCGTGCCGCCGACGGCCCGACAACCGCGGTCAGTGACGCCGGACGCGCCTTGAACGAGATGTCCGTGAGCACCTCGTGCCCGTCGGCCGTGAGGCGCAGTTGGTATGCGGTCATCCCGGTGGTGCGCGCGCCGGGTTTGAGCGGCAATCGATACGTGGAGTTGGGGTCTTCGGGGTCTTCGGTGCGGGCGGCGGGAGGTGGGGTGCGGATCCTGCGCGTGGTCATCCGCTCGATCAAAGTCCGACCCTTTGACTGCTCGTCCTCTGCGGCGGGCGGTTCCTGGGGGAGCGGGATTGGCGGGATGGGCGGTGGCGCCGTCGGTCCCGACCCGGCGGGTTGGCCGGGTCGTTCGGCAGCGGGCCCAGCGGGCGGGGCGGGCGGGGGGACCCGCAGTCGCTGGGTCGCCCGCTGCGTCGGGACGTGCACGTTGGGCGGGTTCGGTCGGGTCGGCTGCGCGGCGACGGGAGGCGGAGCCGGCGGTGGCAATTGCTGGGGTCGCGGTGGCAATTGCTGGGGTCGCGGCGGCGACTGCGGGGGTTGCGGCGGTCGGGGGGACCGCGGGGGTTGCCGGGGCGGCTGGGCCGGGCGTTGCGGTGGACCGGGAGGCCGCCCGGGCGGGCCGGCCGGTGGGCCGAGCTGAAAAACCAGCCGCGGGCCACGCTGCGGATCACCGATCGCGATCGCCTGACCGGAGCGGATGTCGAGCGTCGGCACCCGGGCACCGTCGACGAACATGCCGCCGGGGCTCCTGTCGATGGCGACCCAGTGGCTACCGGTGAACCGCAGCACGACGTCTGGACGAGGCACCGGCGGGCCGGCATTGCCCGGTGGACCGAGCGAGATGTCGACCCCGCGGCCATATCCCACCAGCACATCGCGGCCCGGGGCGAAGACGTACCTGGTCGGTCCGACCCACACGGTCAACGGTGCGGCTCGGAAGGCAGAAGCCTCGGGCCGCATCACCGCCACCTTTCGTCACCCGCGGACATCGATTTTCTCGCGATTCAAGTGTCCACCCGTTTCCGGTGGTCCAGCCACCGGAAACGCGGGTCGATCACAGGGTGTTGCGGCGCCCCGTCGTCGCGGCGTTCTCGAGCAGCCGGCGCAGCACCTCGACCGCCTCCTTCAGCACCTGCCGGTCCGCCGGCTCGAGCAGGCCCAACTGCGGCTCGATCGCGGCGGCGCGGTCGGCCCGGACTGCGTTAAGCGTGCGTATGCCTTGGTCGGTGATGCGGATTCGGACCGCGCGCGCATCTCCGGGGTCGACGGTTCGGGTCACCAGGCCGGCGTCCTCGAGTCGACGCACCTGTGTGGTCATCGTCGGCTGCGAACAGTGATCGACGGCGGCCAGGTCACCGATGCGGGCTTCGCCGTGGGCTTCGATGGTGGCCAGCAACCTGGCCTGCGCGGCGGGCAGGGGCATCTGGATGCGCTGGGTGGCCAGTCGGTTGAGCCGGGCGACCACGGCGAGCAGATCGGCTCCCAGTCCGGACTGGGGCTCGGAGTTTGCGGCGTCAACGACTTCGGCGTGGTTGGCGGCGGATGCGTTCATGTATCCATGGTTGCATAGCTTTGCTAAGCGAGACGAATCTCACACACCGTCACGCGAAAACCCAGCGAGCTTGGTGTTCTACGGAGACATGCCGCCGGGGCCTGGCACAATCGATAAAGTGACCGTCCCCAGACCACTCCCCGCACGTCATCGGGGTGGACCCCTGCAGCCGGTCGAATTGGCACAGGCCTCCGTGATGGGGGCGCTCTGTGCGGTGGTCGCCATCATCTCCGTGATCGTCCCGTTCGCGGCGGGCCTGGCCTTGCTGGGCACCGTGCCGACCGGGCTGCTGGCCTACCGCTACCGGTTGCGCGTGCTGGTGGCCGCGACCGTCGCCGCGGGGGTGATCGCCTTCCTGATCGCCGGCCTCGGCGGCTTCATGACCGTCGTCCACTGCGTCTACATCGGCGGTCTGACCGGGTTCATCAAGCGCAGGGGCCGCGGCACCGGCACCGTGATCGTCTCGTCCCTGATCGCCGGGGTCGCGTTCGGCGCCGTCAATATCGGTGCGCTGATGGTGATGACCCGGCTGCGACACCTGATTTTCGAGGTGACGAGCGCGAACGTGAACGGGCTCGCTACGTTTCTGTCCCGGGTCCACTTGCAAGGCGTCGCCGCCGATTTGAAGCGGTATTTCGCCGACGCGGTCCACTTCTGGCCGTGGTTGCTGCTGGCCTACTTCGCCATCGGGATCATGATCGTGTCCCTGATCGGCTGGTGGGCATTGTCCCGGCTGCTGGAGCGACTGCGCGGCGTCCCCGACGTGCACAAGCTCGAGGCTTGGGAGGGGAGCAAGGGCGAGGAACGCCCGATCGGACCGGTTCCGGTGCGGTTGGACAAGGTGCGTTTCCGGTATCCCGGTGCCAGCCAGGACGCCCTGCGCGAGCTCAGCCTGGACCTGCGGGTCGGCGAACACGTCGCGATCACCGGGCCCAACGGCTCCGGGAAGACCACGTTGATGCTGATCCTTGCCGGCCGGAAACCGACGTCGGGCACCGTGCACCGCGTGGGCGCGGTGGGTCTGGGCAAGCTGGGCGGCACCGCGGTCGTGCTCCAGCACCCCGAAAGCCAGGTCCTGGGCAGCCGGGTCGCCGACGATGTGGTCTGGGGCTTGCCACCAGGCACCGAGATCGATGTGGCCAGGTTGCTGAGCGAGGTCGGCCTCGACGGACTCGCCGAACGCGACACAGGGAGCCTGTCCGGGGGTGAACTGCAGCGCCTCGCGCTCGCCGCGGCGCTGGCCCGGGAGCCGGCGTTGCTGATCGCCGACGAGGTCACCACCATGGTCGACCAGCAGGGCCGCGAAGCGTTACTGGGCGTGCTGTCGGGCCTCACCGAACGACACCGGACCGCTCTGGTGCACATCACGCACTACAACAACGAGGCCGATTCCGCCGACCGCACCATCGATCTCAGCGATTCGCCGGATAACGCCGACATGGTCGAGATTGCCGAGGCACCCGCACCGACCACCGTGGTGGATCACTGGCAGGACGCGCCGGTGATCGAACTCCTCAACGTGGGCCACGAATACGGCAGTGGCACTCCGTGGGCCAAGACCGCGCTGCGTGACGTCAGTTTCACCGTGGAGCAAGGGGACGGGGTACTGATCCACGGCGGCAACGGCTCGGGGAAGTCGACGCTGGCGTGGATCATGGCCGGACTGACCATTCCGACGACGGGCTCCTGCCTGATGGACGGCCGACCCACTCATGAGCAGGTCGGCGCGGTGGCGTTGTCGTTCCAGGCGGCGCGGCTCCAGTTGATGCGCAGCCGCGTCGACCTGGAAGTGGCGTCGGCAGCAGGTTTTTCGCACCGCGACGAAGATCGCGTCGCCGCGGCGCTCGCCGTCGTCGGACTCGATCCCACGCTGGCCAAGCGGCGCATCGATCAGCTCAGTGGTGGTCAGATGCGGCGCGTGGTGCTGGCCGGACTCTTGGCCCGGTCGCCGCGCGCCTTGATCCTCGACGAGCCCCTGGCGGGATTGGATGCAACAAGCCAGCGTGGGCTGCTGCGACTGCTGGAGGACCTGCGCCGTGACCGGGGTCTGACGGTGGTGGTCATTTCGCATGATTTTGTTGGGCTGGACGACCTGTGTCCGCGCATCCTGCATCTGCGCAATGGCACCCTGGAACCACTGAAACCCATGCCGGCCGCGGCGGGGGGTGTGGCGTGACCACCACTCCGGCCCCTGCACAGGACTCCACCCGGCGCCGCCCTCGACCGGTCGTGCTGCTCGTCCCGGTGCCCGGCACGTCGGCCATCCACAGGCTCTGGGCGGGCACCAAACTGCTGGTCGTGTTCGGCGTTTCGGTGCTTCTGACGTTCTATCCCGGGTGGGTGACGATCGGCCTGGTCGCGGCGCTGGTGTTCGCGGCGGTCAGGATCGCGCGAATTCCGCGCGGCGTGCTGCCGTCGGTACCGCGGTGGCTGTGGGTCGTGATCGCCTTGGGCGGCATCACGGCCGCGCTGGCCGGCGGTAGCCCCAACGTCTCGATCGGCGGCCACGAGATCGGGCTCGGCGGAGGGTTGAACTTCCTGCGCATCACCGCGCTCTCGGTCGTGTTGCTCGCGCTCGGGGCGATGGTGTCCTGGACCACCAACGTCGCCGAAATAGGCCCTGCGCTGGCGACTTTGGGCCGGCCGTTCCGAGCGTTGCGGATCCCGGTCGACGAATGGGCGGTGGCTTTGGCGCTGGCGCTGCGTGCCTTCCCGATGTTGATCGATGAATTCCAGGTGCTCTACGCCGCCCGTCGGCTACGGCCCAAACGGATTCCGCAGAGCCGCAAGGCCCGTCGTCGTCGGCACGCCTTGGAGCTGATCGACCTGCTGGCCGCCGCCATCACCGTGACCCTGCGGCGTGCCGACGAGATGGGCGACGCGATCACCGCCCGCGGCGGCACCGGTCAGCTCTCGGCCAATCCGGCGCAGCCCAAGCTGGCGGACTGGGTGACGCTCGCGATCGTCATCGCGACCAGTGGCGCCGCGGTGGTGCTCGAAACGATCTTGCACACCACCCACTAGATGCGGTACGGCCGGTCGTCGTTCGCGTAGTTTGAGCGGGTGGCCGACATTCACCGCACTCGCACCATCGCGGCTCGCGTCGGCGAAATCTGGGATGTCCTGGCCGACTTCGGCTCGATCAGTTCGTGGGCCGGCAACGTCGATCACTCGTGCATCCTGTTCTCCGGTGCGGATGGGAAACCCCTCGGCAGCGCGCGGCGGGTCCAGATCAAACGCGATGCCCTCGTCGAGCGCATCACCGAGTTCGACCCGCCGCACGTCCTCGCCTACGACATCGACGGCCTGCCCCGCCGCCTGCGCAGGGTGGCCAACCGCTGGACGCTGACAGCGACGGGCGAGTCCACCGTCGTGGCACTGACCAGTACGGTCGAAATCGGGTCCCGCCCAGATCAAAAGCTGGCCGAACGCGTGCTGTGTCGCTTCCTCGCACGACAGTCCGACGCGATGCTCGCCGGGCTCGCAAACCGATTGGAGAACACCCGTGTCTGATCGTCCGGACGTCGTCGTGATCATGACCGACGAGGAACGCGCGGTGCCGCCGTACGAGGCCGCCGACGTGGTCGCGTGGCGCGATCGAATGCTGACCGGCCGCAAGTGGTTCGACGAGCACGGCGTCAGCTTCGGCCGGCACTACACCGGCTCGCTGGCCTGTGTGCCCAGCCGCCCAACGATTTTCACGGGGCACTACCCCGACCTGCACGGGGTCACCCAAACCGATGGCATCGGAAAGACGGCCGACGACACCCGGATGCGCTGGCTGCGCCAGGGCGAGGTGCCCACACTGGGCAACTGGTTCCGAGCCGCGGGATACGACACCCACTACGACGGCAAGTGGCACATCTCGCACGCCGATCTCATCGACCCGGGGACCGGGCGCCCGCTGCCGACCAACGACGACGACGGTGTCGTCGATTCCGCCGCCGTGCGGCGCTACCTCGACGCCGATCCGCTTGCGCCGTTTGGCTTCTCGGGATGGGTGGGCCCGGAGCCGCACGGGGCTCTGCTGGCCAACGCGGGCATTCGCCGCGACCCGCTGATCGCCGACCGCGTCGTCGCCTGGCTCACGGACCGCTACGCGCGCCGTCGCGCCGGCGACGAAGCCGCGCTGCGCCCCTTCCTCCTGGTCGCCAGCTTCGTGAACCCCCACGACATCGTGCTGTTCCCCGGGTGGTCGCGGCGCAGCCCGGTCAAGCCGTCACCACTGGACCCGCCGCCGGTGCTCCCGGCACCCACCGCGGATGAGGACCTGTCGACCAAGCCCGCCGCGCAGATCGCCTTTCGCGAGGCCTACTACTCCGGCTACGGCCCGGCGCCCGCGATCAACTGGACCTACGACCACAACGCCCAGCGCTATCGCAACCTGTACTACCGGCTGCACGCCGAGGTGGACGGGCCGATCGACCGCGTCAGAAGGGCCGTCACCGAAGGTGGGTCGGACAACGCGGTCCTGGTGCGCACGGCCGATCACGGCGACCTGCTGGGCGCCCACGGCGGCCTGCACCAGAAATGGTTCAACCTCTACGACGAGGCCTCCCGCGTTCCCTTTGTGATCGCCCGCATCGGCGAGCGTTCGACCGAGCCACGAGTCGTCACCGCGCCCACGTCGCATGTCGACCTGATCCCGACACTGCTGGGAGCCGCCGGCTTCGACGCCTCGGGGGTCGCAGCGCTGGCCACCACGTTGGCCGAGTCGTTCTCCGAAGTGCACGGACTGCCGGGCCGCGACCTCATGCCCGTCGTCGACGGGGCACCCGCCGACGACGCGCGCGCCGTTTACATCTTGACCCGCGACAACATGCTCGAGGGCGACAGCGGCGCCTCGGGCCTGGCGCGCCTTCTCAAGTGGACCGTCAATCCGCCTGCGCCGCTGCGTATTAGGGTGCCCGCCCACACCGCTTCCAACTTCGAGGGACTGGTTGTCCGCGTCGATGAAGCGTCGGCAACCGGGGGCGCCGGGCATCTGTGGAAGCTGGTCCGCACCTTCGACGATCCGGCCACCTGGACCGAACCCGGGGTGCGTCATCTGGCGGCCAACGGGCTGGGCGGCGAGGCTTACCGGACCTCTCCGCTGGACGACCAGTGGGAGCTGTACGACCTGACCGCAGATCCGCTCGAAGCCGACAACCGTTGGACGGATCCGGACCTGGATGACCTGCGCCGGCACCTGAGAACCCGGCTGAAACACGTTCGGGCCGATTCCGTCCCGGAACGAAACCAGCCGTGGCCCTACGCATCTCGCCGGCCACCGAGCCCGTCAACCTCGCGACCGTGGCGCAGGTTTGGCAAACCGCGAACGTAACGCCAGTGCGAAAAGTCGACCCGAATTTCGCAGTGGCGTTACGCTCGCGCGGCGGGTTGGGCGGCCGGAAGGCCGCTAGGTCCGCATTCGGTCGATGAGGTTGGACAGCACGACGATGCTTTCGCTGCGTTCGATGTCGGCACTGGACCGGATGCGCTCGAGGACCGCTTCCAGGTGCCGCATGTCGCGGGCCAGCACGTGCAGGATCGCGTCGGGCGTGCCCGTCACCGTCGCCGCGCTGACCACCTCGGGCATGTCCACCCAGGCCGCCCGCAGCTGATCGGGAGCGATCGTGCCGTGGCAGAACACCTGCACATAGGCCTCGGTGTTCCAGCCGAGCGCGTTGCGGTCGACGACCGTGGTGAAGCCCTTGATCACGTCGTTGTCGAGCATCCGGTCGACCCGTCGCTTCACCGCCGGCGCGGACAGATTCACCGTCTGCCCGATTTCGGCGAACGTCGCCCGCGCGTGCTGCATCAGCTCGGCGAGGATGCGCTCATCGGTGTCATCCAGGCGGTCCATCACTGCTCCCCATTCGTATGCAACAAATCGCTGCACCAGCGACTTTAGCGCAATAAATTGGCTATAGGCACGCAATAATCGTCGTTTGATTGTTTAGCAGCGCCAAAATATCGTTGATTTATGACGGACACTCACGTCCCCGCACCCGCGTTACGGCTCGCGGCCGAGCCCACCGGGCGCAGCCGGACGCCCAGGACTCGCCGGTACGCGATGACCCCGCCGGCTTTCTTCGCGGTCGAGTACGCGATCAACCCGTGGATGGACGTCAGCAAGCCCATCGACGTCCACCTCGCGCAAACGCAGTGGGAGGGCCTGTACCGGACCTACCTACGGCTTGGCCACCACGTCGACCTGGTCGAGCCGGTGCGTGGGCTTCCGGACATGGTCTATGCGGCCAACGGCGGGATCATCGCCCGCGACACCGCCATCGTGGCCAGGTTCCGGTTCGCCGAACGGGCGGGAGAGTCTCGTGCCTACGCAACGTGGATGACGTCGCTAGGCTACCGGCCGGTATCCACTCGCCACGTCAACGAGGGCCAGGGCGACCTGCTGATGATCGGCGAAATGGTGTTGGCGGGCTACGGCTTTCGCACCGACCGGCGCGCGCACGCCGAAATCTCCGCGGCGCTGGGAGTGCCGGTCGTCTCGCTGCGGCTGGTGGACCCGCGCTTCTATCACCTGGACACCGCGCTGGCCGTTCTCGACGACCACACCGTTGCGTTCTATCCACCGGCGTTCAGCGCGGCGGCGCAGGACCAGCTGCGGGCGCTGTTTCCCGACGCCATCGTCGTGGGAAGCGCCGACGCCTACGTGCTTGGCCTCAACGCCGTCTCCGACGGTATGCACGTTGTACTTCCCTCTGCTGCAACGTGTTTCGCCACACAGCTGCGTCAAGCCGGCTTCGAGCCGGTTGGCGTCGAGCTGTCCGAGCTGCTCAAGGGCGGCGGGTCGGTCAAATGTTGCACGTTGGAGGTATTCCCATGACGATGCTCGACGCCCGGACTTCGGAATGGGTCGCCGCGAACCGAACCGAGAACGCGATCGCACTAGTCGAAAGGTATGCGGCGCACAATTATTCGCCGCTACCCGTAGTCGCGGCAAGCGCAAAGGGCGCGTGGATCACCGATGTCAGCGGCCGGCGCTACCTCGACTGCCTGGCCGCCTACTCGGCAGTCAACTTCGGTCATGGCAACCCGGAGATCATCGCGACGGCTCACGCGCAACTCGACAGGGTCACGCTGGTCAGTCGCGCATTCCATTGCGACAATCTCGGACCGTTCTGCGCCGCGCTTGCCCGGTTGTGCGGCAAGGACATGGTGCTGCCGATGAACTCGGGCGCTGAGGCCGTGGAGAGCGCACTCAAGGTCGCCCGCAAGTGGGGCGCCGACGTCAAGGGCGTCCCGGCGGGTCAGGCCAACATCATCGTGGCCGACAACAACTTTCATGGGCGCACGATCAGCATCGTCAGCTTCTCGTCGGACCCCGCGGCGCGCGACGGCTTCGGGCCGTTCACCCCGGGATTCCGCTCGGTGCCGTTCGGCGACGCCGCGGCACTGGCCGAGGCGATCGACGACGACACGGTGGCGGTGCTGCTGGAGCCCATCCAGGGAGAGGCGGGCATCATCGTCCCGCCCGACGGCTACCTGCCGACGGTCCGTGAGCTGTGCAGCGAGCGCAACGTGCTGATGATCGCCGACGAGATCCAGTCGGGGCTGGCTCGCACCGGCTACACGTTCGCCTGCGAGCGGTGGGGCGTCGTCCCGGACGTGTATGTGCTCGGCAAGGCGCTCGGCGGCGGCGTCGTCGCGCTGTCGGCGGTGGTCGCCGACGCTAACATCCTCGGCGTGCTGCATCCCGGCGAACACGGCTCGACCTTCGGCGGGAACCCGTTGGCCGCGGCGATCGGTACCACGGTGGTCGCCATGCTGGCACGCGGCGAATTCCAGGCCCGTTCGGCCAGACTGGGCGTCCACCTGCATCGGCGGCTGCGGGAGCTGGTCGGCGACGGCGTGGTGGCGGTCCGGGGTCTCGGGCTGTGGGCCGGTGTCGACATCGACCCGTCGCTGGGCACCGGCAACCAGATGAGCCTGCGGTTGGCCGACCGCGGGGTGCTGGTGAAGGATACTCATGGTTCGACGCTGCGGTTCGCGCCGCCGCTGGTGATCACCGAGCGGGAGATCGACTGGGCGATCGACCAGTTCGCTGCGGCATTGCGAGAGGCTGCCCGATAATCAGCTGATCCAGCTACAGGAGGCGCAATTGCCATCCCCCTCGATCAGCCTGACAGAGCAGATGCTGCGCCGACGCCCCGCTGTCGGCGCACACGCGGCATCCGGAGCCGCAGACCACCTCAAGCGCAGCATCGGCACGTTCCAGCTGACCATGTTCGGGGTTGGCTCGACGATCGGCACCGGGATATTTTTCGTCATGTCTCAGGCCGTGCCGGAAGCCGGTCCGGCAGTGATCGTCTCGTTCCTCATCGCCGGCATCGCGGCCGGGCTCGCGGCCATCTGCTACGCCGAATTGGCTTCCGCGGTGCCGGTTTCCGGCTCGTCGTATTCCTACGCGTACACCACGCTGGGCGAGGTCGTCGCGATGGGCGTGGCGGCCTGCCTGCTGCTGGAGTACGGCGTGTCCACCGCTGCGGTCGCGGTCACCTGGAGTGGTTACCTTAACAAGCTGCTGAGCAATGTGTTCGCATTCCAGCTGCCGCATGCCCTGTCGGCTGCGCCGTGGGACTCGCAACCGGGCTATGTGAACGTGCCGGCGATCGCCCTGATCGCGATGTGTGCGCTGCTGTTGATCCGCGGCGCCAGCGAATCGGCGACGGTCAACGCGGTCATGGTGGTGATCAAGCTCGGCGTGCTGGTCATGTTCGTGGTCATCGCTTTCACCGCGTTCGATGCCAACCAGTTCAAGGACTTCGCCCCGTTCGGGGTGGCCGGAATCAGCTCGGCGGCCGGCACCATCTTTTTCTCGTACATCGGGCTCGACGCGGTGTCGACGGCGGGCGACGAGGTGAAGGACCCACAGAAGACCATGCCGCGGGCAATAATCGCCGCACTGCTGACCGTGACGAGCGTCTACATTCTTGTCGCGGTGGCGGCGCTGGGCACCCAGCCGTGGGGGGACTTCGTCACCCAGCAGGAGGCCGGGCTGGCCACCATTCTCGACAACGTCACCCGCGGCAAGCGGGCCAGTACGATTCTGGCCGCGGGTGCGGTGCTCTCGATCTTCAGCGTCACCCTGGTCTCCCTGTACGGCCAGACCCGCATCCTGTTCGCCATGGGTCGTGATGGACTGCTTCCCTCGCGGTTCGCCACGGTGAACGCGCGCACGATGACCCCGGTGAGCAACACGGTGATCGTCGCCACCGCGGCCGCGGTCCTGGCCGCCTTCGTGCCGCTCGACAAGCTGGCGGACATGGTGTCCATCGGCACGCTCACGGCTTTCATCGTGGTGTCCGTCGGGGTGATCGTCCTGCGGGTACGCCAACCCGACTTGCCACGGGGCTTCAAGGTGCCCGGTTATCCTGTCACGCCGGTACTTTCGGTGCTGGCGTGCGGTTACATCCTGGCCAGCTTGCACTGGTACACCTGGATCGCGTTCACGGGGTGGGTCTCGCTGGCGTTGCTCTTCTACTTCGTGTGGGGCCGCCATCACAGCGCGCTCAACGATGACGGTGACGGTGTCGCCGCGATCGCCCGAGCGCCGGACGACGACACGCTGAACGGTCCGCCACAGGAAACGTTGTGACGGTCGTCGTCGGTTACCGGGCCGGCAATGTCGGTCTCTCCGGGTTGCACCTGGCTCTTCGCGCGGCGCGCACGCTCGGCACCACGCTCACGGTGGCGACCATCGTGCCGAGGCCGTGGCTGACACCGTCGCTGGCCCGTGTCGATGCCGACTACGAACGCTGGGCGGACCAGTTGGCCGCCGACTCGGCCCAGGAGGCCGCCCGTTTCCTGCACGACCTGGCCGACGGGATCGAGGTCACCTACGTCGATCGTGCGCATCGGTCGGTGTCGGGTGGACTGATCGAGGTGGTCGAGGAGGTCAGCGGCGAAGTCCTGGTGTTGGGATCGTTGCCCAGCGGCGGGCGCGGGGGAGTCGTGATCGGCACGACCGCCGACTGGCTGCTGCACGCGTCGCCCGTGCCGGTGGCGATCAGCCCACGCGGATATCGTTCTCACAGAGGCGGATTGACGCGGCTCAGCTGTGCCTATTCGGCTACCGCAGACCTGATCGACGTGGTGCGGCGGTGTTCCGCGACCGCCGAGCGACTCGGGTTGCCGATGCGGGTGATCACGTTTGCGGTTCGGGGCAAGACGATGTATCCGCCCAGGGTGGGGCTGGATGTCGAGGACGACATCCTGGCGGCGGCGGCGTCGCAAGCCCGAGAAATCCTGCAGAACTTGAAGACCGACGGGATCGTCGGCGACGACGTGGTGCTGGAAGTGGTGACCGGCCAGGACTGGAGCGACGCGCTCGGCAAGGCGGACTGGCGGGACGGCGAGATCTTGGCGGTGGGTACCCGACCGCGCGGCGAAATCCGCAGGGTGTTCCTCGGTTCCCGCGGTGCCAAGATCATCCGTGAGAGTCCGGTACCGGTGCTGGTGCTGCCCGGCTGAGCGCCGACTAGCGCCGTGCGGCGGCATTGGCCGCGGCCTGGGCCCGCTTCAGGGTTGCCGCGACATCGCCTCGGCCGAGGAACATTTCGTCGAAATAGCTTCGCAATGCCGCGTTCCCTGCGGCGAAGCCGGCGCCGCCTGGGGCGGCAATGCGCGGGCCGTTGAGCACCGAGAAGAAGGGTGTGACGTCGACGCCCGCACCGGCCCAGTAGTCGAAATAGACCCGTTGAGCTGACAGCACCGCGGGGATCGCCGCCCCGTGGCGGCCCAGAAAAGCGTTGCCCTCGCCGCTGCCAATCCAGGCCAACACCTGACGCACCGCATCGGTGTGCTTGGTCGCCGAATTGCCCGCCGCCGCAATACCATTGGTGACGCTGACCCGG
>Ga0210389_10000655_pt1 | contig 29913 bp, 18 predicted proteins | sample IncBWH28OmetaG_FD_160127 | JGI IMG/M metagenome (GOLD analysis project Ga0210389, IMG submission 160127) | Forest soil microbial communities from Barre Woods Harvard Forest LTER site, Petersham, Massachusetts, United States - Inc-BW-H-28-O ... | reverse complement strand
TGACTACTACTCCCCCGAATTTCAATCGCTCGTCACCGACAAGGGCGCCATGATCCTCCACATGCTGCGTTATGTGGTGGGCGATACGAAATACTTGAAGATCATGCGCGATTTTGCCACTCAATATGCCGGCAAGCCCGCCACCACCGACGAGTTCCGCAAGTTGGTCGAGAAAGTTTATGACCAGCGCCTGACGTGGTTCTTCTCGCAGTGGATGGATTCGACGAGCGCTCCCGAATTCAAAACCAAGTACACAATCTACCGTCTCGGCAATAACAAGGGCTTCCGCATTGTGGGTGCTATCCAGCAGGATCTCGACCTCTTCCGCATGCCGGTGAAGCTGAGAATTGACACCGACGGAAAAACAGAAGAGAAACACATAGAAGTAGTGGGCACCGATTCGCCCTTCTCAGTCGAAACCTTCGGACGGCCGCGCCGGATCGCCGTCGATCCCGACAATCACGTGCTGACGAACTCCAAGGACATCAAACTCCGTGCCTCGATCACGCGCGGAGCAGGCCTGATCCAGCAGGGGGATCTCGCAGGCGCGCTCAGCGAGTTCAACAAGGCGCTCGAGGTCAACAAAAACAGCTCGCTCGCGCACTATCGCATCGCGGAAGTATTTTTCCTGCAGCACAACTATCAATCTTCGGCGAACGCCTACCGCGAATCGCTCAATGGAGACGGCGATCCGCGCTGGACCGAAGTCTGGAGCCACCTGCAATTAGGCAAGATTTTCGATATTACCGGCCAGCGCGAACGCGCCGTCAACGAATACCGCCAGGCCATCCAAACCAATGACAACACCCAGGGCGCTCTCGACGAAGCCCGCCGCTACATGCAGAAACCTTTCGAACCGCAACCGGGCAGCTGAGAAAGACGTTCGCTTCAGGGTTTCGTATCAGGTTCGTATCAGGGCATCGCTTTAGCGATGCGCCAGTCCCAAGCATAAATGCCCCCCGTTGGGGCTGGCTTGTGCCCATCCAACCGTCCCTAAAAAGATGACCCGCACGCGGGGGCGATCCGCCATACGGGTCGGGAGGAAACAATTACGAGCCTACCTTCACTCTCCCCTAATGTCAAGTATTATTATCGACTTTATTGCATACCTCAAGAGGTCGCGAACTACGCGCTAGAATGCGTCGCCAGGCTACCCTTTCGCGCCCTGGAATCCCTTCCTCCGCTGCTCGCTGTATCGGCGCAGCGCATCTTCAAGAATGGGATAGGCCTGCGCCGCCGGCTGAATCTCATCCACTTCCACCGACTTGCCTTCCAGCTGCTTGTAGTCCTGAAAAAATCGCCGCAGCATCAGCAGGCGGTGCGACGGCATTTCAGCCGCTTCGCGATACGCGTTAAACTCGGGGTCCTCGGTCGCGATCGCGATGATCTTGTGATCTTTTTTGCCCGAGTCGATCATGGTCATCAGCCCAATCGCCCGCGCGTGGATGATCGTTAGCGGAACGACCGGCTCTTGGCAGAGCACGAGCACGTCGAGCGGATCGTCATCTTCGGCTAGCGTCTGCGGAACGAAACCGTAATTCGCCGGATAATAAACCGCCGAGTACAGGATGCGATCCAGCTTGATCAGTCCGCTCGCTTTATCGAGCTCATACTTCACGCTTGATCCAAAGGGAATTTCGATGACGGTGTTGAACTCCCGCGGCAGCTTGTCGCCGGGAGTTACGTCGTGCCAGGGATGAATCATGGAGTCCTTTCCGTGTTGCGCGGACAATTCTGTGTGGCGCGGACACTCTTGTCCGCGTGCCTGCGGCGAATAAGCTGCCTGCGCGGACAAGAGTGTCCGCGCCACACAAACCCTACCAGCAAATGCCTTCGTACTTCTTCGCGCCTTCAGGACGCTTCGCGTGATCGAGGTGGACGAGATCGATCACGATCTGTTCTGCCCGCAGATGCTGCGCCAGCCGCTCTTTGCTAGCCGACTTGTTGCCAAGGATCACCACCTCAGCCGAGCGCATCACGCTCTCCAGATCGGCAGTCAGCACCGATCCAATATGCGGAATCACTTCTTCAATGTATTGCCGATTCGCGCCCGCCAGCCGGCCGAGCGATACATCTTCGTCCCACACGCGCACCTCAAGCCCTTCACCCAGGAGCCGCTTGATGACCTGCACCTGCGGACTTTCCCGGAGATCGTCAGTTCCAGCCTTGAAGCTAAGGCCGAGCTGCGCAATTTTCTTCTTCCCGGTGCTGAGCACCATATCGATGGCGCGATCAATGTGCTCGGCATTGCTCGGCATAAGCGACTCGAGCACAGGAAGCTTAAGGTCCAGCTCTTTCGCCTTATAGGTAATCGCCCGCAGGTCTTTCGGCAGACATGAGCCGCCGAAAGCGAATCCCGGCGAAAGATACGCGGGAGAAATATTGAGTTTCGTGTCCGAAGTAAAAATCTTCGTGACCTGCTGCGCATCCACCCCGAGATGCTTGCACATCGTTCCCATCTCGTTAGCGAAGCCAACCTTCAACGCGTGGTAGCAGTTAGAGAAATACTTCACCATCTCGGCGACGGGAATGGTGGTTTCGTACAAAGTGGCGGGCACGTCCTTGTAAAGCTCGCGCAGCGGCGCAAGATGATTGAGATCGCTCGCACCAAGAATCGTGTACGGCGGATTGAGGAAGTCGGCGACCGCGCTCCCTTCGCGCATGAACTCAGGGTTGTAGCAGACGGTGAAATCGCGTCCACACTTTTTGCCGCTCGCGCTTTCAAGGATGGGAAGAGCAACCGTCTCGGTCGTGCCCGGCAGCACCGTACTGCGCAGCACAAATACGTGTGGAGTTTTTTTCTGCTTCATCGCGGCGCCAATTTCACGCGCCACGCTTTCGATGTGGCTGAGGTCGAGCTTCCCATTCTTCAGGCTGGGCGTCCCGACGCATACAAACGACACTTCGGAATTCAGCACCGCCTCGGTCGCATCGGTGGTGGCCCGAAGGCGGGACGACTTGTTCGCCTCCGCCACCATCTCGCTCATGCGCGCCTCAATGATCGGCGTGCGCCCCGACCCAAGCATCTCAACCTTGGCGCGGCTGACGTCGACACCAATGACCCGGTGGCCCATCGACGCAAAGCATGCCGCCGAAACCGACCCGACATATCCCAAACCAAAAATGCTGACCGACAGACCCACCAAAGTTCTCCTGATTATTTTGAGGCGGCCGCCCCATTTGAACTATATCAACTCGACATCGGTCACCCGGAGAAGCCAGGCTTGCGACTGCCGTTTAAGACCGCCCGGAAAAAGCCAACGCATTTACTTTCAACGCCTTGGACGTCTTATTGTTCATCGTAGCCGAAGTTCACGGTGTTGGGCACAAAAAGTGGGCGGTGGTTATCCAACGGTAATCGCCGCCATTTTCACCATCGTTGGGCCAGCCATTTACGGATGTAAGATAGCTTATCTGTGGCTTCAGTACGGCACAAACTGACGCGTCTATTCCATGCGGACTGGAAAGAATTCCGCACGCGCGGTGGGCAGGAATTCCACAAGCGAAGCGACATTTTGCGTTACCGCATGGGAATGCGGCCGGAGCGGATCGTGCTTCGGGAGCCAGCCGAACCAGGAAAATTCTTTTTCGCCGCTAGCGAAGCTGCCAAGCGCGCCGAATTGCTCCGCCAGCACTTGCCCGATCAGGCCGAGGCAATTGTTCGCGAGGCGGACGAAATCTGCCAGCATCGTTTTCGTCTGCTCGGGTACGAGAACCTCGATTACGGCGCGGAGATCGACTGGCATCTTGATCGCGTCCACGGCAAGCGGGCGCCGCTCGAGCCGTGGTTCAAAATTCCATTTCTTGATTTCACCGTCGTGGGCGACCACAAGGTCACGTGGGAACTGAACCGGCATCAGCATCTGGTCACGCTGGCCAAGGCAAGGCTGCTGACGAAGGACGAGAGAAATGGCGAGAAGTATGTTCGCGAACTGATCACGCAGTGGCGCAGTTGGATTCGCGCCAATCCATATCCCTTGGGCATCAACTGGGGCAGCACGCTCGAAATTGCGTTCCGCAGTCTGTCATGGATCTGGGTGGATCAGTTGCTGGCAGACCACGCAGCCGCAGCGCAATTCCGCGTCGAACTTTTGCCGGCATTGGCATTCCACGGACGATATATTGAGCGCTACCTATCGACGTATTTTTCCCCCAACACCCACCTGCTCGGAGAAGCGCTGGCACTATTCTTTATCGGAACGCTTTATCCGCATATGCCACGCGCAGCCCGCTGGAGAGATGAGGGATGGAAGATCTTGCTCCAGGAGTCCCAGCGTCAGGTTCGCCCGGACGGCGTCTATTTCGAGCAGTCGTTGTACTACCACGTCTATGCCCTCGATTTTTTTCTGCATGCGCGTTTGCTGGCTGCGCAAAACAAGATCGCGGTTCCCGCGCAGTATGATGAGGTCGTCCAGCGCATGCTGAACGTCGTGGAGTCGCTCACGCAGGCCGGCGTAGCCGAAGGTTTCGGCGACGACGACGGTGGCCGACTATTCAATCCGCGCCGCAATCGCAGCGAGCAGATGACCGACCCCCTGGCAGCAGGAGCGATGACTTATGGGCGTGATGATTCATCCGCCGCGCGCCTGACCGAGGAAGCGATCTGGCTTTTCGGCGAACGAGCCGCTCCGACATTCGCGAAACCGAAAAAGCACGATGGCCAAGGTGCAACGTCTTTTCCGGATGGCGGTCTTTACATACTGACCAGCACCGAACCATACCCGCAGACCATGGTGATCGATGCAGGCCCGCAGGGCACAGGGCGATGCGGCCACGGCCACGCTGACGCCCTCAGCCTGAGCCTGACCATGAACGGCTCGCGCTGGCTGGCGGATTCCGGCAGCGGCGTCTACATCTCGTCCGATCCGGCCGAGCGCAACGCGTTCCGCGGCACGGCGGCCCACAACACGATGCGCGTCGACAGTGCGGACCAGGCAATTCCAGATGAGCCATTTTCGTGGACTGAAATTCCAACTACGCGAGTTGAGTATTGGTTAACCGGAAAAACCTTCGCCTATTTCGCCGGGAGCCACAATGGGTACGAACGATTGCCGGACCCCGTGACCCACCAGCGCCGCGTTCTGCGCGTGAACGGTGACGGAGGCATTTGGCTGGTTCGCGACGTCGCGCTCGGTGCAGGAGAGCACGATCTCGAAGTGAATTGGCATTTTGTCGACGATGCGGTGGTACACGAAGTGGGAACCTCGGAATTCGTTGCATTTCAGCCCGGGGACGGAGAGGTTGAAGAGAAAGACAATTCGTCATTGCGTCTGATCATGCCCAATCAAGCAGAATGGGACGCGAGCATCACGCAACATCGCATCTCCCCCGCCTATGGACGCATCGAATCCGCATCCACAGTGCGATGCGCAGCGCGTGTTAAGCTGCCGGCCGAAATCGCGACTGCCTTGATTGCCGGAGGCCGCGCCGACTCATCCCAGTCAACCCGCAGCGGCCTGAGCATGTCCAGCACGCACGAGGCGGCTGTCCAGGTCTACGAAGTGCGCGACGATGCCGACCACCACTCATTCTTCTGCGCGCGTGGCAAGCAGCCCTGGAGTTCCGGTCCCTGGTCGTCGGACGCCGAGGTACTCTATTGCCGGATCGAGAATGAAAAACTCGCTCACCTCATCGTGATCGGAGGCAGTTCGGCCGCATGGCGAGGCGAACCCCTTCTTAATGCCGACGGTCCATTCCAGTTCTTCGAATGGCGCAGGCGCGACGGCGTGATCAACTCGGAGCGCGAGAGCATCTCTACAACGCCGGCCTTCGATGAGCTAACAGCAAGCTTGAATTGTTCCTCCCCCGTATCGCATCCAACTTCTACATATGCGGAGAAGCGCTAATGTGCGGCATCGCCGGCATCCTCGAATTCGGTCGTGACAAGCGGGTCGACCCCGCGGCCCTGCGTGCAATGTGCCACGCGATGGCGCACCGCGGTCCCGACGACGACGGCTTCTATACCGACGGCTCCGCGGGCATCGGCATGCGCCGCCTCAGCATCGTCGACCTGAAAACCGGCCACCAACCCATTTCGAACGAAGACGGATCGTTGTGGATCGTCTTCAATGGCGAAATCTACAACCACCGCGCGTTGCGCGAGAAGCTGATTGAGCGCGGCCATCAGTACCGCACCAACAGCGACACGGAAACCATCGTTCATCTGTTCGAGGAGTACGGCGCCGATTGCGTGGACCATCTGCGCGGAATGTTCGCCTTCGCCATCTGGAATCGGAACACCAAGACTCTCTTCATCGCGCGCGACCGGCTCGGCATCAAGCCGCTCTACTACAAGCTCACGCCTGAGCGGTTGCTGTTCGGCTCCGAAATCAAAGTGCTGCTGGCCCATGGCGGCATTCGGCCCGAGTTCAACCAGAGAGTTCTGCCGGAATATCTCGCGTTTGGATATTTGTCCGCGGAAGAGACATTTTATTCCGGCATCACCAAGCTCATGCCCGGCAACACGATGACGATCGGCGCAAGCGGGAAGCCGGAAATTCATCAGTACTGGGACCTCGATGCCTCGAAGCCGCACGAATCGCGAGACGAGAACTACTATGTCCGCAGCTATCGCGAACTGCTGGAAGGCGCGGTCGAAAGCCATCTGATGAGCGACGTGCCGCTAGGCGTCTTCCTGAGCGGCGGCGTTGATTCGAGCGCAGTGGCCGCGCTGATGACAAAGATTCGCCGCGAGCCAGTTGAGACTTTTTCCGTCGGCTACGGCGAGCAGACCTACAGCGAGCTGCCGTTCGCGCGCGCCGTGGCCGATCACATCAAGTCCAAGCATCACGAAGTCATCGTCAGCGAAGACGATTTTTTCGGCGCGCTGCCGCATTTGATCTGGCATGAGGATGAGCCGATAGTCTGGCCCTCCAGCATCTCGCTCTACTTCGTCGCCAAACTCGCACGCGAGCGCGTGGTCGTTGTTCTCACCGGTGAAGGCGCGGACGAAACTCTAGCTGGCTACACCCGCTACGCCTTCACACTGAAAAACGCGGCCATGGATCGGGCATACCGTGGCGTCGTCCCCAACTTTCTGCGGCGCACGCTGCGGAATTCGGTAGCTACTTCGTCACTGCTCGGCGCAACGTTGCGGCGAAAACTCGAGCACACCTTCGTCGGCAAGGATGGCGAAGCGTGGGACTCGTTCTACTTCGACAATTTCTTCTCCGCATTCAGCGGCGCGGAGCAGAGCGGCCTATTAACTCGCGAATTTGCCGAGCAATTCGCCCCGAGCACGGCCTACAGGAACGTATTGGCATATTGGCAGCATTCCGCGCAGCAGGGCGGCGAGATGCTGCAACGCCTGCTCTATACCGACATCAAGACCTACCTCGTCGAACTGCTCATGAAACAAGACAACATGAGCATGGCCGCATCGATCGAGAGCCGCGTACCATTCCTTGATCACGAACTGGTGGAGTTTGCCACGCGCATTCCACGCGAGGTGCAACTGCAGGGGCTAACCGGCAAGCGAATCCTGAAGAAGGCGATGGAAGACCTCCTGCCGCACGAAATTCTTTATCGCCCGAAGTTAGGCTTCCCGACTCCCTGGAGCGGCTGGCTGGCCGGCCCGCGCCTCGAAACAATTCACTCCCTGCTCACCGAGCCGCGCAGCCTCGACCGAGGATACTTCCGCCGCGAAGCCATCAATAGGCTTTTCGACGACCACCGCACCAACCATCGCGATAATTACGACCGCATCTGGCGCCTGCTGAATCTCGAGCTTTGGCATCGTGTCTGTCTCGAAGGCGAGTCGCACGATGAGGTGAGTACGTCTGAGATGAAGATGGTGTCAACGCATTGATTGGCGTCGACGAATTGAACGTGTGGCGCGGACACTCTTGTCCGCGCGGCTCTGAACTTACCCCGCCTGTACCAACCCCGCGCCCGCTCCGCTGCTCTTCAAAAACGTCCGCTGCAGATTCAACGTAAATTGATCCAAGTCAGCCGGCGTGTACATGCGTTTGAGCGCCAAGGGATCGTCGCCCGCGCGTACCGAGCCATAGGTAGTCAGCACGGCAGACTTGAATCCTGCCTCGCGCGTTATTCCGAGCGTCTGGTTGGACCAATGCGGATTGAGCGCCGGATGCGGGTAAGAGAAATGTTCGACCGCCGCCGCGAGCTTTTCCTCGAGCGCACGCTTGCATCCGCCAATCTCCGCGCGCGCCTCGCCCTCACTCACCTGCGCAACATTCGGATGCGAGAGCGTGTGCCCGCCAATCGTGTGCCCGGCATTCTTGAGCGCCCGAACCTGCTCCCAGTCCATCATGAGCCCGTGTTTGTTCTTAGCGGCCAGCGGGTCAATCTCCAGCGCCCTTTCAACGCCCTCAACGAACTCGTCCTGTGCCCTTCCCGCTAGCGCAGCCCCGCGATCCCAGGCCACCGGCATGGCCGCGCGGCGCTCGTCTGGGGTCCCAAGCGGGTAAGTTCGATTCGTTTCCGGGTAGGTCCACGAAGATTTCTTCGTGGTGTTGAAGGCAAAGCGAATCCGGCAGTACCAAGGTAACGTTCCGTTTTCTACCGCCTCGACCATAATGTAAAAGGTTGCGGGAACGCCGTAGCGGCTGAGAATCGGCAGCGCAACCTCGAAGTTGTCGGCAAAACCATCGTCAAAGGTGACGGCTACGGCCCGCGGTGGAAGCCGTTTGCCGGACTTGGCAAATTCAGCAACATCGTCGATGGTCACCGGCGAGAACTTGCGGGCCAGCGTTTCGATGTGGCGTTCAAAGTGAACGCGGGCACGTGAGGAACCGAGAATGTAGTCAGTAAGTTGTGGATCTTCGACCACGGAATGGTAGGCCAGGATGGCGGCGGCAGGAGCGAAAAAGCGGCTGGCAACGGGAAGAATGGAACTGCGGACAAGCGCTTTTTTCAGCCAGCGCTTGGATTTTGAAGCCAGCACTCTTGAATTCTCCCGCTGTTCACGGTACGCATGACGCGCAGCGACGCTATGATAGCATACGGTTTAAGAGGTTCCAGCCGGACCTTTCTGGGGCGATCAGAGTTCTAGTTTCATGTTGGTTAAGCGTGGAATCGCGGCCACGGACGCGCCGTTTGCTTTCCCCGCGACACGCCAAACACTACTAATATATGGGGGCGATGTGAGCACGAAAGAGCAAGTAACCGATCTGTTTACACAGACTGTCGACGACTGGGCGCGGTTTTACGACGATCCCAAACCCCGCACACTGACCGCGCAAAATTTCGTGTCGCGGCGCCGTTTTGCGATCCAGATGATCGAGGCGCGTCTCCCGAAAGGCGCAAAGATTCTGGACGTCGGCTGCGGCACCGGCCACCTCGCCGCCGAGCTCGCTCGCCGCGGCTACCAGACCTGCGGCACCGACTTGTCGGAAGGCATGATTCAGTACGCTCGCACGCACTACAACCCGGACTCATTCCAGGTCGCCGACATCGAAAAGATTCCCTACCCCGACAACACCTTCGACGGCATCGTGTGCCTCGGCGTAGTCGAATACCTCGCCAGCGATGGCCCGGCGCTCACCGAAATTCAGCGCGTGCTCAAGCCTGGAGGCTTCGCCGTCATCACGACGCCCAGCAGCATCTGCCCATTTTTCTATATGGACCGCGCTCTGATTCGCGTCCGCTTCGCCGTCCGGCCCGCGATCGGTGCCCTGCGCCGCGCGTTCGGCGGCGAGCAGCGTGAAGCCCAGCCCTATCCGAAGGTCCAGCATCGCCGCTATCGCAAAGGCAGTTGGGCAAGCCTTCTGCGCTCGCACGGTTTGCAGCTCGATGATTGGGTTTGCCACGCCTGGGGAATGTACGGAATTCAGCGTTTCTGGCCGCAAGGCGGATTTTGCCGCGCCAGCGATCGCTTCGCGCGTAACGGCGCAATCAACTGGCTCGCCTCTGATCAGTTGGTGTGCGTAAAAGCAGTGAAGTAGTGTACGAAACTAGGGATCACCGCCGCGATGGCACTGGTCCCATCGGGACGAACGGCAAACACAAACACACTCGCGGTCCGCGAAAGGCGGTGGTTAGTGTTGCTTTCCTTGTCCCTTTTGCTTCAAGCGCCCTTTTAGAGAACCAGGCGTTCGACCTCCGCCCGCGTTCCCGCCGCCCCTGCCATTAAAATTGATGGACGGATTGTTGGAACTTCTGTCGGATCTTGCGACCGCAACATTCTTTGTTTTGGGCTGCCCGCTACGCCCACCCTTGACCGACGAGTTCTCCACTCTTTGCAAGTCCTTGCCTGACGCCGATGCCGCACCCGCCTTGGGCGGAGGCGCCGTGCTTTTTGGCGCGCCCTTGGAATCCCCGCTCGAAGCCTTTGGATTGAAAGGCCTCGTCTTTTGAGCGGCGCCGCTCACGCTGAGCGCCACCGTTACCACCATGACTGCCAACAAAAATCGCATTTCACTCCCCTAAGCCGAAGCTACCGCTGAATTGTTCCGAAACACACCCGACCGGAGACACGCCCTATCCATGCCACCTACACTATGTTAACCCGGCGGACTAGGAATGCACTCGTCAAAAATCGAAAGGGGCTAAGCCGGACGCTCTCTGCATCCTTAGATGCGTGCCAAGACCAGCGCAGCGCCAAATAAGCACTTGCGAATCATGTAGTTACGAAAATCGTATCAAGAAACAGATTGGATTCGCGGATAGCCTGACGCGCACCGACGCTCCAGCGGATGTGACGGGGTGATCAGGCAACGACCACGCAACGACGACCAAGTAAGTTAGACGCACCAGGCCGCTGTCAATACCTGCTCCGCCGCCACGTCAGAATCGTGTTCACGCCGTAGTTCCAAACCGAGCTAATCGCCGTCCCCGAGACTCCCGCCACGTACCACGGAATCGCCTGCCGATGCAGAAATTCCGCAAAGCTCACATTCATGAGCGCGCCCAGCGAGCATGCCAGGTAAAACGTAACCAGTCCCGTCAGCAGGCGCCATCCATACAAGCGGCGGTCGCGGAAGGTCACGATATTGTTCAAGAGGAAATTGAACGTCATCGCCGCCAAGGTCGCACCTGCCTGCGAAGCCATAAAGGTCGCCTTCGCCACCACGTAGAGCATCGCAAGACAACTCAGGTGAACGATCATTCCCAGCGACCCAACCAGCACAAACAGCACGAAGCGCGTCGGCACATAGTTGCCGATCATCTTGTCGATCAGCAAAAATAGATATTCGAGCTCGACATTCACGTCGAGTTTGCTCTCGCCGCGTTCGCGATTGCGAAACCGGTAAGGGACCTCAGCCACCCGCACCGGGCGCTGGCTGGACGCCAGAATATCGACCAAAATCTTGAAGCCTGATCCCGTCAGCCGGTGAACGATCTCCTGAAAAAAATGCCGGTCGATGATGAAGTACCCACTCATCGCGTCGGAGATGTCGCAGTGGCAAACCAGGTGACTGACGCGGTTTCCCATGTGGCTGAGCCACACGCGCCCGCGCGAAAACTCGCCCATGCTTCCGCCCCCGAGGTTCCGGCTCGCTACGACTAAGTCAAGATGCTCGTCACGAATCCGCTCCAGCATCTTCGGCAGGACAGTCTCATCGTGTTGCATGTCCGCATCGATCACCGCGATATACGGTGCGGAAGTCGTCAGCATGCCTTCAATGCAGGCTGAAGAAAGCCCGCGCCGTCCGATGCGCTCGAGTACGTGGATTCTGGGATTCGCAGCCGCCATTTCGCGGACAAATTCCGCCGTGCAGTCTGGCGAGTCGTCGTCGACAATGATTACTTCCCAGTCAACATCGTCGAGAGCGCGAGCAAGCGCGGACAGAATGACCGGGATGTTCTCTCTCTCGTTGTAAGTGGGGATCACGACCGCCAGTTCGATGCGCGGTCGCGGTAGCGGCACGTTAGTCGACATGCTTGAGGTGGGCACGCTCTCAGCGGAATCGTTTTTGGAGGACACGGACACGAACTTACTCGTTTCTGCTTTTATGATCGGATGCAAATTCGCCGCGCTCACAGCTGCAATAAATTCACCTGCAGTTTCGCATACCCGCGCGACTGCGCCCACAGGTCCAGCGCAACCGACGCCATCTCATCCACCACTGGTTCGCCAAGAGCACTCTTCGTCAGATCCACCGTCTTGATATAACTCTTGCAACTGTCACACGCTTCCACGCGCACGTGCTGCAGTTCTTCGGCGGCGTATACCGGCAGCTTCAGCGGATCTTCTTCGCCGCAGGCCGGACACACGATGCGACGAAATTCCCATTCCCCAAGACAAAAGGAACAGATCAGCGATCGCTGGCCGCCTTCGCCGAGCGGACGCAGTACGCCAAGCCCCGGCTTCCGTTTGCAAAACGGACAAACAAACGCTGTCGGTCCGTTCCATCGCATTTTCGCACGCGCTCGAATTCCCACCGCATAGGGCTGAAGATAGGCGCGCGCAAAGAAATCATTCGTCTCAGAAGGGGCCGCGTTTCCGTCGTCCTCCCAAAACGTCGAGAGCAAATTCAGGTGCGATTGTTCATCCCGCGCTCCGAGTTCCCGCGCCGCGTCCTGCAACTTCAGGGGGCCGCTTCGTCCAACCACTGGCAAAAACTGTCGCAAGCTGCCCACTACTCCCCTATCCAGCGACAAAGTAAATGGATTCGAACCAGACGCGGCCTTCCCCACCCACGCGGAGCCTTCAATCTCGCGGTAAAGCTCGGCTTGAAAACGCGCCACCGCCGCATAGAACCGGAGAATCTCCGCAGCCGATGCGTAGCGCGATGCCATCTCCTCGGCGCGATCAATACGACGCTGCCACTCGTTATTTCCCACGGCGATTCGACGCGGCGCGATTAGATAGAGCTCGATCAGGCATGGCCCGATTATCAGCCCACATCTGCTTCGACGCAATGGCCGCGAAGATCGGGCTCCTACGACGCCGCTTCCAGAGAGCAGTTGACCGACTCCCATAAAGCCTTAACGTACGGCGTGGTGAATTTGTCCGGCCCCTTGTGCTGGTCCACCGCGCTTCCGGCTCCAGCGTTTGCTGTGGCTACTGCGGTCGGGTTTCTTGAGGTCGCTTGCATAGGTGAGGGCCATTGGTACTCACGGGCCGAGCCGGGATACGTTACGTATTCTCCCATAGCACATTGCCTAATATCTTCGCGATTGCCGGTGCTCGAACTCCATTCGTCACTCACCGAAAATGTAAAAGTCTTTGGATCAAGCCTTCCACCACTAATTCTAAAATCAGTGGGGACTGCGTTAGTGAACTGTTGTGACGCACTGCTCTCATCCCATGTGGATCGTCCATGGCGGCAAATTCGAGCTGCACTTTACTCGTCACTTTCACACCGCCTAAAAAGGGAAAGATCAACGGAGAACTCACGGCGACAGATGATGCACCGACCAGCCCACAGCTTCTGGGACTGACTGGGAAAGGACAGTAATTCTACAATTCTGATTTCAACTGAGCTCCCACTTCGCACGCGCCAGCGTTTCGCGCACCCTGCAGTTTTAGACATTCTCCTTCATATTTAAATTCTCATCACGGGGGGCGCTCTGAGACCCATCCCTTCCCTCCTCCCGCGGGCGATTTGACACTGGTTTTGTCCCGGCCTATACTCGCCCACCACGCCACGAAATCCCTCCGGAGAGACTGCCATGTTGAACAGTTCAGTCGCGCGTTTCGTGATCTTCGCTTCTGTTCTCGGAATGCTGAGCTTCACCAGCGCTCGCGCGCAAACGCATTTTCCAAAATTGACTCCGCAGAATAGCGGAACCGCGGAAGGCTTGATCGCGGTGAGTCCGGTGAATGCGAAGGTGGTTTGGGCGGCAGGAAGGCACGGGACTTTTCTGGTCACAACCGACGGCGGCGCAACCTGGCGATCGGGGCAGGTTCAGGGCGCGGAGTGGCTGCAACTCCGCGACGTGCAGGGCGTGAGCGCGAATGTCGCGTATCTGCAATCGATTGGAAACGCGCCTGGAAATTTTCGCATTTACAAAACTGAAGACGGTGGCGCGACCTGGACCCGGCAATTTAAGAACGAGCTGGCGGGCGCGTTCTACGACTGCTTCGCGTTCTGGTCGCCGAAGCGCGGCGTCTCGCACAGCGATTCCGTGAACGGAGTTTTTCCGGATATTCGCACCGAGGATGGAACGACCTGGCAGAGCATCGCGAATAACATGCCGGCTGCGCTGCCGGGAGAGGCTTCGTTCGCGGCCAGCGGCACCTGCGTGGCAACTCAGGGCGAAGACAATGCCTGGATCGCGACCGGCGGTGCGCCGATTGCGCGAATTCTCGCGACCACGGACGGAGCGGATAGCTGGAATGCTTATGACACTCCGCTGGTGAGTTCGCCCAGCGCGGGCGCGTTTACCGTCGACTTTCGCGACGGCGCGAACGGAATTGTCGGGGGCGGCGATCTTGATCCATCCGATCCAGATAATGCGCGGACAGCATCTTCGAACGATGGCGGGCAAACATGGACGCTGACGACCGCTCCTCCGGTGACGGGAGCGATTTTTGGTCTCAGCTATGTGCGCCAGATTGGCGGCTGCGGACTGCATGGGAAATGTGCGGACTTCACGCGCTACGTGGTGGTGACAGCGAATTCCGGCGGCGCGGCATGGACTCCCGATGAGGGAACGACTTGGTATGTACTGCCCGGAGTGAGCGGTTGCTGGGCGGTGGCGTTTGCGAGCCCCGGAGCGGGCTGGCTGGTGGGGACGAACGGGCAGATTATAAAAATTAGTTTTTAGGAAGAAGAGACCGGACCTTCTTCCGAAAGCTTTTCCGAAAAGCTCTTCCGAAATCCCGTCCAAAATCCAGAAGGGGATAATGATTCGGTCGCCGATCGTAGTCGCGATCTCAGTCGCGATCTTACTCGCTCAGTTCGCCTTGGGATTCGCGCTCTGATTGTGCGCGTGCAGCCAGGCTTCGGCTTGCTGACGAGCGTCCGCGACTTGCGCCTGCGTCATTTCCGCAGACAGGCCCTCCAGTCGCGACTTACTGTCCTTGTCGCCCTGAGCGAGCGCGAGTAGCGACCAGAAGTAAGCTTTGGAACGATCTGGCGGAACTCCGCGGCCAGCCCAATAATAAGCGCCTAGCGTGGCTTGCGCGGGGACATATCCCTGCTCGGCCGCGCGCTCGAACCACTGCATGGCGAGCGTATCGTTCTGGGGGATACCGTCGCCGTCGTGGTAGAGAATGCCGAGCTGCCATTCGGCGTCCGGATCTCCCTGCTCAGCGGATTGGCGCAGTTCCGCCGGCGAAAGGGCATGGCGTTGACCCGCGGCGTTTTGCAAAGACGAAGCGGGCGCAGAGGCTTGCGCTCGACGCAGCAAATGCGCTTCGATCGTGGGAGCAAGCAGATAGCCGAGAGCCATCGCCGCGACCGCGACCGTCAGCACGAGCAGTACGAGATGAGAGAACGGAAAGTGGCGCGCGGACGACGGATCCGTTTCGGCGGCATTGCCGGAGTCTTCTTCAGGCGAATGATTGGAAGCTTGCTCTGAGATTCGATCCGAAATTCGATCGGAAGTTCGATCAGAGGTTCGATCTGGCGATCGATCGGAAGTCTCAAATATCTGTTCGAGAATCGCGTTGCGTTCCGCCGCCGTTTGCCGCGTCGATGATGCTTTGACGTCTGCCGGCTCGGTCTTTGGTTCGGTCTTCGGTTCGGTCTGGTGGTGTTCGGTCGGCTCTGGAACAGCGATTTCGGCTTGAACAACCACACGGTTGTCGGGATCTATTTTTCGCGCTTCTATCTTCTCCTGATCGGCCTTCTGCGAATCGGCCGGCCGATTCTCTGCACTCGCAACCAATTCCGCGAGCCGCTCAAGAACGATTTCGTGGAATTGCGAGAACGTATGCGGATAAGGAGAGAAGACTTCAACCAGACCAACGACCCTAAAGTCGGCGAAGATCGGGGCGGCCATGAACGATCCAATGCCGAACATGCGGCAGGTTTCCGGATCGACGCGCGAATCACCTTCCGTATCGGCGCACGAGACAACCATTCCAGTTCGAAGGCATTCGCCGGACAATCCGCTTCCAGCGTCCACTTCAGCGCCAACCGGAGGAGCAGGTTCGCTGAGCGAAGCGCGGCAAACGATCTTGTCGCCGGTGAGAAGCGCGAGCGCCGCGCCCGACGCGCCGGTCAGGCTGGCAGCGCGCTCTGCGATGAGTTGCAAAATGGCATCGGGGGTGGCGCGAATATCCCCATTGATGGCGGCGGCCGTAATCTCGCTGATTTGCCGCCGAACGTCGTCCAAATCCAACGCCGATAACAGTTGCACGCGCGCGGAATCCAAAGTATCGGATTCTTGCGCGGGCGGAGAAGTTTGAACTGGAGCCGGCCCTGGTTCGGGCTCGAGTGCGAGACGTTCGGCCGCGGCATCCTTGGCTGTCCAATCTTCAACCATCAAATCTTCGCCAGTCAAATCTTTCGTCGTCCAATCTTTAGTCGGCCAAGCTTTGGCCCTGGGATCGTCGGGCGTGGAATCTTGGGCCGCGGCAGGCGTCGCCGTGAATAGCTCGTTCGCGCGCAACTCCTGCTGCCGATGAGCGAGTTGGCTCGTCCGCGCCGAGTAATTGGTGGAGGCCACAAGAAGATTGGCAAACAGCCATTCCTTCAGAACCTGGCGAGAGGTGTCAGTCAGAAAAGAGAAGCGGATTCCAGCGCGGCCGGTGTCGTCGGTCCACATGACCTGACCACTGGCGTGCACAAATTTTCTGGTTTCCGGAAGGTCGAGGCACATGGTGACGGCGCGATGGACTTCCAGTCGGTCATTATGATTATTATTCTGATCAGTGCTATTCAGATCGGCGTCATTCAGATCGGTAGTATTCAGATCGGGGTTGTGCAGGAGTCTCGGAAGCGCGGTCTGAACGGCAAAGCCGTGCTCGTCCAGGTCGAGCAACTCACTGAGGTCGACAACTGTTCCCGACTGTGGCGTGTTGAAGCTAACATACACGGGGGTATGCAGCTTCTGACGAACAGTGCGGCGCCGTTCACCATTCGGAAGTTGCGCGTCTGGATCCGGCAATCTGAACGTGCTGCGATCCATGAAGGCACCATATTAACCCAGCAAAGCAACGGAGTCAGTAATATCTATTTTGTTGCCGGTAGTTTAGGGTCCGTTTCGCGAAGTGCGACGGGAGAGGTTCCTTGGTGCGGGAGGAATCAAAAGAGCTTAGGAGTCGCAACCCGCGACCTGACTCCGATTTAGGCGTTGGCAGCGAACGCAGACATTTCGGTTTGTTGGCCTGCAATCACGAGATCGGGAATCGCCCAGACGCGATCGAGGGCATCGGCCAACGCGACCGGAAATTGCGAGGTGAGCAGGTTGACGTCCAGTTGCAGGTCGCGGTCGCCATAGCCTCGAAAGACGACGAGCGATCCGCAGACGCGATTCGAAGTCGTCACCAGATCGAGCATCAGCTTCCACGACGGCTCGGCGGAAATGGTCAACATGCGGGGAAACTTGCTCCAGCGAATGTGTTGTGCGGGCTCGATGGAATGCGAGTCGAGAATGGGCGCGGCTTGCAGTTCGAAGGCGTCGAAATCGTTGGTCTCAAAGGCGGCAACCAGAATGCTGCGGATCTGATCGAGATTGTCCGCGGCTTTAAGCTCCTCGACGGCACGCCGGACCGAAAGATTATTGATGACAATCTGGCGCTGCTCAATCGTTCGCTGCGCGACGCGGCGAAGTTCGCCGAACTCAAGATAGTTGAGATGCTGCACGCCCAGCCAGATGCCGGTTCCAACCACGGCGAGCACCAATCCCAGAGTGCTTCCAGTCGGCCAGAGCAGGAACAGGCTCAACATGGCAAACACGGCGGAGACGGCGTAAAGAACGATCACAACCTGGCGATGGGACAGACCCAGCTGCAAAAGTTTGTGATGGATGTGCTCGCGATCGGCGGTGAAGATTGGACGTCCGCTGATGATCCGGCGAATTACGGAAAGCGATGTTTCCAAGATCGGCAGGCCAAACGAGACCACGGGAATCGCGACGGCCACGAAGGTCGGCGCTTTCTCCGCACCGGCCAGCGCGAGCGCGCTGAGCATGAAGCCGATGAACAGGCTGCCCGAGTCACCCAGAAAAATCGTCGCCGGATTGAAATTGAAGCGCAGAAAACCGAGGATCGCGCCGGCCAGAGTGACGCTCATCAACGAGCACAGCCACGATTGATTGACCAGCGCGACGACAAAGAAAACCAGAGTTGAGAATAAGGCCGATCCGGCTGCCAAGCCGTCAAGACCGTCAATCAGGTTGAAGGCGTTGGTAACGGCCACCACCCAGAGCACGGTGAGCGGCAGGCCAACGAACCAGGGCAGGGTATGCGGAAAGATCAGGGGCAGATCGAGAACGCGCATGCCGCCGGCGAAGAGCATCGAGGCGGCAAGCGCCTGCACCGCGAACTTCAGATACGGGCCTGCGCCATAGAGATCGTCGTAGATCCCGAGGCAGAAAATCAGGCAAGCGGGAACATAAATTCGGAGAAGCGTGGTGGGAACGACTCCGGCGACGAGGCGCGGAAATATAAGCGAAAGCACCAGCCACAGAGCCAAGCTCAACGAGAATGCGAGAAAGATCGCGACGCCGCCGAGACGCGGGCGAGGCGTTTCATGTAAGTGACGTCCGCCGGGCGTGGAAACCCAACCCCGGCGGGTCGCAATGTCGCGAACCTGGCGCGTCGCCATGAAGGAGAGCGCCAGCGAAAATGCGAACAGTCCAAAAAAGAGAAGCGTCAATCAGACGTTCCTTACGGCTGAAATGCCGGGCATTTCAAGCCGAACGGGAGTACGTATTATTTTGTCCGTACAAACTCCCGGAATTGTAGCGACCCCTACCACAAGAAGTGCATTTTCCCGGACTATAACGTCGCCGGCCGCGGAGGGCAATGACCATTCACGTTTCACTGTTGATACTTCCGAGTCGGGGTATCGACTGCGACAATCCCCGTGGGCGAATGGGGTGCATTAGCCATGCTAGACTCGTCACACTCGCAACTTAGGAGCGTTTCATGTCAGCGCGGAATCGCCGTTTCCTCCTGCGTACGTCTCTCTTGCGTACTTCGCAGGTATTGATTCTCGGTGTGTGCAGCGCAGGATTTTCGGCGCAATGCATTTTGGCGCAAACCGTTTCCGCGCCAGGCGCACAAACTCCCAGCACGGCGGATGCGCATCAACCATCTGCCTCCGCGGACCATATTCGGAACGATATTGCGAACCAAGGCGACGCGCCGGCATCGATCGCCACTTCACACCGTCTACTCGCGAATTCGAGTGTGAAGCTCGGCCCGGGCGACCTAGTCGAGATCAACGTCTTCGGAGTGCCTGACATCGCCACCAAGGCGCGCGTCAGTAGCTCGGGAGATATTTATATGCCGCTGATCGACTATGTTCATGTCGGCGACCTGACGACGGACGAAGCGCAGGAACTGATTCAGAAGCGGCTCGAAGATGGAGGCTTTGTGCGTTCGGCACACGTTTCGATCTTCGTCGATGAAGCCTCGTCGAAGGCCATCACGATGGTCGGAGAACTGGCTCACCCCGGTCCGTACACGATCGCAGGCGATCGCACCCTGTTCGACATGATTTCAGCCGCGGGCGGACTGAGCGACAAAGCTGGCCGCCTGGTTACCATCATTCATCGCGACGACCCCGATCACAAGGTTGAACTGCAACTGTCGGCGAACCTAGTGGAAGACACGCAGAACAACGTCGACATCTACCCTGGCGACACAATCATTGTGTCACGCGCGGGCATCATCTACGTGGTGGGTGACGTGCAACATCCGGCCGGTTTCATGATCGAGGATAATTCGCTGAGCGTTTTAAAGGCGCTGGCATTGGCGGGCGGAAGCACTCGCACGTCGTCCCTGAATAAGACGAAGATCCTGCGGCAGACGACGAACGGGATTCAGGAGATTGAGGTTCCGTTGAAGAAAATTCTTTATGCCAAGGCTCCGGATATTCCTTTGATAAAGGGCGACGTCTTGTTTGTCCCCGGGAGTTCGGCCAAAGCTGCCGCTTATCGCACGGCGGATGCGGCCCTTGGAATGACCTCGGCGCTGGCAATTGTAGCGGCTCATCCATAAGCCGGTTTTGCGCGAAGCCGGTCTTATGCGCACGCTCTCGCGAAGGTGTTATGCGGCTGCTGCTCGAACTGCTTCTTTCAACCCACTCAATTCTTCCAGCACCGCAATGTAATCGAGCGCCGTTTGCCTGCGCGAAAGCTTCGAGAGAATATACTGGCGACCGTTGATTCCCATGCGCCGTCTCTGCTCCGGATTGCGCGCTAGAGCGCAAATCGCTTCCGCGAGCGCGTGACTATCCTCAGGCGGCACGAAAACTCCGGCGCGGGCCTCTTCGACAATTCCACGAGCTTGGCCATCGACCGCAACGATCACCGGACGCTCGCACGACATGTACTCGAGCAACTTGGTGGGAATTACGGTCTTGAAGAGATCTGTTTTCTTGAGCATGACGAGGCAGGCATCAGCGGCTGAAACGAGAGTGGGAATGCGCTGCCGCGGTTGCTGATCCAGAAACTTGATATTGTTGAGGCCGCGCGCAGCAGCCAGTTCCACGATGTGCTGCTTTTCGGCTCCTTCGCCGATCAACAAAAACAAACAATTCGGCAGAGTCGTCTGGAGTTCCTCAGCCGCGGCAACAAGAGTTTCAAGGCCGTGGGCCATACCCATCGTGCCGATGTAGCAGACCACGAAGCGGCCGTCCGCGTGACCTTCGTTGCGCGAGAGTTCCTTTTGGATGGTTGCGGCGGAACCGGTGCGGAAGAGATCGGTCTCAACTCCATTCTCAACGATGGAAATTTTCTCGGCGGGAACTTTCCAATGCTGCATCAGGTGATCCTTGAAGGCTGGCGTCACGACGACAATGCGATCTGCGCGTCGATAGAGAAAGCCGGCGATCGCGCCCAATGTGCGATGTAGTAAAGTGCCTTCGGCGCCCGCGCCAACCGCCGCGAGCGACTCCGGCCAAAGATCGCGGACTTCAAAAACGAATGGAACGCGCTTCCAGCGCGCCAGCCACCACCCGGAGAGCGCAACCAGCAGTTGCGGCGAGGTCCCGATCACTACATCGGGCTTGCTTAGATTCAGTCCCCGGAGTGCGGACGAAAAACAGAACGACGCGTAGGAGCGAATTCGCTCATGAGCTTTTCGGTTCGGCAAGGGCCAAAGCCAGGTGCGCGCGACAGTGACTCCATCGATCACTTCTGTGTGGCGCAAGCGGCGGAATCGCGACTGCCATTCTGGCGGCACTACACCGGTAGGATGATTCGGAAAGCCGGTGAGTACGGTAACGTCGTGGCCCATTTGCGCCCAATGCCGAGATAGTTCATCTGCGCGCGCGGCGGGCGCACCCATTTCCGGAGGAAAATATTGCGAGACGTAGAGAATCTTCACGATAAGTAGTGCAGGCCAAGCGTTCTGAAGACGAGCGTACACGACGGCAAGCTAGGGTTACAGCGATTCACGCGGAGGGGGACCAGAGTCACAAATAGCCAGTGCCAGAGAGACGAACGGATGCGCTACGCTCTGGTGCGCGTTAGCTCAGTAATGAAGTAATTTGAAAATACTTTTTTCGACCAAGGCTCGCGAACGATTAGCACGTCGCTGAGTGTAGCCTTCCCAGCAGTCTGCGACCTCGGTAAATCGGCACTCGCTGGTCAGACTTGCCATGACTCGCAGTTGGACAATATGCAGACGATGATAGAAGGGGCTCGCGAGCATCTTAAGCTGAGCTCCGGATTGTTCGTAGAGAGACCAATATCCGGTATCAAAACGCGCGAGATTGTGAAGCAACGTCTGAACGCCACGGGTAAAGATGTGTTTGGCCGAGGCGTCGGTGCAGGCTTGCCAAAAGTCGAAAACTCCCCAGAGCGCCCACATAAATCCGTTTAGGATGTGGGTTGGCGGATCGACGAGATACTCTTCGATCCAGAGATTATTCTCGTCGTCTTCAAAAAGAACGCCGCCCTCGGCGATGGGCTTAGTCAGGGAAATGAAGGCCTGTTCAGCAGCTTGCTGATATTTGTCGTCGCCGGTCTGTGCATGTGCGCGCAGAAGAAGTGAAACGCCTTGTCCTTGCGCCAAGCCCGAATACCAGGGAGCCTTGAGCGTTTCGCGATATTCCCAATCGAAATGATGGCTCCAGACCCAGAGGCCGTGCGAATTCTGTTCGAGATTAGCCGCGAGCCAGTCGGCGGATCTTAAAGTCTTCTGCAAACGGGCTGCGTCTGAGGTTTCGCAGAAGCGGTTATAGTTCGCGAGGCCCCATTGCGCGATGGCAATCGGGTTGTATTGCGGGCCGATCGCGCCGCGATAGTCGAGCATGGGAATCCCATTTGCATCGTGGGCACCGGCGTAGTCCGCCTTCTCACGGAACGACATGTAGTAAGGGCCAAGTTGCCGATGAGACGCCCGCGGATCGATGTTGGCTCGTGGATTGATCTCCGGGACTTCGTGCCAGAAAGTAAGTTGGCTGCGTCCAGCCCCGAGATAAGCCGGCAGAATGCGACGGTAGTATTGCAAACGCGCGGCTGCACTCATGCGGAGAGCGGCCTTTGCACGGGCGTGTCCGACGAACACTCGACTTCCCATATCGTGGAGACCAGATCGTCATGCTCGACGGCGATGGTGGTCGCGGCAAGATAGCTCGTAGCGTTGTCCCCGTCGGGCAAAACGGCATTGCCGTATTGGAAGTAACGCATCGGCCATTTATCTTTTCGCCAGCGAGCCAGCACTCGCCAGTTGTCATCGTGGGCGGAACCGATGATTTGCACTTCTCTGGTTCGATTTACAGGGCTGGGCTCAACCATTGTCGAAAAGAAAGTCGCTTGGCCGACTCGACAGCCGAAAATGGAGGAACTCTCCAGATCGGCGACCTCGTTGACTTTCCCGTCGCGGCTCAGGCGCAAAACATGATTTGCCTCGAACGGCGTGTCAGTTGCGAGATACAGCGCATCCGGCAGTGGAATCGCGGCTACCGCGCGAGCCTGCTGGTTGCCGGACAGCACAACCTCAACCGAGCGGAAATCGCAGCTCGCGCGCAGCACCTTGCACTCGGCGCCTTCGTCGCCGGTGAGTATCCAGAGGCAATCTCCCCACTCGTCATAAACGACGTTATGGACGTGGCGAATTGTGCCCGCTGAAAATGTGTACGCGACGTGCCAGGTCTCGCCGCGATCGAGAGATGCAAAAATGTGAACCTCAGCGCGTTCACGATTGTCGAAATACTCACCCCAGTACACGATTCCCTCCGGGACGGTAGCGATGTGCAAAGGCCGGGTACCGCGTTGGATTTTGTGCGTGACGCGGAATTCGTCGCTGCGGGGAGTTAGGGTAACGATTGCACCGGGAACGGCGGCGACCATCGTTGCGTCGATGCCGCCTTGTTTTCGGCTCTCGCTGCAGTCACCTTTTTTGTCGTTGAGAATGGCGAGTGCGTGAAAGCCGTCACGCACGAGTCGCGAACTGGGAACGACGCGAGCAGTCAAACTTCTCCACCAAGCAGGATCGAACCGCGCGACGGATTCCCATTCCACCTCACGCGCAACGCCCGCGTTATTTAACCCAGCGTTCCAGCGAATGAGTTCGTAGCTGCGAGCGGCGTAGAGTATCTCGCTGTCCCAGGCAAGGACGCGAATGCCAGGACAGGCGCAGACTTTGCGAAGGGTTGCTGTAGAAGCCGCCGCGGTCGCAACCGCACTCTCAGGCATACAAAGCGACCTCAATTCCCGATCTTCGGTTACGGCTGTCGCGCACCTCATTGCTCCGTTTTGCGCGCGATCAATGGTCCGATTGCGAGCACATCCATTTTCGTTCGTTGGAAGCAGTCAATCGCCTGCTCTGGCGTGCATACGATCGGTTCATTTTCGTTGAAACTCGTGTTCAGGATGACGGGAATTCCGGTCTTCTTTGAGAACGTCTTGATCAGATCGTAGTAGAGAGGATTTTCCTGGCGCGTCACCGTTTGCAGGCGGCCGGTGTCGTCGACGTGGTTCACGGCGCCCAGACTTTTTCTTTTTTCGGGGCGAACTTTGTAGACGTGCAACATGTAGGGCGATGGATGATCGTGCTCAAAATATTCGTGCTGCGCCTCGGCGAGAATCGCGGGAGCGAAGGGACGAAACCATTCGCGATGCTTGATGCGCGTGTTCAAGACATCTTTCATGTTGGGCAGGCCGGGGTGCGCCACGATGGAACGATTGCCGAGTGCGCGCGGCCCCCATTCCATGCGGCCCTGGAACCATCCGACCACGTTGCCTTTGGACATTTCGCCGGCGACGGCATCGAGCAGTGACTCGCGCTCTGCACGTTGATATTTGACGCGGGCGGACTTGAGGGCAGACGCGATTTGGGGTTCTGAGAATTCGGGGCCCAGATAGGCGTGATTCATCTGCTCCTGGCGCGGCTGTTGCAGAGTCGCGTGATAGGTATGTAGCGCGGCGCCGATCGCGAGGCCTTCGTCGCCTGCGGCGGGCTGAATCCAGGTGCGGCGAAACGGAGTCCGCGAAAACAGTTTGCCGTTGGCTACGCTGTTCAGCGCGCAGCCTCCCGCCATGACCAGGTTCTCGTCGGGCACATGCTTGTGCAATTGATTCAGCGTATGAAAGAACACCTCTTCAAAACAGTGCTGCATGGCGAAGGCGAGATCCATATCGCGTTGCGTGATTTCAGCATTCGGCTCGCGAGGAGGCCCGAAGAGATTTTCCATTTTGTCGCTGAAATGCCGCGCCAGCCGTACTGTTCCGTCGGCCATAACCTGCATTCCCTGGTTGCTGCCGAGCGGCTTGAAGTAGCTCATGTCGAGCTGAAAGCTGCCATTTTTTAGCGGAGCAATCTTGCGGATTGCATCGACGTAGGTATCTTTGCCGTAAGGGGCGAGACCCATGACTTTGCCTTCATCGCCATATTTCTTGTAGCCGATGAAATCGCAGATCATGGTGTAGAAACTTCCGAGCGAATGCGGAAGAAAAACGCGATCGAGGATGTGAATGTCGTTGCCATCGCAACGCGCCATCATGGTCGAAACGAAATCTCCCGAACCGTCGTAGCTGAAGCCGGCCGCTTTTTCCCACGGAGAGCAGTAGTAGGAACTCGCAATGTGCGCGAGATGGTGTTCGACGTGATGCTCTTGAAATTTCAGCGTTGCCGGGTCGAGATCGACGGCCTGCGCGAGAAGGGTGCGCACGTCGCGCATGGATTCCTTGCGCTGGCGCATCTTGATGAAGTTCAAAATCTTGGCGGGATTCGCCAGAGCGTATTGAACTTTCTTGGCGAGATGAGCGTCGCTATCCTGGCCTACCGCGACGTGCTGAACGTCGGTAAGCTTGGCGCCTGCAGCATCGAGACAGGCCTTCACGGCCAGCGAGGGAAATCCGCCGTAGTGCTTGTGGCGGTTCAGGCGCTCTTCCGCTACGGCAAAAAGAATCTTCCCGTCCTCGACGATCGCCGCGGAAGAGTCGGCGTGAAACATGTTCAGGCCCAGAATCAGCATGTACGACTCGTTTTCCTAAATTGCTCCTTGCCGCTCAGTACGTTGATTTTTCCTGGAGCGACGACGCTATGAAATGTTTAACGTCCACCTCCAGCGATTGACCCGTCTGGCAGGCGTTTTGAAGCCGCAGCGTTGCCAGAGACGAGCCGACAAGTTCTTCAAACGGAATCGGCGGTGCAACTCTGCCCTGCACGGCTTCGATGAATGCCCGCATTTGCGCTTTATGGCCTTTATCTTGTTTCCAGCGAGTACGCGAAATTTTCTTTTGCCCGTTGCGGACAAGTTCGAGGCGCCGAAAATCTTCGAGAATCGCAACCGACGCGCCGCCAAAAACTTCGAGGCGTTCTTTTGAGGCCGACTTGTCGCCGTTCGCCAGGTACGTGATCGTGCCCACGGACCCATTGGCAAACTTCAATGTCGCGACGATGTTGTCCATGCTGTACTGGCCGGAACTACCGATGCTTTCGGCTCGCACTTCGATCGGCGCTGCGTTCGCCAGAAAGCAAAGAAAATCTACAAAATGGCAGACCTCGCCGAGGATGCGGCCGCCACCTTGATCGGGATCATTGACCCAATGGTCGGCCGGTATGTAGCCGGCATTCACGCGATAGTGAATGGATAGCGGCTCCTGAATTTGCGATAGAAATTGTTTCAGCTCAACTGCCATGGGCGCGAATCGCCGATTGAAACCGACCATGAGCAGCGGATCGCCCTTTACTGGAAGTCCGGCGGAGAGTCCGTCGGCGAACTGGTCACGCGACATCGAGCCCACGATCGAAGCAAGTTCGGATTCGGTCAGACAGAGAGGCTTCTCGCAGAAAACCGCCTTCTGGGCATTGAGCGCGCTGAGTACCTGACTTGCATGCAGGTGGTGACGGGTTGCGATCAGCACTGCATTAATGTTGGGATCGCGCAGCAGTTCGTCATCCGAATTTGCGCAATAGGAGAAGCCAAATTTTTCGGCGGCACTCCGACTGCGGGGGCCGGTAGCATTACAAACACCGATGAAAGATGCGCCGTCAATCTCCTTCAGCGCCGGCAACAGCGTAGTTTGCGCAAATGCACCGGCTCCGAGAACGCCGAGGCGGATTGCGGAGTCATTAGAAACGGTCGGAGCTTTCCAGCGCGGGACTGCTGGTCGAAATGCGATCATCCCGTCGGAACTGGATTCAGCGCGTGGATAGGTGAGCAGCACACCGAGAAAGGGTTCGTTCGCGCGGCCGAGGATCAAATCATATGCGCGTGCTGCATTTTCGACTGGAAAACGATGCGTGATGAGCGAAGCGAGATCGAGCTTGCGGTCGGCAATGAAATGCAGGAAGGCTTCCATGTTGCGCGTTTCCGTCCAGCGCACATGGCCAATTGGGTAATCGCGGCCTTTCTGTTCGTAGGCGGTGTCGTAGCGTCCGGGGCCATAAGAACGCGAGACGCGAAATGTTAGTTCCTTTTCGTAATACAGCTTGCGCTCAAGTTCCATGCCGACGGTTCCGACCGCAACTATCGTGGCACGATCGCGAGCGACCTCGGCGGCCAGATTCACGGGGCCACTCATCGGAGTTTCCGCCGTGATCAAGACAGCATCGGCGCCCACACCGCCTGTTTTCTGGAAACAAAGATTGCGAAAGTCGCCCACGCTGGCGCTGGTCGCCTCGGCACCATTTTGGAGCGCGAGACTGGCACGCTCTTCCACCAAATCCATTCCAAGAACGCGGCATCCCGCAACTTTAAGCAACTGCACCGTGATCTGGCCTAGCAATCCCAGACCGATGACCGCGACGGTTTCGCCGAGCACGACTCCAGCGGTGCGGATCCCATGCAGACAAATCGCGCCGACCGTCGCGAAGGCCGCTTCATCGAAAGACACTCTTTCAGGATCAGAAATCTTTGCGACCAGCAGACGCGGGATGCAGGCAACTTCACCATGCACCGCGTACCCGGCACCGGCGCACGCTACGCGATCGCCCACACTGATATCCGAGACGCCATCGCCGACAGCGATCACGGTTCCGGAACTGCTATACCCGATCGGCTGCGGCTGAGCGAGGCGCGAACGCACGGTGCCAAGCGTGGCAGCAAAGCCGTCGCGCTGAATCTTGGCGACGACGTCGCGCACAAGATCGGGACGGGCTTTTGCTTTGGCGATTAGATTCTTGCGCGCAAATTCCGCGGAGGCACGCTCGGTTCCCGCGGAGACAAGCGACGACGCGGTTCGCACCAGCACACAGGCCGGTAGCAACTGCGGGACGGTGACTTCCGCCACCGCGAGCTCACCCGACCGCGCGTCTTGTAAGAGTTGTCTCATGCGGGAATCGGCTGGAGCGCGGTGTCGGGTGGCTGGGTCGACATTCGTTGCGCGCATATTCGCTCGTCCGAGATTTTTCGCGCACGTGTTTTTTCTGTAAAGGCACGCGCTCCACCGTCAAGAAATAGTTGCATCCATATTTCGAGCGTAAGGAATTGCCAGATTTGCATCGACCAGTCTTGCGCGCCCCGGCGGTGTGCATCCACGTAACCGCGAACGGCTTCGGGCCGGAATAGTCCGCGCCGGCGTATCTGCGATTCGGAAAGAAGATCATCGACGAGCGGACGCAAATCATGCGCGAGCCAATAGTCAACAGGCGCGGCGAATCCCGCCTTAGGCTGCCGCAAAACTTCCCCAGGCAACATGCCGCGCATCGCTTGGCGAAGAATGTACTTTGTTGTCGGCCGCCATTTGCCTTTCAGCTTCCACTCGGGCTTCACGTTCCAGGCGACAAATTCGGCGAGATGGCGATCAAGAAATGGGACGCGAACTTCTACCGACGACGCCATGCTCATCTTGTCGTTGTAGGTGAGGTTGAGCGTGGGCATGAAGATTTTCGTGTCCAGATAAAGCATCTGGTTAAGGAAGTCGGCGTGGCGAACTTTGTTGAAGGCGGCGATGTGGCGAGTGGCTGGCTCGGAAGTGAAATCGAAACTGTCTGACGAATGAAGTTGTGAAGCGTACAAGTGTTGTTTTTGCGGTGCGTCGAGATAACTGCAATTTTGAATAAACGCTTCCGATGGGCTGAGCGCGGCGCTGCGGGCCATCTTCTTGGCCATGCGAATGGGGCCCTTGAAAGACGTGCCCCGCAAACTTGGAAACTCAAGCATGGCCTTCTCTCCGACGGATCGCACGAAGGCTGGCACTCGGCGGTACTCCTCTCCCCATGCATGCGCAACGTGCTTGCGGTATCCGGCGAAAATCTCGTCTCCGCCAACGCCGGAGAGCAACACTGTCGCTTGTTTGCTCGCTTCACGGCAAACGAGAAATGCCGTGAGGATCGCCGGGTCGGCAGTCGGCTCGTCCATGTGCCACGCAAGTTCGGGAAGCAGACTCACAACATCCGGCTCGACTACGATTTCGTGATGATCGCAGCCTAAAGTCCTTGCCAAACGCTGGGGCACGGCGGGATCATCGAGCGCCGACTCGCCCACGCGATATTTTCTGGGGAACGTAACCGTATAAGTCCGCGCGGGCTGCTTGCATGCCATGGCGGCGACGATGCTGGATGAGTCGAGGCCCGCGCTGAGGAAAGCTGCGATAGGAACGTCGCTGACCATCTGCTGTTCGACGGAGGCGCAGAAGCGCTCGCGAATTTCTTCTTCCAGATCGGATTGACTCCGCTCGAACCGATGGCCGGCGGGAGGAAACGTCAGATCCCAATACTGCTCTGTTCTGAATTCGCCGCGCTGCCAGATCGCGAAATGGCCGGCTTCAAGCTTGTGGATGCCTTCGAACATGGTGGCTGGATCGGGCACCCAAAGAAACGTCAGGTATTGGTGCAGCGCAGCCATGCTGAGGCGAGCTTCGATGCCCGGTACTTCGAGCAAAGCTTTGATTTCGGACGCGAAGGCCAGTTTGCCGCCGAGTGCGTAGTAATAGAGCGGCTTAATTCCGAAATGATCGCGGGCCAGAAATACTTTCGGCGAGGAACCTCGGAGATCGCAGATGGCGAACGCGAACATGCCATTCAGGCGGTTCAGGCACTCGACGCCATATTCTTCGTAGAGGTGAACGATAGCTTCAGTGTCAGTATGCGATCGAAAGCGATGGCCCTTGCCTTCGAGTTCGCGGCGCAAATCGGCAAAGTTGTAGATCTCCCCGTTGTAGGTAATCCACACCGAACCGTCTTCGTTCGACATCGGCATGTGGCCGTCAGGAGAAAGATCGAGAATGGCAAGACGGCGGCTTCCGAGACCAATGTAAGTGCCGTCGCTGAAATGACGCCCCCAGAGCCCGGAGTCGTCGGGTCCGCGATGCCACAGGATGTCGGTCATGCAAGCCAGAGCTTCCGCGTCGCCGCAATTTACCAGGCCGCTGATACCGCACATCAGTCGGTTCCTCCGTGGCGGATCTCGTATATTTTTGCCTTGGTGTGGAACATCTGCATGGCCTGAAATGTGCAGTAGATCAGTCCCGGAACGCCGTCGAGGATTCCGA
>Ga0210389_10000654_pt1 | contig 29925 bp, 22 predicted proteins | sample IncBWH28OmetaG_FD_160127 | JGI IMG/M metagenome (GOLD analysis project Ga0210389, IMG submission 160127) | Forest soil microbial communities from Barre Woods Harvard Forest LTER site, Petersham, Massachusetts, United States - Inc-BW-H-28-O ... | reverse complement strand
GGAGTTCTCGCCGAGGTAGATCAGGTTCAGGTAGTTGGTCAGGATCCACTGCTTGGAGTACTGGGACGCGACCTTCTGGGCGATGAAGATCTCCTTGATCTTCCTGCTGGCCGTCTGCTGGGTGCCGACGCCGTCGTAGTAGCCGCGGACGAACTCCTGAGTGATCGTCGAGCCGCCGTTCTTGTTGCCGCCGCTGCTCGTCACGTCGTGGATGGCGGCGCGCAAGATGCCGGTCGGCGAGATGCCGCCCTCGGTCCAGAAGCTCTTGTCCTCGGCGGCGACCACGGCGTTCTGCAACTGCTGCGGAATCTGCGCGTAGGTGAGGTCCTGCCGGTTGGTGGCGCCGAACGTGCCGAGGACCGTCTTGCCGTCCGAGTAGTAGACGGTCGTGTTCTGGTAGTTAACGGACGCGAGCGCCGCGGGGATCGTCGCGCTGCTCGACAAGTACTGATAGCCGCTGTACATGGCAATCACGAAGATGACGAACACGCCGCCGGTGAGGGCGAGCGCCTTCTTCCATGTCCAGTGGCGCCACCAGTTGCCCTTGCGCCTGCCGTTCCGGCCGCGCGGCCCCTGGGGACCACCGGGCCGCACGGGACCGCCGGGGCCGAAGGGACCACCGGGGCCGCCGGGGCCGCCGGGGCCGCCGGGGCCAGGGCCGAATGGGCCGCCCGGGCCGGGGCCGTACCCGACAGGACCGCCGGGTCCTGGAGGCATCGGGGCACCGTACCCGCCGGGACCACCAGGAGCGCCGTAGACGGACGTCGGGTTACCACCAGGACCGTAGCTGCCGACAGTGGTCGCGCCGATGGCGGTCGCGCCGATGGCGGCGGGGCCGATGGCGGTCGCGGCCGCGGCGGGCGCGCCGGGAGCGGGCGCGCCGGGGGCGTTGGCAGCCGGCGCCTGGCCGGGCCCCCCGTTCGCGCCTGGCTTGTTCTCCCAGCCCCGGCCGTCGGAAAAGTAGCTGTAGCCAGGAGCCTCGTGCGAGCCACCGGGCGGACGGACCGCGCGTTGCATGCCGGTCTCGTAGTTCGAGTCGATGGCCGAGTCACGCCAGAAGCCGTCGTTCCCCCACCCCTCGGGTGCGGGGTAGTTGGCGGCGTTACCGTCCGCGCCCTGTGCGTTACCGCCCGCGTCCTGTCCGGCGGCGCCTGGCGCCTGGGCCCCCTGCTCGTCAGCTCCCCGCGCACCAGCGGGCCCGAAATGCGACCCGTCAAAGTCGTTGCTACTCACACGTCCTCGCAGTGGCTGTGAGCGAGCCCTTATGCCCCGACCCTGGAGGGGATAATGTCGGCGCCGTCCGGGCACGCCCGTGGCTGAAAAGGCGGAGCCAGGTCTCGCCGAACCCACACGTTACATGCTGGCGTGACCTGCCCCGGCTAGTTCGGACCTACTCGACGTCCCCGTCGCGCGGGCGGCTCACCAGTCCCAAGCACGTACGACGTGGCGAGGTGGTTCCAGCCACAACTTTGGCAGACCTCAACCACATACACCCGGAATTCGCCGTATTCGGCAGCCATCTCCATCAATTCAGCGGTTTTCTTAACCCTTCCCGCATACTGTCCGAGTTCGTCCCCGTACACATAGGTGACGTGTGTGACGTTCGTCTTACGGCAGATCGGGCAGCGCTCATCGGTGGGCTCGCCGTGGTATTTGGCCGCGCGCAGCAAGTACGGGTGCGCGTCGCAGGCATCCGCCACCGTGGTGTGGCCAGAGCGTACGGACGCGAGCGCGGCGCGCCGGGCAAGCGCGTAATCCACCACGGATCGTCGAACGGCTATGCCTGCCATGCCCCTCAGGGTACGTCGGGAACACCGCGCCATCGAGACCTGTTCGCAACCTGGCGACCCCTCGCAGGTGAACAGCCGGTTGCCCCCCGGGGAACGGTCGCCTATGCTGAAGACCGTTACGCCGATATATCGAACCGAGATATCGGCATGAGATATCGTCTAGATACACACAAACCCTACCCACCGGGGGGATCCGTGGGCCGGAACCGGACTGCCGTCCTTGAGTTCGCCGTCCTTGGGCTGCTGCACAGAACGCCCATGCACGGCTACGAGCTCAGCAAGCAGCTCAACATGCTGCTCGGCACGTTCCGCGCACTCTCCTACGGCACCCTGTACCCCTGCCTGACCAAGCTGTACGCGGAGGGCCTGATCACCAAGGAAGGTGACGAACCCGACGGCCAACGGCCGGCCAGGGCGCCAGGCAGGTCGAAGATCGTGTACCGGCTGACGGCCGAGGGCAAGGAGCGGTTCCAGGACCTGCTCACCCACCCCGGCTCCGGTGCCTGGGAGGACGACGAGTTCGGCGTCCACTTCGCGTTCTTCGGCCAGACCCGGGCGGACATCCGGCTGCGGATCCTGGAGGGCAGGCGGAGCCGGCTCGAAGACCGGTTGGAAGGACTGCGCGCGGCGCTCGCGCGCACGCGCGAGCGCGTGGACAGCTACACGCTCGAACTGCAGCGGCACGGCCTTGAAGCCGTGGAGCGCGATGTCCGCTGGCTGAATGAGCTGATCGCCGAGGAGCGGCGGTCAGAGGCAAGCGGCACCGCGGGCGGACCCTACCCGCCGGCGGAGCCAACCGTCATAAATCCCGGAATAGATCGCGGAAGCGAGAAGGAGTCATCCTGATGGGTGCCAAAAAAGTGCGCGTGGCCATCGTGGGGGTGGGCAACTGCGCGAGCTCGCTCGTCCAGGGCCTCGAGTATTACAAGGACGCCGCCGACGACGCGCGCGTCCCCGGCCTCATGCACGTGCGGTTTGGCGAGTACCACGTGTCGGACGTCGAGGTGGTCGCCGCCTTCGACGTGGACGCCAAGAAGGTTGGCCTGGACCTCAGCGAAGCGATCTTCGCTAGCGAGAACAACACCATCAAGTTCGCCGACGTCCCGCCGACCGGCGTGATCGTCCAGCGTGGCCACACGCATGACGGCCTCGGCGAGTACTACCGCGAGATCATTACCGAGTCCGATGACCCCGCCGTTGACGTGGTGGCGGCGCTGCGCGAGGCCCGGGTCGACGTGCTCGTCTCGTACCTGCCGGTCGGCTCGGAGCAGGCGGACCGCTTCTACGCCCAGTGTGCGATCGATGCCAAGGTGGGCTTCGTCAACGCGCTGCCGGTGTTCATCGCTTCCGATCCCGCCTGGGCGAAGAAGTTCGAAGAGGCCGGCGTGCCGATCGTCGGCGACGACATCAAGTCCCAGGTCGGCGCCACGATCACGCACCGCGTGATGGCCAAGCTGTTCGAGGACCGCGGCGTCGAGCTGCTGCACACGTACCAGCTGAACGTCGGCGGCAACATGGACTTCATGAACATGCTGGAGCGCAAGCGCCTGCAGTCCAAGAAGATCTCCAAGACCCAGTCAGTGACCTCCCAGATCCCGCACGAGATGGCGAAGAGCGACGTCCACATCGGCCCGTCCGACCACGTGCCGTGGCTCGACGACCGCAAGCTCGCCTTCGTCCGCCTCGAGGGCAGGTCCTTCGGCGACGTGCCGCTGAACCTGGAGTACAAGCTCGAGGTGTGGGACTCGCCGAACTCGGCCGGCGTCATCATCGACGCCCTGCGCGCCTGCAAGATCGCCAAGGACCGCGGCATCGGCGGCCCGGTCATCTCGGCCAGCTCCTACTTCATGAAGTCCCCGCCCGAGCAATTCGGCGACGACGTCTGCCACGACCTCGTGGAGAAGTTCATCAAGGGCGAGGTCGCCCGGTAAAAGGAACAAGGGCGGTCCGAACGGGTTCGTACTTCGCCTGGAAGGGCACCGCGTCTTCACTTAGGCGCGGCTAGGGGAACGCTGAAGGCCGCACTAAGCTGAACCGGTGTCCGCAGGCGCTGATGCTGTGACGGAAGGCAGGCGGTCCTCATTCTGGGCCGACCTGAAGGATGTCCTTGCCGAGCGTGACTTCCGGAAGCTCTTCGCCGCCCGCCTGGTCTCCCAGGCGGGCGACGGCGTTTTCAACGCCGGCTTCGCCGCCTACGCGTTCTTCAGCGCGCAGTCGTTCCCCAACCCGGCGGCCGCGGTCTACGCGTTCACCGTCTTGTACGTTCCTTACTCGCTGATCGGCCCGTTCGCCGGGGTATTCATCGACCACTGGTCGAGAAGGCAGATCATCGTCTACGGCGCGCTCATCAGGTCCGTGATGGTCGCCATCGCCGGGTTCGTCGTCCTTGGCGGCCAGACCGGCGTCCCGCTCTACGTCAGCGCGCTGGCCGTCCTCGGCGTGAACCGGTTCTTCCTCAGCGCGGTCTCGGCAGGCACCCCGCACGTGGTGCGGCACGACAAGCTGGTCATGGCCAACGCGGTCGCGCCTACCTCGGGCACGATCGTCGGCTTCGTCGGCGGCGTTGTCGGCCTCGGGGTCCACCTGGTCACCGGCGGCGGCCTGGCGGGAAGCGCCGCGACGCTGTGGTTCGCCGGCGCCTGCTACGTGGCGGCGAGCCTGCTTGGTACCCGGCTGGCTAAGAACCTGCTCGGCCCGTTGGCGACGACTACCGCAGCCCGGCCGGGCTCGGGGGAACGGGCCAGCGTCACCAGCGAGCTCAGGGATGTCTTCGTCGGCCTCGTCGGGGGGCTCAAGCATCTCAACCAGCGGAGAAGGGCCGCCTATGCCCTCGGTGCCATCGCCGTGCACCGCGCCCTGTACGGCACGCTGCTCGTCGAGGCGCTGCTGCTTTACCGCAACTACTTCTACTCGGGTGGCAACGGGAACAAGGCCCTCGGCAGCGTCACCCTGCTGGTAATCACGTCGGCGATCGGCTTCGGCCTCGCCGCGGTGGTGACACCGCAGGGCGTCAAGCGGCTTACCAAGGACCAGTGGATCGCCATCTGGCTGCTCATCGGCGGCGTGGTGACGATCATCCTCGGCCCCACGTTCGACAAGTACACGTATCTGGTGCTCGGCTTCGCCCTTGGCCTGTCCGCGCAGTGCGTGAAGATCTGCGTGGACACCACCGTGCAGCAGACGGTGGACGACGCCTACATGGGCCGGGTCTTCTCGATCTACGACATGCTTTACAACGTCGCCTACGTCATCGGCCCGGCGATCGCCATCCCGTTCCTGCCCGAGACGGGCAAATCCTACCTAGTGATCCTCGTCGTGGGCGCGTGCTACATCGCGGCGAGCGGGCTGTACGCCGCGCTCACCATCAGGAGGCAGAAGGGGGAACCTCAATCCCCTCCCGCCCGGCCCACGCAAGCAGTTCCGCGGTAGCCCGCTCACGGCCGAGCATGCCCTCGGACAGCCGGAGCTCGAGCAGGAAGTTCCACGCCTTGCCGACCAGCGGCCCCGGTGCGAGCCCGAGGATCCGCATGATCTCCTCTCCGTCAAGCTCCGGCCTGATCTTGTCGAGTTCCTCCTGCTCGCGCAGGACCGCGATCCGCGCCTCGAGCGCGTCGTAGGTCGCCGCCAGGCGGGCCGCCTTCCTGGCGTTCCGCGTGGTGCAGTCGGCCCTGGTCAGGGCGTGCAGCCGGGTCAGCAGGTCACCGGCGTCGCGCACATACCTGCGCACCGCCGAGTCGGTCCACTCGCCGTCGCCGTAGCCGTGGAACCGCAGGTGCAGTTCCACGAGCTTGGACACGTCGGCGACGACATCCTTGGGGAACCGGAGCTCGGTCAGCCGCTTGCGCGCCATCTTCGCGCCGACGACCTCGTGGTGGTGGAAGGCCACCTTGCCGCCTGGCAGCAGCGACCTGGTGCGCGGTTTGCCGATGTCGTGCAGGATCGCCGCGAGCCGCAGCACCAGGTCAGGACCGAGCCCGTACCTGGGCTCCAGGTCGATCGCCTGGCGCAGCACGATCAGCGAGTGGGTGTAGACGTCCTTGTGCCGGTGGTGCTCGTCGACTTCCATCCGCAGCGCGGGCAACTCCGGGAGGATGACCTCGGCCACACCGGTGCGCACCAGCAGGTCGAGTCCCACCTCGGGCATGTCCGTCAGCATCAGCTTGGTGAGCTCGTCGGTGATCCGCTCCGCCGAGACGATCGACAGGCGCGATGCCATGCCGCGCATCGCTGCCTGCACCTCACCGGCCACCGTGAACCCGAGCTTGGCGGAGAACCGCGCCGCCCGCAGGATGCGCAGCGGGTCATCGGAGAAGGAGTCCTCGGGCCGCCCCGGGGTCCTTATTACCTTCTCCCGCAGCGCCGCAAGCCCGCCGAACGGGTCGACGAGCTCGAAAGAGGGCAGCCGCGCCGCCATCGCGTTGATCGTGAAGTCCCGCCGCTCCAGGTCCGCGACGAGCGACGTACCGTACTTCACCTCCGGCTTGCGTGACGCGCGGTCGTACGCCTCGCTCCGGTAGGTGGTGATCTCAAATATCTCATCGCCCTTGCGCAGGCCGATAGTGCCGAACTCGATCCCCACTGTCCACGTCTTGTCCGCCCACGGGCGCGTGATCGCAAGTACCCGGTCGGGCGCGGCGTCCGTGGTCAGGTCCAGGTCCTTGGGCCGCCCGCCGAGGAACACGTCACGCACCGGCCCGCCGACCAGCGCAAGCTCGTGCCCGGACCTGGTAAAAAGCTCGCCGAGGGCGGCTACGGTGGGCGAGGTGTTCGCGCGCAGCAGGGCTGCGGCGGCCTTACTCTGGTCGGCGCTCAAGGTAGCCTTCTGGGCGACGGAGGTGGATTCTGACACGGGCATTCAGGGTATCTACCTCAACCCTTTGTAGCGAACGGCCATAACATGCAAACCGTGCGCCCTGTCCTTCGCACCCTTGTTGCGCTGATCGCTGTCCTGCTTGCCGCTCTCGTGCCGCTGCTCGCGGGGGCGCCAGGGGTGCAGGCTTCCACCGGCGACGTTCAACCGCGCTCGCTCGCCGTTGCCGTCACCGGGATCACGCCCACGATCCCTGGCCCGAACTCCACGGTCACGGTGAGCGGGACGATCGCCAACCATACCGGGTCGGCTGTCGACGGTGTCACGGTGCAGGTCATGACGAGCACCATGTGGTTCCAGTACCCGGATGAGATGACGGAGTTCACTAAGGGCACCGCGACGGGCACCGTCGCACTGCCGCTGCAGCTACAGCAGGCGGGAACGCCGTACCAGGCGACCGCTTCGGTGCCGAACGGCGGGACCGCGCGCTGGAGCGTGTCGTTCCCGGCCGGGGCCTTCTACGGCCAGTTCGGCGTCTTCCCCATCGAGGTGCAGGCCGGGGGTACGGGCACCGCGTACACGGCGACCGAGCGCACGTTCCTGCCATTCTGGCCTGGCGACAGCGCCGCCGCCCAGATCAAAGGGCTCCAGGTGGCCTGGGTATGGCCGCTCATCGACACGCCGCAACAGGGAGCCTGCCCACTGACGCTCAGGACATCAGAACTCGCCGGCTCAGTCGCTTCCGGCGGCCGCCTCTCCACCCTGCTCGACGCCGGCGCCGCCTGGGCCAAGACCGACAAGCTGACCTGGGACATCGATCCCGCGCTGCTCTCCGACGTGTCCGTGATGACGCGACCCTACTTCACGCACGGCAACGACGTCTGCTCTGAACGCGTGGCCGAGAAACAGAGCACGGCGGCCACACAGTGGCTGTCGCAGCTGCAGACGTCTACCGCCGGCGAGTCGGCCTTTCTTTCCCCTTACGCCAACGTGGACGTGGCCGCGCTCAGCCATTCCGGTCTCGACGGCAACATCCAGGGGGCCTACCGGCTCGGTCAAACGGTGGCCGGCCAGATACTGCCGGGCACGTTCGGGAAAACGGGCACAGGCACCGGTGATGGAGCGGTACTTAAGGCAGCATGGCCGGCCGACGGCCTCGCCGATGCCGGGGTGCTGACCAGCCTCGCCAGCGACGGCGGCATCACCACCGCGGTACTGAGCAGCGATGCGCTGCAGTCCACGTCCTTCGCGGAGGACGGGCTCGCCAGGACCGTCAGCGGCGTCGGCACCAGCATGTCGGTGCTGCTCGCCAACTCGAGGATCACCAGCCTGCTCGGCACGGCGTCGACGGCACGGACCCAGGCGAGCCAGTTCACCCTGACGCAGGATTTCCTCGCGCAGACCGCGATGATCGCCGCCGAGACAGGCACGTCGCGCTCACTCGTGATCGCACCGCCCACGGACTGGGACCCTTCGCCTGCCGTGGCCAACGCGCTGCTCTCGATCACGGACCACGCGCAGTGGCTGCACTCGGCCGGGCTGTCCACGCTCGCCGCGGAGGCGGCGCGCCTGCCGGCCACCACGCACGTCCCGGCGAAGCGGGTGAGCGGCGCCGAGCTGAGCGACAGCTACCTTGACCAGGTCTCAACCGTCCAGTCGAACCTCTCCCTGTTCAAGGACCTGCTGTACCAGCCGCCCGCCCGCGTGGTCAACCAGCTCGACGCCGCGGTAGCGGTCCTCGAGTCGTCGGCCTGGCGCGGGCCCGGTTCCTACGGCGGGTCGTTCGCGACGGGCCAGCTGGCTGGCTACCTGGAGTACCAAGAGAACAAGGTGCAGATGATCGCCAGCAAGAAGCTCCTACTTGCCGGGCAGTCAGGCGAGACTCCGGTGTCCGTGCAGAACGGACTTGGCGTGCCGATCCAGGTTCAGGTGATGGCCACCACGCCCCCAGGAAGCGACCTTCGCGTGGGTGGCTCAAACGGGACGGTCAAGGTGGCGGCGCACGGGTCGAACACCATCAAGATGTCGGTGCACTCGAGCACGATCGGAACCACCACAGTGCAGCTACAGTTGGTGGCACAAGACGGGTCGCCGCTGAACTGGACGGCACAGCCACTGAGCGTCGAGGTGACGCGGTTTGGCCGGCTGCTGCTTATCATCATCGGCGGCGCGCTGGGTATCCTCGTGCTGACGTCGGCCTACCGGTTGCGCCGCAAGCGGCTCGCCGGCGCCAGGAGCGGTGGCAGTGCCGACGAGACGGCTGAGGGTGGAGGCACCGGATGACAAGGCCGACGATGCCCCCCGGCCCGCCGTATCCAGAAGACAATGACCCTCAGCAGGCGGACCAGCCCCGGTTCACGCCGCGCCAGTCCGGTCCGCAGCCGCCCTACGAGCCACCTACTTACCATGGGCCGCCGCCCTACGACGCGCCGCCGCCGCCCGCTCCCCCTGGCCCGCACCAGGCATCGTCTGGCTATGACCCGTACCCCCCGCCGCCGCCTGCCCCCAGGGGGCCGGCCACCGGTCCGTCGTTTACGCCGCACCCGCCCGGCGGAGAAGAACGGCACGGGCCGAGGCACGGACGGACCAGGGACGGTCGCCCGCGCCCGACGTTCACGCCCCGCGAGGGATACGTACCGCCCGCTGACCGGGAGCGTCCCGCCCCGATGCCGACGGCGTTCCTGCCCCCGGTGCCCGCCGGCTACCCGCAGCCTTCCTTCCAGCCGTTCGACTACCCGGAGGCACCGCCGCGGCAGGCGCCGCGGTACGTGCCCTCCGATGACGGCGCCCCGGCTGACTACCAGGACAACCGCACCAGGATCCTCGAGCCGGACGTCGGCGCGGTGCGGGCGACCGGACCGCAGCGGGCCGCCGAGTCCACCTCGCCCAACCTGGCCAGGTCGAGCAAGGTAATGGCGCTCGGCACGCTGGCGTCCAGGGGGACCGGGTTCCTGCGCACACTGGTGCTGGTGATCGCCCTCGGCCAAGCGACGCTCTCCTCCGCCTACAACAACTCCAACACCCTGCCGAACACCGTGTACTACCTGATGCTCGGCGGCATCTTCACCTCGGTCGTGGTCCCGATGCTGGTCCGCGCAGCCAAGGATGACCCGGACCGGGGCGAAGGGTACGCCAGGCGGATCTACTCGCTTGGCGTGATCTCCCTGCTCGTCATAACCGTGGTGGCCACGGCGCTCTCCGGGCCGATCGTCGACCTGTACGGCGGCAACATCACGGATGCGGGCGAGCACCACGCCATGGTGCTGTTCGCCTACTTCTTTATCCCGCAGATCTTCTTCTACGGGATGGACTCGCTGCTCGGCGCGATCCTCAACGTGCGCGGCAGGTTCGGCGCCAACATGTGGACGCCGGTCATCAACAACGTCGTGGTCATCTTGGTCGCCCTCCTGTACATGGCGACCGTCCACGACATCAATGCCGACACCGTCTCCAGCTTCGGCATCTACCTGCTCGGGATCGGCACCACGCTCGGCATCGTCATCCAGTCGGTCTGCCTCTTCCCAGTCATGTGGCGGGCCGGGTTCAGCATGCGCGTGACCTTCGACTTCCGCCGCGCGGAGATCTCCGAGATCGGCCGGATGTCCGTGTGGATGTTCGGCTACGTGGCGACCCAGTGGCTCGGCAACCTGGTCGCCCAGCGCGTCGCGAACTCCGCCGGGAACTCGGCCAGGCTCCTGCACCCGTCGGTCACCGGCGTTGGCTACCCCGCTTACGCCTATGCCTGGCAACTCTTCCAGCTGCCTTACGCGATCGTCGGGATCTCGGTCATCAGCGCGCTGCTGCCGCGGATGAGCGGGCACGCGACCGACCGGCGGTACTCGCTGGTGCGTGATGACTTCTCCAAGGGCGTCCGGGTCGCGTCGGTCATCGTGGTGCCGGCGGCGGTCTTCCTCGGAGTGCTGGGCGCGCCGCTGTGCGAGTTCCTGTTCGCCCACGGGAACACCACGTGGCAGCAGGCGCGGTACATCGGCGAGGTGTTCGGCGCGTTCTCGATCGGCCTGGTGCCGTTCATGCTCACCCAGCTGCAGCTGCGGGTGTTCTACTCGTTCAGGGAGAACAAGACCCCGGCGATCGTCGGCATGGTGATGCTCATCGTCGGCGTGATCGGCAACCTGGTCGCGCTCCAGGTGCTGCCGCCCACCAGGACCGTGGTCGGCCTCGCCTTCGCCTACGACCTGGTGACCGTGACCGGCGCTATCCTGGCCTGGCCGCTGCTGCTGCGCCGGGTCGGCTCGCTTGACGGCTGGCGGATCACCAGGTCGCTCGTGCGCATGTTCCTCGCCACGGTGCCCGGTCTCCTGTTCGCCCTCGTGGTCATGGCTGCCGTGGGCTCGTTCATGCACCAGGGCCCGCTTTACGGGCTGGTCACCACGGTGGTTGGCGGTGGCGGCGCCATCTTGCTCTCCGCCCTCTGCTCGCGGCTGCTCGGCATCGAGGAGTTCCGTACCCTGATGCGGGCCCTCGCCGGCCGGTTTAGGTAGACCCGTGGCTACCTCGATCGGGGATGACTAGCCGATGACGTCCTGTCAAACATCTCGGCACACGAGCGAGACTCGCCGATACTTGGCGTGTCCAGGTGTGCGACATTGGCAGTATTCGCATATAACGGTAAGGCGCGCTGTCGGGTGCCTTGCGCCGGTAGCCGGGTCTCGGCGAACGGCGCACACTAGCATGGGACGGTGGTCGTGGGATACCAGGGGCTGGAAGGAGGCCGAGAGCCGGCCCCGCTCTTGACGCTTACGTATGAGCACGTACATCTCTGAACCAGGAACACGGCTCGCCGGACGCTACCGGCTCGTGGACCAAATGGTTACCGGCAATGGCTGGACCCTGTGGAAGGCCATCGACGAGACGCTCGCGCGTCCCGTCTCCGTCCTGACGTTCGCTCCCGGTTTCCCACGAATCCCGCAGGTTGTCACCGCTGCCCGGGCCGCAAGCAGGCTCACCGACCCGCGAATGGCCCAGGTCTTCGACGTCGAGGACGGCGGCGGCCAGGCCTACATCGTGCTCGAGTGGGTGGGCGGCGATTCGCTCACCGAGATACTTGACGCAGGCGGACCGCTCGACCCGGCCCGCGCGTGCTCCCTGATCTGCGACGCGTCCCGCGCGGTGGCCGGCGCGCACGCACTCGGGCAGGCGCACCTGCGGCTGACCCCGGACACGCTGCGCTGGACCCGCGGCAGCGGCATCAAGATCACCGGGGTGGGCATCGACGCCGCGCTGGCCGGCGACGGCCTGACCGGCGACGCCGCCCGCGACCCGTCGATCGCGGACACGACCGCACTCGCCTCGCTGCTCTACGCGGCGCTGACTGGTTACTGGCCGGGCGAGGAGCCGACCCGGCTGCCCGCGGCCCCCGTCTCCGACGGCGTGGTCTGCACGCCGCGCCAGGTGTCCGCCGACGTCTCTTCCGCCATCGACAGCGTGATCACTAGGGCGCTCTTGCAGCGTCCGACTAGGCACGGCGGGCCGATCCAGTCGCCGGCGGAATTCGCCGACGCGCTCGCGGCGGTCGCACCGCCCGCACCGCTTCCCGAGCCCGCTCCCCCGGCGCCCGCCGGCTACCAGGGACGGGGCGGCTACGACGGATACGGCGGCGGATACGGTCCCGACCCGAACAACCCGGACTCCTGGTCGGTACCCGGTCCAAGCGGCACCGCCCCCTACCAGTCGCCGGCACCGCAGTACCCCGCGGCGGGGTACGGGGGAGCGCAGTACACCGGAGCCCAGTACTCGGCAGCCGGTTACCAGCGTGAGAAGCGCGGCGTCAGCCGGGTCACGCTGACCGTCGTCGTCGTGCTCGTGCTCGCCGTGGTCGCGGTGCTCGTGTGGGCCGTCGGCTTCCGCAAGTCCCCCTCGCCGACGGCGAGCGGCGGCGGCTCGCACCCGACGACCTCGGCGTCGGCGGCGGCCGGAGGCACGGTGCTCAGGCCCGTATCGGACAGCACATTCAACATCTTGGGTTCGGACAGCGAGGACTCCGCCCAGGAAGCGAACGCGATCGATGGCTCGGCGAGCACGTTCTGGGGCACCGATTCGTACCAGAATCACGCGAACTTCGGGAACCTGAAGGCCGGCACGGGATTGCTCATCGACATGGGCAAGTCCGTCCAGTTGAGCAGTGTCGAGGTATCGGTCGGGACGATCTGCTGCACGACGGCGCAGATCTACCTCGGTAACTCCGCGGCGATGTCCAAGACCGCACTCCAGAACTTCACCCTGGTCGGGCAGAAGGCCAGGGGCACAGGGACCTTGACCTATCCGGTTTCCTCCAAGGCCACCGGACGGTACGTGCTGATCTGGATCACGGGCAACCTGCCTCCCGACCCGGACCAGCAGGGCCAGTACCAGGGCCGGATCTACAACGTCGTGGTGCGCGGCAACTCCGTCTCGGGAAACTCCTGACAGCGGCGGGGTGGCGTAATGTCGGGCCCGGCTCCCGGCGAGCCGTCAGACGCTAGCCTGCTCCGTCGGCATGCCGACGGAGACGCCGACGCGTTCGGCCTGCTGTTCAGGCGGCACAAGGACCGGCTCTGGGCCGTGGCGCTGCGCATCGCCTGCGACCCCGACGACGCGGCGGACGCGCTCCAGGACGCGATGATCTCGGCCTTTCGCCGTGCGGGCGATTTCCGCGGCGAGTCCGCGGTGACGACCTGGCTGCACCGGATCGTCGTCAACGCCTCACTCGACCTGCTGCGCCGCCGGTCGGCGCGGTCGGTCGGCTGGTCGGGCGACCCGGATGACCTTCCGGTGCCCGAGCCCCGACAGGGAGTGGACAGCTCCGCGAGCACGGACTCAAGGCTCGATGTGGACGCGGCGATGCGGACCCTACCGCCGCCGCAGCGAGCGGCGCTCGTCCTAGTGGACATGCTCGGCTACTCGGTCGCCGATGCCTCGGCGATCCTTGGCGTCTCCGAGGGCACGGTGAAGAGCCGGTGCGCCCGTGGCCGGGCGAAGCTGCTGCCCCACCTTTCGCATCTGCGCGGTGATTATCCGGCGGGAGGGAACCAGCCGGTCTCCGACGGCGTCCCATCTGAGCAGGGAGGAGGCGCATGAGCGGGCAATGGCCCCCCGAGTGGGAAGACCAGGAAGAGGAATCCTCCGCAGCGGCTGACCAGTTGGACACGGAAGCAGAAGCACGGCTGTCCGAGGTCGCCGCATACCTGGCCTCGGTTCCCGTTCCCGTCCTGCCCGACGCCGTCGAGACGCGGATCAACGCGGCGCTCGCAGCGGAGGCGGCAGGTTCCCATACGCTTGGACCCGCGCCGGGGCGGGCCCGGGTCAGAAGGCACCGCGGCAGCAGGCACAGCGGCGGCCGGTCACCGCGGGACTTCCTGCGTCGTCCGGTGGTGGCGGTCGGCTCGCTCGTCGTCTGCCTGCTCCTGGCCGGCCTGGGCTTTACGCTGACGCGTGGCAGCGCCCCGCAGACGGAGTCAAGCGCGGCCTCCTCGGCCGCGGCGGGATCGAGCTCCGCCGCGGGATCAAGCTCGGCTGGGTCGCGCGCCGCCGGGCTCGCGCCCGCGGCGTCCGCCGCGGAGTCTGGGCCGCAGTACGCGGCCCCCGCGTCGTCCTTCTTGGTTACCGCTAGTGGCACCAGGTACCAGCGGGCGACCCTGTCCGAGCAGGTGCGTACGAGGCTGACCGCCGAAGGCGCCGCCGGGTCTCCCAGGGCCTCGATCCCCGCGGCGAGCGCCAGTTCCACGTCCACTGGCGCCGGCCCGACTGCGGCGCTGCGCGGGTGCGTGCTCCACTTCACCGGCGACGTGCCGCCCCGGCTGGTAGACCGGGGCACCTACCAGGGGGAGCCCGCGTACGTCATCGCCAGTTCGACTCGCGTGTGGGTGGTGGGACTCGGCTGTACGGCGACCAAAACGGAACTGATCGTGTCTGTGGCCCTGGCCGGCTTACCCGGGAATCTCCGCGCCCTAGTATCGGTTGAGCAGTAGCGGCGAACCTCTTGATCCTGACCTGGTCGGTTTAGCTGGATCGCCGGGGTACCGCAGGATAAAGAGGTTCGTTCACGAGGAGGCGCCTGTAGTGACCGACGTACGTGACGTCATCATCATTGGTTCTGGGCCGGCGGGCTATACCGCGGCCATTTACTCGGCCAGGGCCAAGCTTCAGCCGCTCGTCTTCGAGGGGTCGGTGACCGCGGGCGGTGCGCTGATGCAGACCACCGACGTGGAAAACTTTCCCGGCTTCCCTGACGGGATCATGGGGCCGGAGCTGATGGACTCGCTGCGCAAGCAGTCGGAGCGGTTCGGTGCCGAACTGGTGTCCGATGATGTCGTCGAGGTGGACCTGACCGCCTCGCCGAAGGTTGTGAAGACCGAGACCGACACCTACCTGGCCAAGGCCGTGATCATCGCCACCGGGTCCAAGTACAAGGAGCTCGGGGTTCCCGGCGAGAAGGAGCTGTCCGGGCACGGTGTGTCCTGGTGCGCGACCTGTGACGGGTTCTTCTTCCGCGAGCAGGACATCGCGGTGGTCGGCGGCGGCGACTCCGCCCTCGAGGAGGCGCTGTTCCTCACCCGGTTCGGCAAGACAGTGACCCTCGTGCACCGGCGTGACGCGTTGCGCGCGTCGAAGATCATGCAAGAGCGGGCGCTCGCCAACCCCAAGATCAAGTTCCAGTGGGACAGCGAAGTCGTCTCCATGGAAGGCGAGGGGAAGATCTCCGGGCTGCGGGTGCGGAACGTGCACTCCGGCGAGGAGACCGTGCTTCCGGTCGGCGGCGTGTTCATCGCGATCGGCCACCTGCCGCGTAGCGAGCTGTTCGCCGGCCAGCTTCCCATCAACACCGACGGCTACCTGGACGTCGAGGGCCGGACCACCCGGACCGCGATCGATGGTGTCTTCGCCTGTGGCGACGTGGTCGACCACGTGTACCGGCAGGCCATCACCGCGGCGGGCACCGGCTGTTCCGCCGCGATCGACGCGGAGCGGTGGCTGGCGGAGCACGAGCGCGCGTAACAATCCAAAGATCTAACAGGGAGGGTGTCATCACCATGGGTACTACCAGAGCCGTCACCGACGCGACCTTCGAGGCCGAGGTCCTTAAGAGCAGCAAGCCGGTCATCGTGGACTACTGGGCCGAGTGGTGTGGCCCGTGCCGGATGATCGCCCCTGTCCTCGAGGAGATCGCGGCCGAGCACGCGGACAAGATCGACGTCGTCAAGCTGAACGTCGACGATAACCCCGCGATCGCGCAGCGGTACTCCATCCTGGCCATCCCGACGCTGAACGTGTTTCAGAACGGTGAGGTCGTCAAGCAGATCAAGGGCGCCAAGCCCAAGGCTGCTCTTCTCAAGGACCTGGCTGAGTTCATCTGAGCTTCCGTTCTTGACCTGTACTGGGTGGCGGTGAGGCGAAAGAATCGCCTCACCGCTTCTCATTTTCCGGCTGGCCGCGGCTTCTTTGGCATTCGAATTCCTGTGCTAGTGACGTGCCGTTGTGGTTGACTGTGGACATGGACAACTCGCGGTTTCTTACTTGTCTTGAGGCGGAGTACCGGCGGATGCGGGCGGTCGTGCCTGGGCACCTAGACTCGCGGGTGCCTACCTGTCCTGACTGGACCGTCGCTGACCTAACTCGGCATGTTGGTCAGGTTTACCTGCACAAGGTCGAGTGCATGCGGGACGGTGGCGAGCGCGAGACGGACTGGCCGCCTGCTGGACTCAAGGACGAGGAGCCGGTGGCACTGCTCGACCGTGCCTACAGTGAGCTCGTGGCCGAACTCACTACACGGGATCCGGCCGACATCGGGGGGACCTGGTATCCGCCCGATCCCACGGTCGGATTCTGGTTCAGGCGGATGGCACAGGAAAGCGTGATTCACCGGATCGACGCCGAACTCGGTGCCGGGGCGCCAGTTGCCCGCGTCCCCGACGACTTGGCCCTGGACGGGATCGACGAGATCCTCAAGGTCTTCGTCGCCTACGCCGTCGATGCCTGGGGCGACTACTTCACCGAGGCCCTGGCCGGCTCTCCCGGGCGTGCGCTCAAGATTCAGGCGGCGGCCACCGCCGACAGCCCGAGTGTGACCTGGCTCGTCAGAACCTCCCAGGGACACTTCACCGTCCGGGGCGGACCCGCGGAGAAGCTCGCTGATGAGCCGATTCCTGATGTCACGATCGCCGGCACCCCAACGGATGTGCTTCGCTGGTCCTGGAACCGCGAGACCCCGGGCGCCCCTAGCCAGGTGACGGTCGAGGGCGATCCCGCGGCCCTAGCCGAGTTCCGCCGGTGCGTCGTAATCGCTACCCAGTAACTTCGCCAGGCCGCTGACGACCGCTGGGGCCGGTGCCGGGCGGAGGACCCGTTCCGGCGTCATCGAGCCGAGGAGTCGTTCGAGCGCGACCTCTACGTCCTCACGCCAGCTGAGCGTCGACCTGAGTTCCATCCGCAGGCGCGGGTGGCGGTGGTGCGGCCGGACCGTCTTGAAGCCAACCGCCAGCAGGTAGTCAACCGGGAGAACGCAGGCAGGCGCGGTCCACTGCTTGTCACCAAAAGCCTCGATCGCCCGCACGCCGCGTCGGGTGAGGTCCTTCGCCATGCCCTGAATGAGCATGCGGCCAAGGCCGCCGCCGGAGAACTCGCTGAGCACCCGGGCCGTCATGAGGAGAACCGCGTCCGCACTGACCGGGCTCGTGGGAAAGGCGACCGACCGGGGCACGTATTGTGGGGGAGCGAATAGTACATAAGCGGCGGGTACGCCGTCGACGTAGAGAAGCTTTCCGCAGCTACCCCATTCAAGGAGCACCGAGGAGATCCACGACTCCTTTTCCAATCCGGGATCCGATGCCTCGGCGCGAGCCTTGCTGATTGGATCGAGTTCCCAGAAAACGCAAGAACGGCAAGCCGGCGGAAGGTCGCCGAGATTATCTAGTGTGATGTTGACAAGTCGGCGTGACATCCCGTTGTGTTCCCCGATCAGGTCAGCGTGAAGTAGCCACTATTTTGGCATGGTACCCCGCCGACGGCAGGGAATGCTGTGACTCATGATCCAGAAATATTTACTTGGAGGACCCGATGACCGGGGCGGCACCACGGAAGAGCTTTGGCAGCGACAACCACGCGGGTACCCATCCCGCGGTCATGCGCGCCATCGTCGAGGCGAACGCCGGGGACGCCGTCGCCTATGGCGCGGACCCATGGACCGAGCAGGCGGTCGGCGACATTCGCCGGCTGTCCGGGGCACAGGGCGAGGTCTACCTGGTGCTGAACGGCAGCGGCGCCAACGTGCTCGGGCTCGGCCTGCTGCTCGGCAGGCACGAGGCGGTCATCTGCGCGGAGTCCGCGCACATCAACACGGACGAGTGCGGCTCCGCCGAGCGCATACTCGGAACCAAGCTGCTTACCGTGCCTGCCCCTGACGGGAAGCTCACCCCGGAGCTGATCGCCGGCCGGCTGTCCGGCCGTGGCGACGAGCACTTCGCTCAGCCTGGCGTCGTCGCCGTCACGCAGTCCACGGAATTCGGTACCTGCTACTCGCTCGACGAGCTGCGGGCGATCAAGGACTTCTGCGCCGCGAACGAGTTGCGCGTGTTCCTGGACGGCGCGCGGCTCGCGAACGCTGCCGCATACCTCGGCTGCACGCTTGCCGACCTGGCGGCTACCGCGGACGTGCTCAGCTTCGGCGGCACGAAGAACGGTGCGATGGGAGTCGAGGCGGTCATCGTCATGCGGCCTGCCGATGGCGTGAGCGCTCCCTATCTGCGCAAGCAGCACATGCAGCTGTCCTCCAAGATGCGCTTTCTCGCCGCGCAGTTCAACGCGCTCCTTGCCGACGACCTGTGGCTGGCGAACGCCGCCCACGCGAACGCGATGGCGGCAAGGCTGGCGTCAGGTCTCGCGTCCATCCCCGGGGTCGACCTCGCCTACCCGGTCCAGGCGGACGCGGTGTTCGCCCGCCTGGATCCCGGCCACATCGCCGAGTTGCAGCGTGACTGGACCTTCCATGTGTGGGACGAGTCCGCTTCGATCGTGCGGTGGATGACCGCTTACGACACCCGGGAGAGCGACGTCGACGCGTTCCTGAGCGACATCTCCGCCGCGTCCGGTGCGGTTCGGGCCTAACTCCGCTTGGGGCGAGGCACGGTTTCACGTGAAACAGCCGAGGGGCTCCTCGCGGATGTCTCCGTTTCACGTGAAACCATGCGTGGCGAAGCAGCCCAATCCACGGCCGGTTACCGTTAAATTGGAGAGGCGGCCAAGGTCACTACCGAACCTTGCGCCGCCTCGGCACACCAGGCATGCACACACCGAGCGCGGGACATAGGGAGAACCAGTGGCGCAGCAACGGCGAGGTCTCGGCAAGGGACTCGGAGCACTGATTCCGGAGGCACCTCGCGCCGGCACCGCAACGCTCGGGGGCGCGATGACCGGCTCGCCGGTCCCGGTGGACATCATCCGCTCAGGACAGCCTGCCGACACCGCCGCCACGGCCTACGAGCCAGCCGACACTGGACTGCGCCAGGTCGCGGGTGCTTACTTCGAGGAAGTCGCGGTCGGCTCCATCACGCCGAATCCGCGCCAGCCGCGCCGGACTTTCGATGAGGAAGCGCTCGAAGAGCTGTCTGCCTCCATCACCGAGGTCGGCCTCTTGCAGCCGGTCGTGGTCAGAAAGCTCGGCGAAGGAAAGTACGAGCTCGTCATGGGCGAGCGCCGCTGGCGCGCGTCCCAGCGGGCCGGCCTTGAGTTTATCCCGGCGATCGTCCGCGAGACGCCGGACACAGACATGCTGCGCGACGCCCTGCTTGAGAACCTGCACCGGCAGCAGCTCGACCCGCTAGAAGAGGCGGCCGCCTATCAGCAGCTGCTCGACGACTTCGGCGCGACGCACGAACAGCTCGCGCAGAAGGTCGGCCGGTCCCGTCCGCACATCAGCAACACACTCAGGCTACTGAACCTCCCGCCTGCCGTGCAGAAGCGCGTTGCGGCCGGTGTCCTCAGCGCGGGCCACGCCCGCGCGCTCCTTTCCCTTGACGACTCCCAGGCCCAGGAGCGACTCGCGCAGCGCATCGTGGCCGAAGGACTCTCGGTTCGGTCGGTGGAGGAGATCGTCGCCCTCGGGGACGATAAGCCGGACAAGCAGGCCCGCAGGCCCGCGACCGCGAAGCCGGTCGCCCCGGCGCTCCGCCACCTGTCCGACCGCCTCTCTGACCTTTTCGAGACTCGCGTGAAGGTGGAGATGGGGCGGAGCAAGGGCAAGATCACCGTCGAGTTCGCCACGATCGACGACCTTGAGCGCATCGTCAAGGCGATGTCTCCGGACGCCGACTCCACTAGGCGTCCCGCCGACTAACGCGCGGCGCCGGCGCCGGCCCGCACGGACCAGACGGCCAGCGCGACGAGGACGGCGCCAAGCTCAAGCACCCACGCGCCGAGCCCGGCCCTGAAGCGGTCAACCGCAACCCTGAAGAGTGAGAACACTATCCGTAGTTAAGCGATTACAAATCGGCCGCGCGGTGGGCGAGTTCGCGGGCGGCTTCCGCGTAGGCGACCGCACCGGAGGACGCCGGGTCGTACGTGATAACGGACTGGCCATAGCTCGGGGCCTCGGAGACGCGGACCGAGCGCGGGATGATTGTCTGGAGCACCACATCGCCGAAGTGGGACCGCACGTCCTCGGCGACCTGGGTCGCCAAGCGGGTCCTGCCGTCGTACATCGTCAGCAGGATGGTGGAAATCCGCAGCTTGGCGTTGAGGTGCCCGCGCACAAGCTCGACCGTCCGCAGGAGTTGCTCGAGGCCCTCAAGCGCGTAGTACTCGCACTGGATCGGGATCAGCACTTCCTCGGCCGCGACGAGCGCGTTGACCGTCAGCAGGCCGAGCGACGGCGGGCAGTCGATCAGCACGTAGTCGAACTTCGTCATGTCGAGCTGCTCGATCGAACGCAGCAGCCGAGCCTCGCGCGCGACGAGCGGCACCAGTTCGATCTCGGCGCCGGCCAGGTCGATCGTGGCCGGCGCGCAGTAGAGCCCGGGCATGCCGTCTACCTCGGTCACGATCTCCGACATCGGGCGCTCCTCGACGAGCGCGTTGTACACGGATTCGATCCCGACGTGGTGATCGACGTCCAGCGCGGTCGAGGCGTTCCCCTGCGGGTCCAGGTCCACCACGAGGACCCGGTTGTCGTGCTGCGACAGGCTCGCCGCCAGGTTCACCGCGGTCGTCGTCTTGCCAACGCCGCCCTTCTGGTTGGCGATGGTCATGATCCGGCACCGCTTCGGTCGCGGCCACGCCTCCTGCTTGGCCGCGCCGCGGACACCGACGGCCACCTCGGCCTGGCGCGCGATAGGCGTGTCGCCCGAAGTCCGCGGTGCGTCCGGCACCACTACTGACGCGTCAGGCCCGGTCGGTTGCGCCGACATTTGATCTCCTCTAGTCGGTGTTCCACGTGAAACCGCCGCCGCCAGCGCATTTCGCACCCGGTCCGATCCAGGAAGCGACAGATCCTCTTGTTCGTTCACCGACGTGCCTCTCGAGACCAGCTCAGGGGATTGAGAAGAAAGCCCAAACCGCGCCGCAGGCCACCCCAGCCCGGTCACGCCTGGAATTAGAACCGTTCCCCCGTCAGGCCACCCCACGCCGGCTGCGCTGAGCAACTGCTCGCTCCTCTCGGCCGTGTCCTCCCATGACGACACGGACCACCGTGGTCGCCATTACGACCCTACCGTGACCGGCTTGTAGAACCTCCGCACTCCGGACGCCAAGTCGCGAAAGAACGGGCTGTGCGGCCGTGATTTCCTCGTCCGCGGATTGTCCTTTGATGGCAAGCAGCTGACCGCCTGGGCGCAGCAGCCGCACGGCCCAGCCGGCTAGCCGGTCGAGTGGCGCGACGGCCCGAGCCGTGGCGATGTCCGCCTCGATATGCGCCGCCGCCTTGTCTTCGGCCCGGGCGCGCAGCACCGTGGCATTCGACAGGGCAAGCTCCGCGACGCACTCCTCGAGGAAGACGGACCGCCGCAGCAGTGGCTCGAGCAGGATGACCCGAAGCGACGGGCGCAGCATCGCGAGCACGACGCCTGGCAATCCGGCTCCGGAGCCGATGTCGACGAGCACGCCCCGCTCCGGCAGCAGTTCCGACACGACCGCGCAGTTAAGCAGGTGCCGGTCCCACAGGCGCTCGGTCTCGCGCGGGCCGATCAGGCCGCGCGTAACGCCGTCGGTAGCCAGCAGCTCCGCATACCGGCGCGCCTGGTCAAGCGCGCCGCCGAAGACGTCGGCGGCCTCGGGGGGTACGAGGGGTGTCACCTCCGCGGCCACCGCGGTCCGCCTCAGCCAGCCGGGAAGACCACCACGCGCCGGTTCGGCTCCTCGCCCTCCGACTCGCTCCGCAGCCCAGCGAGCGCGACAGCATCGTGGATAATCTTCCGCTCGAACGGGGACATGGCCCGCAGCTTCTTCGGCTCACCGGTCTGCGATACCTCGGCGGCCACGGAGCGGCCAAGCTCGGCGAGCTCGATCCGACGCTGCGCACGGAAACCGCCGACGTCGAGCATGAGCCTCGCGCGGGTGCCGGTCCTCCGGTGCACCGCGAGGCGGGTCAGTTCCTGCAGCGCCTCAAGCACCTCACCGTCATCGCCGACGAGCTCATCGAGCGTGGCGCCGACGACCGACACGACGGCCCGGTCACCCTCCACGTCCATGTCGATGTCGCCGTCAAGGTCCGCGATGTCAAGGAGGCCCTCGATGTAGTCGGCGGCGATCTCGCCCTCCTCTTCGAGAGAGCTCAGGTCGTCTTCGCCGTCCTCGTCGCCGTCCTCCTCGTCCTCATCGTCATCTTCTTCGGCGTCGTCCTCGGCGTCATCGACAACGTCGTCCAGGTCGTCATCCGCCGCTTCTTCGACGAGGTCCTCGCCGTCGGCCACGCTGTCTAGCTCCTGCTCCTGACCTACCATCGTGCCGAACCCCTCACCGGGACCATCCCCCACAGCCGCTCACCTCTTGCCCGTGTTGCCGCGCTTACTGCGTGTCTGCCGGACCGGCTGCTGCCGGACGACCTTGGACGGCGGAGCGACAGGAACGTCCTGTGGCTCCTCTTCCTTCTTGCCGAACCGCCGCAGCAGCCCGGAGCCGTTCGCCGCCGCGCCGTTGGCTGCCGCGCCGTTCGCGTTCGCCTTCGCGGCAGGCGCCTTCGCGGCCGCCGTGCCGGACGTACTTGACGTGCCGCTCTTGCTCGCCGGCTTGGCGGAGTTCGCCGGCTTTGTTCCCGTCTTGGCGGCAGCACCTGTCTTGGCGGCGGTTCCCGTCTTGGCGGGAGCACCCGTCTTGGGGGCGGCACCCGCGGTCTTGGCGGCTGCGGATCCCGTCTTGGCAGCAGCGCCGGACGCGTTCCGCGCAGCACCTGACCCTGACGCCGCCTGCGTCGCAGACGCACCTACCGTAGCGCTCCCCACCACCGGAAGGTTGCGGAACAGGAAGTGCTGCTGCCCCAGCGTCCAGACGTTGGTGGTGACCCAGTAGAGAACAAGGCCGAACTGCCAGTACAGACCAGTCAGGGCGAAGAACGGCGCGATGTACATCATGTTCTTCGACATGGCCTGGGCGGCGGCCGCACCCGGCTGGTCCGGGTCGGGCGCAGTCTGGTTCATCATGCCGCGCTTCTGGCTCTGCCGCATGGTGAGGAACGTGGTGGCGGCGCTGATCAGCACGAACACGACGATAAGGTACCGGGATGTCGACGACTCGCCCACGGCTGGATGCAGGAACTGGTCGTAGAGCGATATGCCGAAAATCCGCGCGCTGTGCGCGCTCTCCACGAACGGGACGGTCATCCCGTAGGACGGGGTGTGCCCCGGCGTCCAGTTCGCGATCGCCCTCAGCACGTTGAACAGCGCCCAGAAGACCGGCAACTGCGCCAGCAGCGGGAGACAGCCGCCCAGCGGGTTGATGCCGTTCTCCTTGTAGAACTTCATCGTCTCTTCGTTGAGCCGCTGCTTGTCGTTCTTGTACTTCTTGCGGAGCTCCGCGAGCTGCGGCATGTGCGACTGCATCTTCTGCATGGAGTTCCGCTGCTTGATGAACAGCGGAACCATGATGAGCCGCATCAGCACCACGAGGATGATGATCGACAGGGCCCAGGTCACGCCGCTCGACGCACCGAACGGATGCGAGAGCCCCGCATGGATCTGCATCATCACCCACGCGACCGCGTCGAACAGCGGATTGAGGATGCTCACAGGACTACTCCTTGGGGCCGGGGAGGCACGGGGTCGTATCCACCAGCATTGAAGGGATGGCAACGGGCAAGCCTGCGTATGGCCAGCCACAGCCCCCGTACCGCCCCGTGCGTGCGAAGCGCCTCAAGGGCGTACTCGCTGCAGGACGGGTAGAACCGGCAGACTGGGGGGAGGAGGGGGCTGATGAAGCGGCGGTAGCCGGTCACGGGAACGATGAGGAGCCGTGCCGCCAATGTCGGCACGGCTTTGTCTGCCGAGTCCATCTCTGATGCGCTCATTACTGGCGCGCCCCAACCTGCCGCCGCAGCAGTCGTCCGAGAACCAGGTCAAGATCGGCGGCTAGATCCGCCTGGCGTGCGCTAGCGGCAGCCGGGTGTGCACGCAACACGAGCAAGCAACCCCCGGGAAGCGAGGCGACTCGCCCGCGCATCAGTTCCCGGAGCCGTCGCTTTACCCGGTTGCGAACCACCGCCGAGCCAACCGCACGGCTGACTACCAAGCCTACCTTCGGCTCGGCGTCCTCGGGTACCAGACCGGCCGCCGGCAACAGGTGAGCGGACAAGGTCGTGCCACCAGCCCGCCGGCCCGAGCGCATCGTGCGCTTGAACTCCTCCGGGCTCCTCATCCGCGATTGCTGCGGCAGCACGACCCCTCCAGTGAAGGCGGTCAGCCTCCTGGCCCGCAAAAATCAGACTGCGAGCTGCTCGCGGCCCTTGCGGCGGCGCGCGGCAAGGACAGCGCGGCCAGCACGGGTACGCATCCGCTCGCGGAAACCGTGGACCTTGGCCCGCCGACGGTTGTTCGGCTGGAACGTACGCTTGCTCACTGGAACTCCAGGTCGTTGGGGACAACTGTCCTTAAGTCAAGGGCAGGCATGTCGGGCACTGTGCGCTCAAGACATGGGCGCCCCGGACATGGCTCAGCCTGTTAACGGTACGGGTGATCTACGCACAGGTCAAACCGGGCCGCTTCGCAGTGTAAAAGACCGCGATTTCCACAACGTATCCACCGCCGGCGACTTAGGCTGTGGAAAATCAAGTCCGAAGGACGCCTTCGGGGGTTGGCTGCCGCCACGGGATGGGGAAACCGCACCGCAGCCTACGTGCACACCTGTGGACGAACCTGTGGACAACGAGTTGCGGTTAGCGATCCGCCTGATCGAACCTATCGCGGCCCGGGCACGACTGCGAGGCGAGGGGAGCCATCGGTGAGTGACGTTGATTTGGCGGAGGTGTGGTCACGGTCCCTTGACGGGCTCGCCGGGATGGGACTACAGGCAAGCCAGCTCGCCTGGCTTCGGCTGACCAGGCCGCTCGGGCTCGTGGAGAACACGGCGCTGATCGCAACCCCTAACCCCTTCGTGAAGGAGTACCTGGAGACCAAGCTCCGGCCCTTGGTCATCCACGCGCTGTCGAAGGAGCTCGGCCGTCCGATCCAGATCGCCGTCACCGTCGACCCGAGCCCGGTCGCCCCGCCCGAGCAGCCGCAGGGACCGCCGAGCTCGCCGCTGTCGGTGATGGACCCGCTGTCGGCGGCGGCACCGGACGACCCGGCCTCCCGGCCCGCGCCGCCGCAACAGCCCGACCTGGGCGCGCTCGGGACACCAGCGCCGCAGCAGCCGCAGTATCAGCAACCGCAGCGCTACTCGTACCAGGAGCCGGCGTACCAGGAGCCGGCGTACCCGTACCAGCAGCCTTACCGCACGCCCCCTGGGTATCAGGAGATGCCGCCCGAGCAGCACCCCCTCTCGCCCCAGCACCACCTGGGCGCCCAGCATCCGTTGTCGTCCCAGCAGCCCATGGGCACCCAGCATTCCCTGACGTCCCAGCAGCCTCCAGGCACCCAGCAGCCCCAGGTCAGCCAGCCGGAGCAACGGGATCTTGATCATTACCAGCCGCAGGGACAGCGGGAGCAGCACGCACAGCACGCACAGCACGGACAGCCCGTGCACCAGCAGGACCAGCCGCCCCGCCCGGCCGCGGCGCGGCTGAACTCGAAGTACACGTTCGAGACGTTCGTCATCGGCAGCAGCAACCGCTTCGCGCACGCCGCCGCGGTCGCGGTCGCCGAGGCCCCGGCCAAGGCCTATAACCCGCTGTTCATCTACGGCGACTCGGGACTGGGCAAGACGCACCTGCTGCACGCCATCGGCCACTACGCCCAGACGCTCTACAACGGCTTGAAGGTTAGGTACGTGAGCTCTGAGGAGTTCACCAACGAGTTCATCAACATGATCCGCGACGGCAAGCAGGACGGCTTCCGCAGGCGCTACCGAGACGTCGACGTTCTCCTCGTGGACGACATCCAGTTCCTGGAGAACAAGGAAGGAACGCAGGAGGAGTTTTTCCACACCTTCAACACCCTGCACAACGCCAGCAAGCAGATCGTCATCTCCAGTGACCGCGCACCCAAGCGCCTCGTCACCTTGGAAGACCGGCTGCGCAGCCGGTTCGAGTGGGGCCTGCTGACCGACGTCCAGCCGCCTGAGCTTGAGACCAGGATCGCCATCCTCAGGAAGAAGGCCATCCAGGAGGGCCTGAACGCGCCGCCAGACGTGCTCGAGTACATCGCCAGCCGGATCTCAACCAACATCAGGGAGCTTGAGGGCGCGCTGATCAGGGTCACCGCCTTCGCCAGCCTGAACCGCCAGGGCGTCGATATGAGCCTCGCCGAGATCGTGCTCAAGGACCTGATACCGGAGAGCCAGGGGAACGGCAGCCCGCAGATCACCGCGGCGACCATCATGGGCCAGACCGCCGCGTACTTCGGGCTGTCCATCGAAGACCTGTGCGGCACAAGCAGGTCCCGCGTCCTGGTGACCGCCAGGCATATCGCCATGTACCTGTGCCGTGAACTGACCGATCTGTCGCTGCCGAAGATCGGACAGCAGTTCGGCGGCCGTGACCACACCACCGTCATCAACGCGGACCGCAAGATCCGCTCGCTGATGGCCGAGCGCCGCTCAATCTACACACAGGTCACCGAGCTGACTAACCGCATCAAGCAGCAGGCCCGCGCGAACTAGCGACCGGGCCCGAAAGCGGAATAAGCGAAAATGCGCGGAGATAAAAGGCGGCGCCAATGGCCCATTACCCGCAAATCGTTGTCAACATCAATTCACAGGTTGTCCACATGAGTTATCCAGAACCTGTGGACGGGTCAGGTGGGCAAACCGGTGGAGAACCCGTGGAAAACCAGGGGATGACCGGTGGACAACCTGGGAAAACTCTGCTGGCATCCACACACACCCCTCGCCCGTCCACACTCAGCGCACACCCCCTGTGCACAAAAAATGGGCTGCGAACTGGGAAAACACGGTTCTCCCCAGAATCCACAGCCCCTATTACTACTACGTTCTTATAACTCAATGAATCCCAAGAACAAGTAGGCTCGCGCCTGGGCTGTGGATCGCAGCCCGGCGAGGAGTGAGATACCCCGTCGCGGGGAACCCGCAAACATCACCGGCAGGAGGCATCCCGTGAAGCTCCAAGTTGAGCGTGACCCACTCGCAGAGGCCGTCGCATGGACGGCGCGCGCGCTCCCGGCGCGCCCCACGGCTCCCGTGCTGGCCGGCATGCGCCTTCAGGCGGGCAGCGAGCTGACCCTGTCCACCTTCGACTACGAGGTCTCCGCGCAGTCGACGATCCCTGTGCAGGCCGACGAGCCAGGCAGCGTGCTCGTTTCAGGCAGGCTGCTCTCTGAGATCGTGCGGTCCCTGCCCGCCAGGCCGGTCGACCTCACCACCGACGGCACAAGGACGACCGTCAAGTGCGGCAGCGCGACGTTCACCTTGATGCTGCTGCCGCTTGAGGAGTACCCGACCCTGCCCGACATGCCGGAAACCACGGGGACCATCGGCGCCGACGCCTTCGCCTCGGCGATCCACCAGGTCGCCATCGCCGCGGGCAAGGACGACACGCTGCCCGCGCTAACCGGGATCCGCATGGAGATCAACGAGGACACGCTGACCATGGTGGCGACCGACCGCTACCGGCTTGCGGTCCGCGAGCTCCGCTGGACCCCCGTAGCGCCGGGACTGAACACCGCCGTCCTCGTCCCCGCCCGGGTCCTCGGCGACACCGCGCGGCAGATGACCGGCGGCGCCGAGGTCTCCGTCGCGCTCGCCACGACGGAGGGCGGCAACGACGGCATCATCGGGTTCGAGGGCAGCGGCAGGAAGACCACGACCCGGCTGCTTTCCGGCGAGTACCCCCGCTACCAGACGCTGCTGCCGAGCGAGTTCTCCGCGGTCGCGGAGCTGCCTGCCGCGCCGTTCGCGGACGCCGTCAAGCGCGTCGCGCTGGTCGCCGAGCGGAACACCCCGGTACGGCTGACGTTCGCGACGGGCGAGGTCCTGCTCGAGGCGGGCACCGGTGACGAGGCCCAGGCGAGCGAGGCGATCGCCGCCAGCTTCGACGGCGAGACGATGCAGATCGCGTTCAACCCGACGTACCTGCTCGACGGCATCAACGCGGTGGATTCCGACACGGTCCGCATCTCGTTCACCACGGCGACCAGGCCCGCCGTGATCACAGGAAAGGGCGAGGCTCAGCCCGACTACCGCTACGTACTCATGCCGATCCGCTCGGCTGGCTAGCGCGCGGCGCCACGCGCCAGCACGCAAAGAACCGTCGGCGTCGGCCTCAGCGGCTAACCTCGAAGGTATGCACCTGACGCGGCTCGCCCTTACGGACTTCCGTTCGTACGTGGACGTGAACGTGCCGCTGGCGCCGGGTGTCACGATCTTCAGCGGCCAGAACGGCGAGGGCAAGACCAACCTCGTCGAGGCCGTCGGTTACGCCGCGACCCTGGCCAGCCACCGAGCCGCCCAGGACGCCCCGCTGATCCGCAAAGGCGCCGACCAGGCGATCATCCGGGCGGCGATATCCACAGCCGCGAACGACGCGCTTGTGGAAATCGAGCTGAACGCGGGGCGTGCCAACCGGGTCAGGCTCAACCGGACCCCGCTAAGCAGGCCGCGCGATGTGCTCGGCGTGCTCCGCACGGTCCTGTTCGCGCCTGAGGACCTTGCCCTGGTCAAGGGCGACCCCGGCGACCGCAGGCGGTTCCTCGACGACCTGCTCGTCGCGATGGCCCCCAGGTACGCCGCGGTCCGGGCCGACTACGACCGGGTGCTTAAGCAGCGCACCGCCCTGTTGAAATCCGCCGGCCCGAAGGGCGGCCCCAAGGGCAACAGGGAGTCCCGCGAGACGGTCACGGCCACGCTCGACGTCTGGGACGCCCATCTGGCCAGGACCGGCGCGGAACTGCTGGTCGCCCGCGAGCACCTGGTAACCGCGCTCCGCCCGCATGTGGAAAAGTCATACGCGGCGGTCGCGGGCGACGGCCGCGGCCCGGCCGCGATCGAGTACAAGCGCTCGTTCGAGAGCCAGCCGCCCGACCAGGCCGGCGCAGTGCTGGCCAGTACGGGCCAAGCGGGCAAGGACGAGGCAGGAGCGACCCACGGGGAACGGGTGCGAGCCACGGAGCAGGCGCTCAGGGAAGCACTGCTTGAGGTCCGCGCGAGCGAGCTTGACCGGGGCGTCTGCCTCGCTGGCCCGCACCGGGACGAGCTTGAGCTCAGCGTTCGCGGACTGCCTGCGCGCGGCTACGCCAGCCACGGCGAGTCCTGGTCGCTCGCGCTCGCGCTCCGCCTGGCCAGCTTCGACCTGCTCAGGACCGGCCGCGAGGACCCGGTGCTGATCCTCGATGACGTCTTCGCCGAGCTCGACACGGGCCGCAGGGACCGCCTTGCCGCCCTCGTGGCGGAAGCCGAGCAGGTCCTGGTCACCGCCGCCGTCCCTGAAGACATCCCGGAAATCCTGAAGGGCGCCCACTTCAAGGTCTCCGGCGGCACCCTCACCGAGGTACCCTGCGCGGCAAGCGAGGAGAATGAAAGCGGCCGAACGTCCCCAGCCACTGAGGACGAACCCGGCGCCGCAGGCGCCGTCCCGGGGCTTCGCCCCGGCGAGGGGGTAATGGGGGAGGGACTCCCCCATGCTCGGGGGGGTCACCGGGGGGGTCATCCCCCCGGGGGAAACAATGCGCCCTGACCCAGAGCGTGCCCGACTAGCCTCCGAGGCCCTGGCAAGGGCCAGAGCCGACGCCTGGGCCAGGG
>Ga0210389_10000653_pt1 | contig 29957 bp, 27 predicted proteins | sample IncBWH28OmetaG_FD_160127 | JGI IMG/M metagenome (GOLD analysis project Ga0210389, IMG submission 160127) | Forest soil microbial communities from Barre Woods Harvard Forest LTER site, Petersham, Massachusetts, United States - Inc-BW-H-28-O ... | reverse complement strand
GCTGCGCGACCACGACCTCGGCGAGATCGCGCCTGCCCATCCCCCGCTCGTGCAGGAAGCGCAGCGCGGGGACGGTGAACGTCGCGTACGGGGCGAGCGCGCCGAACGGCGCCTCGAACTGGCCCTGCGCCGAGGCGGGATTCGCCCGGTGGGCGCCGGCGCCGACCCTGGACCGGCCCGACTCGCCGTGCGTGATCAGCACGACGCTTGCCTCCCCGGCGGCGATGGCCGCGGCGGCGTGCCGGACGTGGAGCATGAAGCTGCAGCCGCCGACCATCGTGCCGTCCAGCCACCGCGGCGTGATGCCGAGGTGATGCGAGACCTCAAGCGGCAGCGGCCCCGCGGTCGCCACCCCGTCGACGTCGGCGGCGGTCAGCCCGGCGTCGGCGAGCGCGGCGAGCGCGGCCTCGGCGTGCAGCTGGATCATCGAGCGGTCCGGCAGCACCCCCACCTCGCGGGTCTCGCTCGCGCCGATGATCGCGACGTTCCCGCCGTGCATGCCCGTCACCGCGACTCCGCTCCGGCCACAGCTGGCACGGGCTCGAGCATCCGGAACACCGGCAGCGCCTGGTCGCCGCGCGGCTCGAACTCGACCTTGACCCGGCCGTCGAGCGGCAGGTGCTCGGGCTCGGGCGGCACGCCGACGATGTTGGTGAGCATCCGCGGCCCCTCGTCCAGTTCCACCAGGGCGATCACCTGGGGCTCGGCCGGGTCGGCGGGCGGCAGGGGCCGGTAGTTGATGACGTAGGAGATAAGCCGCCCGGCGCCGGTCACCACCTGCCAGGCGACGTCGGCCGACTGGCAGTACCGGCAGAACGGCCGGGGATAGAAGTAGTGCCTGCCGCAACTGTTGCACCGCTGCACCCGGAGCTCGCCCGCCAGCGTCCCGGCCCAGAAGGGCTCGGTCTCCGGCGTGGGAACGGGCACGGTCCCGCCTGCCATCCGGTCTCCTCACTCGTGCGGAGTAACTAATTTCCAGAACACATTCTGTTTAACATGCCCGTCGGGTCCGGTCAATGGCCCGGCCCGATCTGGCTCGAGTTACGCCAACGATTCCTTGGTATTAATCAAATAATCGTATATATATTCGATAATTATAGGCGTGAATCGAAGAGCAGATATCAGAATGTATTCTTACTACGTGCGGCCAGGTTGCGTCCAGCCCGGGCCGCCCGCCCGCGGCGGGAGCCCGGTGCGGCCGGCAGTAGCCGCCGAGCCCGTACATGCACAGCGGGCTCCTTCCAGAATGTGCGCTCAGGCGAGCCGGGCGGCCGGCTGCCACAGGCCGACTCCGCTGACGGCGGCGCAGGTCACTGCGCGCAGCGACCGCAGGTGCCGCAGGTGGGCGACGACCTCGCCGAGCGCCGCCTGGTGCTGGAAGGCGGACAGCTGGCTCCACGGCCGCGACCAGGTAACCTGCCTGGCCACCTGCCAGGCCGTGTGCCCCGCGGTGCCCGACCCGACGATGACGGCCGCCTCCTTGAGCCGCTCAAGGTGGTGGTCCCGCAGGGCCTCGAGCCGGTCGTCGAGGCCGGCGAACCGGTACTCGTGGGCGGGCAGCACCTCCCCCGCCGCGGTCTCGCGCAGTTGCTCAAGCGAGTCCAGGTACGCGGCGAGCGGGTCGGATTCGGCGTCGTAGACGGAGACGTTGGGCGTGATGCGCGGCAGCACGTGGTCGCCGGTGAGCAGCAGCCCGTGCGTCTCGTCGTGGAAGCACAGGTGACCGGGCGAGTGGCCGGGCGTCCAGACCGCGCGGAGCCGCAGCCCGGGCACGTCGACCAGGTCGCCGTGCGCGAGCAGCCGGTCGGCCCTGGCCATCGCCGAGCGGGCCATCGCCGCGGCGGCGCCGCCCTGCCCCTCGGCCGTGATGCGCCCCACGTGCTCTTCCGGCGCGCCGCACCAGCGCAGGTACCCGGCGGTCGCGGCCCGCCTGCCCGGGCGGCCGAACCCGGCGAGCTGCGCGTCCTCCCGCTCGTGCATGGCGATCCACGCGCCCGACTGCTCGCGCACCGCGCCGGACAGCCCGTGGTGGTCGGGGTGCACGTGCGTGACGAGCACGGCGGTGACCGCGCTGAGCGGGACCGAGCACGCGGCGAGGCCCCCGGTCAGCGCCAGCCAGCTGGCGGGGGCGTCCCACCCCGGGTCCACCATGACGAACCCCGAGGAGTGCTCGATCAGGTAGCTCAGCACGTAGCGCAGCGGGTTGTCAGGGATGGGCACGGGCACCGACCACACGCCGGGAACGACGCGCTCCACCGGCGGAAGCTCCTTGCGCAGCCACGCCTCCCGCTGCAGCGTCCCGGTTACCCGCATCCGCAGACCATCCCTCTCCGCCGTCAGGCCGGTTGACACCCGCACCCGCGTGTGATTCGCTCAACCGGAGATAAGCATAACTGATTTCAGTTCTTGGAAAACTCTCGAAGACGAGGCGGAACTGCGGTTTAGCAGGGGATGGACCGGCATGAGCGAGCTATCCGTAGCCGATTTCCGAAACCGGGCGCGAGCCTGGCTCGAGCAGAACGCGCCGCGCCGAGGCGGCGGCGAGTCCGGCGAGCCTGGTCGTGCCGACATCGCGGCGCAGCAGGCATTCCAGGCCAAGCTCTACGATGCCGGGCTCGCCGGCATCACCTGGCCGAAGGAGTACGGCGGCCAGGGCCTCACCCACGCCGAGCAGATCGCGTTCACCCAGGTGGCACGCGACTTCGCGCTCCCCGTCGGCGCCTTTGTCATCGGGCTCGGCATGCCAGGGCCGACCATACTCGAACTTGGCACGGAAGAGCAGAAGCAGCGCTACCTGCCTAGGCTGCTGCGCGGCGAGGAGATCTGGTGCCAGCTCTTCTCCGAGCCGAGCGGCGGGTCCGACGTCGCGGCACTGATCACGACCGCGGTGCGGGACGGCGACGGGTGGGTGCTCAACGGCCAGAAGGTGTGGACGTCCGGCGCCCAGTACAGCGACTACGGCGCGGTCATCGCGCGGACCGACCCGACGGTGCCTAAGCACAACGGCATCACGATGTTCATCGTGGACATGCACGCCCCCGGCGTGACCGTGCGCCCGCTGAAGGTCGCGACCGGCGCGGCGCCGTTCAACGAGGTCTTCTTCGACCAGGTACGGCTGCCCGCGGACGCGGTGATCGGCGAGGTCAACGACGGCTGGCGCGCGGCCGTCATCATGCTGCGCAACGAGCGGGTGGCCATCGGCACCATGGCGGCGCCGCGGACGAGCCCGCTGTCCTACCACTCGCTGAGCGGCCTCGCCGCCCGCCTCGGGACCGGCGCCGACGCGGGGCTGAGCAGGAAGCTCGCGGAACTCTACGCGCGCGAGCGCTCCGTCCAGCTGTTCGGCCAGCTGCTGCGCGAGGAGGCCATGGCCGGGCGCGACCCGGGACCGCGCGGCTCGGTGGCCAAGCTGGCCGGCGCCGAACTTGGCATCTTCGCGTCCCAGGTGGCCGCCGAGGTCCTCGGCCCGGCGGCGGCCGCGTCCGACAGCGAGGACGTCAGGGCGGTACTCAACGGGATGATCAGCGCACCGGGCGGGTCGATCGCCGGCGGCACCAACGAGATCCAGCGCAACATCATCGGCGAGCGCGTCCTCGGCCTGCCCAAGGACCCTGGCGTCGATCGCGGCACGCCGTTCAACCAGCTGCGCGTGGGAACCCTGCGGACGGGTGGACGGCGGGAGGTTGGCAGTGACGAGAGGACCGGCGATGGCGCTGATACTTAATGAGGACGAGGAGCAGTTCAGGCAGTCCGTGCGGCGCTTCGTCGCCGAGCGCAGCCCGCTGCCGAAGCTGCGCGAGCTGATGAGCTCCGGCCAGCCGTTCGACACCGACGTATGGAAGCAGCTGTCCGCCCTCGGGCTGACCGGCCTGATCATCCCGGCGGAGCAGGGGGGCGCGGGGGCCGGCTACTCGGTGCTTTCCGTCGCCTTCACCGAGCTGGGCGCCGGGCTCGTGGCGTCGCCGCTGCTCGCCTGCACGCTGGCGGCGGGCACCGTGGCACGGCTCGATGACGAGCGGGCCCGCACCCGGCTGCTGCCGGGCATCGCCAGCGGCGAGCTGATCGCGGCCCTCGCCGCCGGAGGCACGGGGACGGCGCATGCCGACGGCGACGTGCTGACCGGGGAGATAGCTCCCGTGCTCAACGCGGCACAGGCGGATGTCCTGCTCATTCCCGCCGTCGCGGGCGACGCCACGGTGCTGTTCGAGGTCGCGGCGGGCACGCCCGGGCTTGAGGTCACGCCGCTGCCAAGCCTGGACCACAGCCGGTCCCTGGCCCGGGTCCGGCTTGACGGCGCGCCGGGCACGCGGCTGGCGGGCGACGCGGCCGCGGCGCTTGGCTTCGCGGCCGACCTCGCCAACCTGGCGGTCGCGTCGGAGGAGCTCGGCGGAATGGGCGCCTGCCTGGAGGCGACCACCGAGTACGCCAAGATCCGCGTCGCCTTCGGCCGCCCGATCGGCGCGTTCCAGGGGGTCAAGCACCGGCTGGCCGAGCTGCGGACCACCTGGGAGCTCGCGCATGCCGCGCTGCGGGACGCGGCCCGTGCCGCCGATGAGCGGCCCGCGGACTTCCCGCGCGCCGCCTCGGTCGCCAGGATCGCGGTCTCCGCCAGCTACGTCGACGCCGCGGTCGCCACCATCCAGCTGCACGGCGGCATTGGGTTCACCTGGGAGCACGACGCGCACCTGTACCACAAGAACGCCATCTCACAGCACGCCCTGTTCGGCGGGCCAGCCGAGCAGCTCGACCGGCTCACCGCGCAGCTCGCCGCGGCCGGCTCCTGAGTCCTAGCTCACCGGCGTGATCGCCACGTCCGGCGCCACCCGCCCGAGCTCCTCGTCGACCACGCCGTCGGGGAGCTCGAGCAGCTGGCAGCCGATCTCGATCTGCGCCTCCACGTCGGCGACGGAGTAGGTGCCCGCCAGCCACCAGCGCGTCGCCGCGCCCTTGATATCGAGGACGACGGTCAGCAGCTTCTCCTGCTGCTCGGTCAGCGCGCCGCCGCCCGCCGCGACGTGCCGCACGATCTGCGCGTGGGTATGCTCGACCGCCTCGATGATCGAGCTGTAGCTGCGACCGCCGCCGGTCAGCGCGGCGGCGAGGGCCGCGGTGAGACGCTTGTCCCGCTGCTCCGCGCGGAACTCGCGCATCAGGTGGGCGAAGGCCCGCTCACGGACCGTGTCGCCCCGCGGTACCTCAGCCGATACCCGCCGCCAGGCCGACTGGTACCTGGACAGCGCCACGGCGAGCAGCACGTAGTCCTTCGCGGGAAAGTAGCGGTAGAGCGTCGCCAGCGACACCCCGGCCCGCTGCGCCAGGTCCTTCATCTGCACGGCTTCCTGCCCGCCGGCGGACAGGACCTCGGTCGCGGCGGCGATCACCCGGTCGTACCGGGCCTGCTGCACCGACGTCTCCGGGATCGCCGGCAGGTTCTCCTGGGTCACGTGGCTAATCTAACCGTTCCTAATCGAGATAGCAGGAGATGGTCCTGGGTATCCGGCGGCCCCGGACGGTCCTGGGCTGCCTGGTCGCCTGCCATAATCCGGTGAGGTCTGCCGGTCTTAATGCCCGGTGGCTGCCGGGGGCCTCGTGGGGTGGCGGGTTTCCTGGGGGCGGGTCCTGCCGCTGGGTTTTTCCTGGTCCGCGCCTGGGCTGGCCGCGCCGCGTCCTCCGGGGCGGTGCGGTTCCCGTTCGCGTGGCGCCTGGCCCGGTGGCCGAGCCCGCGTCGCCCGAGCACCAGCGCAGCCGCGTGATGTCCGGTCGTCTCGGGGTGGTGCCCGCGCAGCGGGGCGAGCCAGTGCTGCGCGCCCCATCGCGAGGTATAGGCAGGATCAGCAACGATCACGTGCAGGCCGGCGTTGGCGCTCATCTGCACCAGCCGGTCCCGGAACCTCGCGGTCGGGATGCCGGAGACTGCCCGGCGGAACCCGCGCCCGCGCCGTCCGCGGGAGGGCCGGCTCCCGGTCCGCTCGCGGCCTTCGACGCGCGCCTCGGCGAAGTCCAGGTCCTCGATCACAACTGCCCGCGCGCCTTGTTCTCTCGCGGTGGCGATGATGGTGCTGATCGCGTTGCGGAGCCGCCCGTCCCTCGTGGTGGCGGGCAGCCCGGCCAGGTCCAGCGGCACCGTGAACGGCGTGCCTGCCACGTTCCCGTCAGCTGCCACGACGGCGACGGCGAGGTGGCCGGCGTTGACGTCGACCGCCACCACCGGGTGGCGCCGGAGTTCGCCCGGCGCCGGGGCCGGGCCGGGATCAGCGGTCTTCCATGACCCGTCGAGGTACCAGCGCCCGGACGCCGGGTTGAACGTGATGTCGTAGCGGACGGCCCCGGAGGCGGCCTGGGCGGCGACCTCGTCGCCCCGGTAGGAGAAGGCGACCGGGCACGACAGCCGGTAGCGGCCGTGCAGCCGGTTCGCCAGGGACGCGAGCGGGGCGGGGAGCTTGATCTCCAGCCAGCCCTCGTCCGGGTTGAACCGGATCGTCTCGTTACCCCACGCCTTGCCGGCCTCGCCGTCGGCGGTCAGGAACAGCCGCGCGGCCTCCCACTGCCGCCGCCACTGGTCCTCGGTCAGGCCGGCCGCGGCCAGGTTCAGGCGCTTGCGCAGCAGGTCCCGGCCGCCCCGCGTCACCGCAACCCGCCCGGACGCCAGCCGCCGCTCGGTGCGGGCCAGCCGGCCCTTCAGGACCTGCAGGCGGATGGCCTTGGCGTGCCGCTCGGCGGGGGACGCGTACCCGCGGGCCCGGCCGGCCGTCCCGCCCGCCGGGGCTGCGGCTCGCGCCTCGATCCGGCGGACCCGTGCCCGCAGGCTGGCGCGCTCCGCGTGCAGGTTAAGGTCCGCGAGCCGCCACTGGTTCTCGCTGGTCCGGGTGATCGCGCCCGCCCACCGCGACGACGACCCGGCGGTCAGCGCTCGCTTCCGCTCCCGCCTTGACACCGCCCGGCCCGCCGCGTCCAGGCGGCCCTCCGCGCAGCGGGCCGCCAGGTCACGCCCGGCCAGCGACCCCAGGTGCGAGCCCGCGGCCCGCAGCACCGCCGCGTCCTGCGGCGAGACCCGCAGCCGGGTACGGACCCGCGCCCCCGCCGGGGCGCCGACCACGAACGGCGCGGCGATCTCCCGAAGTCCGCCCACCCGCCACCCCCTTGACGACAGCCAGTTCTACAACGACACCCGTCAATTCTACAAGCTAGAACACGCTTATGCCTGCTAGGACACGCCAGACCAGTCAACGGCCGCAACCCCTGCTTCCGGCTATCGCGGCGGGTCGCGGCCGCGGGGTTGTGCCCGGCGAACCGTCTCCCCGGTCCGATCAGGCCGTCGACATTAGAACTGCGGCTGCGGCTGCGGCTGCTGGTCCCAGAAGGAGCACTGGCGCTCTGCGCTGTAGGTTGCGCCCGAGATCGTTCTGGTCTGGTCCCCTGGACGCAGCGAGATCAGCATCGCGTGTGATCCTGCGCTGGCTGAGTAGGCCGGCCAGCCGGGCTGCCCGAAGGTATCTGGCGATCCGGTGTGAAGCTGGACTGCTTGGTCGGCGCGGCGGCCACCGATGGGACGGAGGCCGTGAGGATGGTCGCCAGGGCGGCCGCCGGGCGGACTGGCTGGCTGTGGCGCTGACGCCGTATGACCGCGGCGTGTCACGCCGTTACCTTGTCCCAGAGCCCGGGCTCTCCCCCAGCTAGGGCAGCGGCGCCGAGGCTCCGCGCCCATTCATGCTCGGCTGTTTCCGTGTCGCGCCACGCCCACAGCCGCCGGGTCAGCCGGTGCAGCGGGTACTCCCAGGTAATGCCCATGGCGCCGTGCAACTGATGCGCTAGCCGCGCGACCTCGGTCGCGGCGGTCGCCGCGGTGATCCTGGCGACGGCGGCCGCGTTCGCGCACCGCTCAGGGTCGGTGGCCGGGGTGAGCCAGCATTCGACGGCGCGGTCGAGTCCGGCCTGCGTCTGGAGCACGTGCACGCGCATCGTCGCCAGTGCGCCGGCGACGGCCGGGATCGCGACGAGTGGCCGCCCGAACTGCTCTCGCTCGCGCACGTAGCCACGGGTCATCTCGTGCGCCCGGGAGACGGCGCCGCAGATGGCCGCCGACCACAGCACCCCGAGCCGGGCGCGGACCAGGACAGGACTGATGGCGAGGGGCAGCGCGCGCGCCTTGGCCCAGTTGAGTTGCACCGTGTCGCGCGGCTCGCCAGCGACGTTGGCCTGGTGCTCGATCGCGACGTCCTGCTGGTCAAGCTCGATGACCCAGCCGCGGTCGTCTTCGTGCAGCACGACCAGGTTGCCGGCGGAACGGGCCCAGGGGATGGCGTGCAGGCTCGCCAGTAGACGGCCGTCGGTCTCGCGGACCGCCGCGGGGGTCACGGCGATCGTGCTCAGTCCGCGAGCGGCCACGCCGGCCTGCGCCAGCACCCAGTTGGCGACGTTAGCCTCGATGAGCGGAGTGCTGATCCCGTACCGGGCGAGGGCCTGGATCAGCTCCACCGTGTTGGAGAGCGTTCCTCCCGAGCCCCCGTCTTCCTCGGGGATGCCAACGTCCGCGAGTCCCAGTTTGACCAGCGTCGGCCACACAGGGGAAACGGCGCCGACGGGCTGTTCTTCGCGATGCGGTGCGGTGACGTCATCGATCAGGGAGGCGAGCTCGGGGGTCCCGGTCATGTCCGCTCCTGCCTGGCAATGATGGACAGCAGCACGTCGGAGGCGCCGCCGCGGATGCTGAACCCGGGTGATGCGAGAAGGGCGTGGCCGAACGCGGTGTCCGGTCCGGCCTGCTGCGTGCCGAGAAGCGGCCGCGCCACCTCGATCACGTCGCGTTCGAACTGGCTGCCGAGGTACTTCAGCGTCGCGGCCTGCTCCGCCGGCGCCTCGCCGCGGTCCATGGCGCGGGCGACGTCACCGCACATGCGCCGCATGACCGCCAGCCGGGCGGCCAGCATCCCGATCTTCCCAGTCAGCTCAGGATCGGCGGTCCCGGGGAGCTCCGCCAGCAGGGATACCAGGAGCGGGTAGGTCGACAGGACCCGCTCCGGGCCGCCCCGCTCGAATGACAGCTGCTCGACCACCTGGCTCCAGCCGGCAGCGGGCCGCCCGAGCAACCGGTGGCCGGGGACGAACACGTCATCGAGCAGCACCTCGTTGAAGTGGTGCTCGCCCGCCATGTCGATGATTGGCGACACCGTGATGCCTGGGCTGTCCATGTCGACGATGAACTCCGTAAGCCCCTCATGCTTACGCTCGCGCCGTTCGGTCCGCACGAGCAGGTAGATGTGCGTGGCGTGCTGCGCGATGCTCGTCCACACCTTGCGGCCGCTGACCCGCCATCCCCCGTCGGCAGGCGTTGCGAAGGTGCGCACCGCGGCCAGGTCAGATCCGGCCCCTGGCTCGCTCATGCCCAGGCAGAACAGGTACCGGCCAGCGGTGATGCCGGGCAGGATCTCCTGCTGTAGCCGGTCACTGCCGTGCCGCAGGATCGCCGGGCCGATCTGCCGGTCGGCGATCCAGTGGGCGGCGACCGGGGCGCCCGCCCGCAGCAGTTCCTCGGTGACCGCCAGCCGCATCACGTTGCTGCCCCCGCGCCCGCCGAAGCAGCGCGGCCACGTGATGCCGATGAGGCGCCGCGCCGCCAGTTCCCTGGAAAACGCCGGGTCGAACGACCGCAGCCACGAGTCGCTGCGCGGGGTGTAGCGCCCCTCGTCCCGCCACCGCCCGGCCAGGTCCCGCACCTCGGCTCGCAGCACCCGGAGCAGGACATCCTCGCTGTCTTCGCCGTCGCCGACCACGGGCGCGCGGGTGCCAGTGCCTGTCATCGTTACCGTCCTTCGAACACCGGGGGCCGCTTCTCGCGGAACGCCGCGAACGCCTCCTTCGAATCGTTAGTGGCCAGGACGACCGCTTGGTGGGAGGAGATCAGGTCAAGCGCGCTGCGGAGATCCTGCCGCTCGGCGGCGCGCACGGCCCGCTTGATGAACTGCACGGCGGCGGGCGGCCGCTGCGTGAGCTCAGCGGCGAACTCGGCTACCCGCTCGCGGAACTCCGAGTCCGGGTAGACCGCGGTGACCAGCCCGATGCGCAGCGCCTCCGCCGCGTCGATGAAGTCCCCGGTCCACAGCAGGCGCAGCGCCTGCGCCGTCCCCACGATCCGCGGCAGGTAGTAGCATCCCCCGTCACCGGGAATCAGCCCGACGCGGATGTACCCTTCGGAGAACCTCGCCGACGCCGCGGCGAACCGCAGGTCGCACATCAGCGACATGTCCATGCCAGCGCCGACGGCGACGCCGTTCACCGCCGCGATGACCGGCTTGCTCATCCCGTCCATCGCCAGGGCGACCTGGTGGACGTGGTCGGTGAGCAGCTGCTTTTCCTGCAACGGACCTCGCTGCTCGGCCTTGAACGCATCAAGGTCCACACCGGAGCAGAACGCACCGTCGCTGCCGGTCACGATGACGACCCGGACCTCCGGGTCGCGCTCGGCCGCGACGAGCGACGCCGCCCACTGATGGACCATGTCGAGGGTGAACGCGTTCTTGCGATGCGGCCGGTTGAGCACGATCCTGGCGACGTGCCCCGCAACCGAGTATTCCAGTTCGCTCACGATGCTCCCTGCTGTCTCCGGCGGAGGCTGGCGCCGCGAGCCAGCCTCAGGAAACCCTTCACGCTCTCACCGCGGCCGTGTCGTCCTCACGGGAAGGCGACCGGTTCGCCGGCGCGGCCGCAAGCTGCCGGTCGAGGACGGTCATGATCAGTACGACGATCCCGATGCCGATCAGGATCGCCGCGACGACATGCAGGCCAGGGTCGCTGACCCGGGCGCGAAACGCCATGCCGGTGATGGTCGCCGCGGCGATCGAGCCGACGTAGCCGAACGTCCGCAGCAGGCCGGAGGCCGTGCCGACCTTCGCCGCCGGCGCCTGCATGTACAGAGCGGTCTGATTCGATACGTTCCCGAAGCCGGCCACCAGGCCGAATATCGCGCTGACGCAGATAATCGTCGCGAGCGGGCTGCGGCTGGTGAGGAACAGCAAGCCGGCCGCGCCGAGGACTAGCGTCGCGGCCGCGACGATCAGCGACAGCCGCAGCTTGCTGATGTAACCCGATATGACCCGGCCGGTCACGGCGGACAGCACGCCCATCGGGATGAGCGCCAGTCCGGCCTGGTATCCAGAAAGACCGCGCGCGGCCTCGATCCACTCGGTAAGCCCGTACAGGACAACGTATATCCCCAGCAAGGTGAAGCAGTACCGCACGTAGGTTCGCGTGAGGGCCAGGTTCGACGCCAGCAGGCGAATATCGAAGAAGGGGTCGCGGACCCGCAACTCGATCGTGACCAGGGCAGCCGAGAGGACCGTGGCCGTGCCCAGCGCGATCCAGTCGAGCCGGGGCAGGGACAGGAGAAAGACGAGCAGTGCGGTCATCGCGCCGCCGAACGCGACCACGCCTGGCGCGTCGACCCGGCCGAGCATGTCTCGGACCGAGTGCCCGCGGGCCGTTTCCGTGTCCTTGGCGATCCAGGTCAGCGCCATGGCGAACGTGACCGCGGCCGCCGGCACGTTGACCCAGAACACCGCCCGCCAGTCGAACCACTCGACCAGCAGCCCGCCCAGCGTGGGACCGATGGCGAGGGTGGCGGCACTGGTAGTCGTCAGTCCGCCGATGACGCTGCCCGGCGGCTGACGCAATCCGGCAACGGCGGCACGGCGCCGGATCAGCAGCATGGCGGACGGGTACCCAGCGGACGTGCCGAGACCGATGAGTACCCGCGAGACCACCAGGGTCAGCAGGTTACTGGCGAGGCCGCCGACAAGGCCGGCGACGAGAACCGTCACGATGCCCGCGAGGAAAACGCGCCGCGGGCCGAACTCCTCCGCGAGACGGCCGCAGACCGGCTGGGCGATCGCGCTGGTCAGGTAGAGGCTTGAGATCAGGATGGCGGTATGCCCGACGGAGACGTGCACGGCATTCGCGACGGATACCAGTGCTATCGCGATCATCGAGCTGTTAACCGGGTTAAGGGCAGCGCCCATGAAAAGGGGCGTCACGAAGCGTGCGCTGAACGGCTTTCCCTGGCCCGCTTCCTGGTTCGGGGGCGTGATGCCTCCTCCGTCAGAGCGCGGCGAGGTCGATGTTGTAGACGTGCGCGGCGTTCTCGCTGAACACCTTGCGGCGGAACGAGTCATCGACCGCCTTGAACGTCGGGATCGCCTTGCGCAGCGGCTCGGGGAACAGGCAGGTGGGGTGCGGGAAGTCGGTCTCGAACATGCAGTTGTCCACGCCGATCCGCTCGATGGAGTCGATCAGGGTGGGGCCGTTCTCGAACCAGAAGCACGCGTACATCTGCCGCTTGAAATACTCAGAAGGAAGCAGCGACAGGCCGTGGTGGGCCGCGTTCTCGTCGGCATGGTAGTCCAGCGCCTCGAGCATGAACGGGAGCCAGCCGATGCCGCTTTCGACGGACACGATCTTCAGCCGCGGGAACCGCTCGCAGAGCCCGGACAGGATCATGTTCGCGACGAGCCGGGCGTTTGCCATCTGCAGCATCGCCGAGCCGACGGCAAGCTTGCTGTTCGCGTCCATCGACGGCCAAGGCGACCCTCCGTTGTACGTCCGCTGCGTGGCGCTCGCCCCGCAGTGGAAGTTCATCGGGAGCTCGTGCTCCTGCAGCTCCTGCCACATCGGGTCCCAGAACCGCTCGGAGAGGTCGGGCATGCCCTGGTTCTGCGGGTCGGCGTTGGTGATGACCCCGTGCAGGCCGAGGCCGGCGATGCGCTTGATCTCCTGGACTGTCCGGTCGATGTCCCACCACGGCAGCAGGCCCATGCCCATCAGCCGGCCGCCGGACTCCCGCTGCATGTCGGCCATCGCGTCGTTCCAGATGCGGACGATCGCCATCCGCAGCTCGTGGTCGCTGATCCGGAAGAAGTTCTGGCCGCCGAAGCCGACCACATTCGGGAACAGAATCTGCCCGGCCATCCCGAGCGCGTCCATCATCGCTATCCGCGGTGCCACGTAGGAGGCCGCGAGGGAGGACTCGTCGAGCGGCCATTCGAGGAAGGTCGCGCCCTTGACCTTCTCGTTGTTGCGGTTGATCACGCTGCCCGCGCCGGCGGGCCCGAGGACCTGGTGCCCGTCAACGATCCACATCGGCGCGTTGGCGGTCGGCCCGGTCGTCCCCAGCCGGGAGACCTGCTCGCGCATGTCGTCGGTCAGGTCCCGCGACAGCACGACCCTCGGCACGCGGTCCGCCAGGTCTTTGGGGGCGCGCGACGTCCACAAGTCCGCCGGCTCTGTCAGGTGCGTGTCGACATCGATGATCTTGATACCGCGCATCGACTCGTCGACATCGTCGAACAGCTTCGTCGCCTCAACAGTCACCGTAGGCCATCCTCTCGACGTACCGGGCTGAGACCACACCCCGCGGACACCTACCTGCGGCGTGCTTTCCTATCAGGAACCTTAAACGCCCGGGGCCAACAAGGCAACACTAGTGTTGAAAAATACGCCCAGCTCTCCAGTGGCGACGACTGCCCGAGTCCACTCCCCCAGTCACCGCAACGGCACAGCGATGCAATAGAAGTCAACGTAGACGTTGACACGGTGATGAGCTTGAGTTAGTAAGTTGAGCATGCCCGGACTCAAACTAAGCACCAAGGACCGGATCGCCGAGGTGGTCATCGACCGGCCCCCGGTCAACGCGCTGTCCCGCGAGACTTACCAGGAGATCAAGGAAGTATTCGACAGCTTCCGCGACAGGGACGACATCTCGGCCGTCGTCTTCACCGGCGCCGGCGAGCGGGTCTTTTGCGGCGGACGCGACATCCACGACCTCAAGGTCGAGCGATCTGAGCCTGCCGCGCCGAATATCGGCGACCCGATGTACCGGGCACGGGAGGCGTTCTTCGCGGTACGCCACTGCGCGGTGCCGGTCATCTGCGCCGTCAACGGGGCGGCGGTGGGGGCGGGCGTAGCCCTGGCCGCGGTGAGCGACATCGTCCTGGCGGCGGAGAACGCGACCTTCGCCCTGACGGAGATCGACGTGGGCGTGCTGGGGGCGGCGTCTTTCGCCCAGTGGATGGTCGGCCCGGGCAAGGCACGGCGGATGTTCTACACCGGCGAGCGGGTGCCCGCGGCTGAGATATACCGCCTGGGCGGGGTCGAGGCCGTGGTGAGCAGTGCCGAGTTGCTGCCCGAGGCGCGCGCGCTGGCCGCGGTGATCGCCGCCAAGGACCCGGTGGCCATTCGCATGGCGAAGGCGTCGGTCGTCCGCACCGACTCGCTGCCGCTGGAGACGGCGTACCGCACCGAGCAGGACTACACGCGTCACCTGTCCGCGTACGCGAACTCCGCCGAGGCCATCGCCCGGTTCGTGAACAAGGCGTAGCAGCCGGACCCGACGGATGTCCCTGGCCACGTGAAACTCCCTTCACCTGGCCAGGGACATCTCGTTAACCGGGGCGGCTACCGCAGCCGCGGTGCACTGCCCACGGCGGTGTCCCCGGCCGCCGGGCTGGCGGCCGACGAGGCGCGGGACGCGTTCCATCGGGAGAGCACCTTCCGGCCGCCAGCACGGAACAGGCCGGCGAGTCCCGTCGGGGCCTTGATCATGAAAACCATGATGAGCAGGCCGTAGAGGACCTCGGAGTAGTTGCTCGCATCCTGGCTTGCGTTCGACGAGCTCACGAAAAGGCCGATGATGTCGGGGAGTACGACCGGCATCAGGGTGACGATCACCGCACCGATCAGCGGCCCGGCCAGGCTGTCGAGGCCGCCGATCAAGATCATGGCGATCACCGAGATGGACAGCGTAAGCGTGAAGCTGTCGTACGTGACCGAGCCGATGAAGTGCGCCGTCAGGCCGCCCTGGATTCCGATGACCGCCGAGGTGATCGTGAACAGGAGGAGCTTATAGCGCGCTACCGGAATACCCATCGCCGACGCGGCGATCTCGTGATCCCTGATCATCCGCCAGGCACGCCCGCTGCGCCCGCTGCGCAGCCACGAGATGAGGATCATCGTGGCTGCGACCACGCAGAAGAGCAGCCACGCCCAGCTCGCCGACTGCTGCCCGATGGTCCCGGTGAAAACGGGCTTCAGGAAGAAGCCCGCCGCGCCGACCGTGTCGCCCTGGTACTTCTGCCCGATGAAGTCGGCCAGGTAGAACGCGGCCAGCGTTGCCAGGGCCAGGTACATGCCGCGTATCCGCAACGCCGGCAAGCCGACAATCAGCCCGCCCACGGCGCACACGATCCCCGCGATGATCACATCGAACGGGAAAGGCGCGCCCGCGCGAGACGCCCACACCGTCGCGAAGGCGCCGCCGGCCAGGAACGCCGCATTCCCGATGGACACCTGCCCGCCCGTTCCCATCAGCAGGTCGAGTGCCATGGCCCCGATCGCGGACAGCAAGATCGTGTCAAGGACGAAGATCGAGTAGGACGAGCCGGCCGCCGTGAAGTAGGCGACGACGAGGAAGGTGACGAGGATGATGAGGTACTTCTGCTGGATGAGCCCCCGCCAGTCGAAGGCGCGTGCCGGGGCGACGCTCTCCGTGCCTGTCATCACGCGAGTCATGACTCACACCCGCCTGACGCTGCGCGTGCCGGCGATGCCTTGCGGCAGGAACAGCATGACGGCGAGAAGGACGAGATAGGTGACAACTGTGACATAATCTCCGCCGATATACGCAGAAACGAAGCCGCCGACCAGGCCGATGCCGAAGCCGCCGATGAGGGAACCGGGAATGCTGTCAAGCCCGCCGAGTAGCGCCGCCGGGAATGCGAGCAGGGCGAGACCCTCGATTCCCTGGTTCACCGAGTTCACGGTGCCGTAAGTAATGCCTGCTATGCCGGCGAGCACGCATGCCAGGGCCCAGGATCCGATGTAGACCCAGTGGATGTTGATGCCGCCCTGGCTGGCGAGCAGCGAATTCTGACCGGCGGCCCGTATTCGCACGCCGAGCGAGGTGTACCGGAAAACGAGGACAAGCGCGACCGTCAAAACGACAGCGAAGGCGCTGACCTCAAGCGACGCGGTCCCGAAGGTAGCTCCGAAAATCGTCGTCGAGCCAGCCGAGAGTCCCGGTATCGTTATCGAGTACTGCGTCTGCGGAAAGACCAGCCCGATGACGCCGTCGGCGACGGCGGCGAATCCCAGGGTCGCGATGACGGCCACGAAATGGGGGCGCCCTACCGTGGCGCGCAGGGCAAAACGGAACAGCATGGCTCCGAGCACGCCCACGATGCCCAGGCTGATCAGCGCGAGCACCGCGAACGGAAGGCTCGATCCGCTCTGCATTCGGCCGACGATGAGGGCGGCAAGCAGCATGAAGCTGCCGTGCGCGAAGTTGAAGGTCTCCGTCGCGCGGAAGATGATGACAATGCCGAGCGTCACGAGCGAGTAGATCGCGCCGAGCGTGAGCCCGCCGATGACCGCGGCCGTAAGTTCAGACATCGGTGGTAGCAACTTTCTGGTCGCGTCCGGACGCATCGCCCATCATGGTTGCCCGGAACTCCGCCGAGTCGAGGACATATTCGGTCGGCCCCTCCAGCGCCACCGCCCCGGACGCCAGGCCGAGCACCCGGTGAGTGACCGCCCGGACAAGATCCATGTGATGCTCGACGACGATCATGGGGATATGGAACTCCCCGTGGATCATCTGCATCATGGTTCCGATACGCGCCCGCTCGGCGCGGTCGAGACCCGAGGACGGCTCGTCCAGCAGCAGGACGCTTGGCCGGGAGATCGTTGCCCGGACGATGTCGACCATCTTGCGCGGACCGTAGGCCAGGCGTCCGGCCTCCACGCCGGCGAGGTGCACTAGGCCGAACAGGTCGAGCAACTCCGTCGCTTCGGCGCGCGCCTTGCCTTCCCGCTTGCTCACCTTGCGGCGGCGGAACACCTGGTCCGCCAGCGAGTACCCGATCGTCGCGTGCGCCCCGCACAGGACGTTCTCCAGCACGCTGAGCGAGTCGATCAGCCGCGGGTCCTGGAAGCTGCGCCCCACGCCGGTGCGCGCGATCGCGGCGGGGTGGGCGTTCGTAAGGTCCTTGCCGTAGTGCCGGACCTCGCCTTTCGCCTTGGGCACGAGGCCGCAGATGGCGTTCAGCAGCGTGGTCTTCCCTGCCCCGTTAGGGCCGATGACCGCCACGATGTGGTCGGCGCTGACCGACGCCGTAACGTCGGTCAGCGCGCGCAGGCCACCGAAGGCAACGCTGAGGGCACGGACCTCAATGGCGCTGGGACGCAGCGCGTCGTGCGGGGTGCCGCCCATACTCCACTTGTCCTCTTCGTTCACGTCCGTACCTTTAGCTGCCTCATGTGAGCTGTTACTTCTCCCGGAGCCCGTCAGCCGACGCTGATCGGGGCACTCTCCGTGAACTTGCCCGTGGCCGGGTCATAACTACGGAACCGGACGGTGCCCACGGCCATGTGGTTAGTCGAGCTGAACGCCACCGGCCCGTAGGAGACGCCGTCGGGGACGGTGAGGTCGGAGACGTTCTGCAGCGCGGTGTTGAGCTGGCTGCCGGTGCAGCTGGCATCGCACTGCTTGAGCGCGTCGGCGAGCATGTACACGGCCACCCAGCCGGACATCGCGAAGATCGAGCCCGACACGTCGGCCTTCTTCCCGTACGAGCCCGCGGCGGCCAGGAAGCTGGGTGTCTCCGAGGCGTAGGGGTCGGCCGTCAGGGCGTAGTACTTGGACGAGCCGATCTGCTGGAGCGTCTGCTGCGCGGCTCCCGACGGGATGCCGACCTGCAGTGCCGTCACGCCTGCCTGCGTGAGCGCCTTGGACACCACGACGGTGTCATCGGTCGAGCCCAGCGTCAAGACGACATTCGGCTTGTCGCGGCCGATCGCGTCGGCCTGCGTCGCGAAGGACGCGAGGGGCAGGTTGTACTGCTGGGCCGCGTTGACCTTGGCGCCCTGGGCCTTCAGCAGCTTGCTGACGTCCGTGATGATGAGCTGGACGTAGGGCGAGTTGATGGCCGCGACGTCGACAACCTTGCCGGAAAGGCTGCCCTCTTGCTGCTTCACGAACGCGTACATCGCCTGAGCGTCCTGCTGGGCGGTCAGGCTCGGCTGGTAGAGGTACGGCTGCGCCGGGTAGACGGAGGTGTCGCTCAGGGCCGGGCTCAGCAGCGGAATGTGCGCGGCCTGGGCGAGCGAGCCGATGGCCGCCGCGTCCGCGGATCCCGAGAGCATGAACAGCGCGAGGGGGTTGCCGGCGATCGCCTTCTGCGATGCGGACAGCGCGAGGCTGGCGCTTGACTGGCTGTCAGTGACCGAGAGGTTGAGCTTCTTCCCGTTGATGCCCCCGTTCGCGTTGATGTTGTCCACCGCCACCTCGACGCCGGCGGCGCCGGGCGCGGAGACGCTGGAGAACGCGCCGGACAGGTCGGAGACCAAGGCGATGTTGTACGAGCCGCCGCTCGCCGCGGCGCCGCTTGAGCCGCTGGCGTTGCCGTTGCCGCTGCTGCCGCCGCCGTTGCCGCAGGCGGTCAGGGCCACGAGCGGTACGGCCAGCAGGCCGACGGCAAGGGCCCGGTGACGTCTTGACCCCAGGTAACTCGGTTTCGCTCTCATTGTTCTATAGCCTCTCGTTTCTTTTCTTTGCGTGATTCGCGCGTTTTAGTTGAGTGAATCGCCTCTTCTGGACGATATTTCGGCCTAGAAGCGGCCTGTGCCGGAAGAACTAGACCGTTGCGGCGCTCTATGCGCTTGCGTATCCAAGGTCGAGCAGGTCGGTATCCGCGAAGTCAGAGGGTCGTCCGCGCTTCGTAGTGCGGCCGCCTTCGAGCAGGTAGCAGTACTGCGCGTTGGACACGGTATGAGAAGTGCTCTCATCGATGACGAGGCACGCGGTTCCCTTTGCGGCGATGGACTTCAGGGCGGCGAAGAGGGGCGCGCGCAGGCTCGCGTGCAATCCGAGTGTCATCTCGTCAACAATGAGCAATCGCGGACGGTTGACGAGCGCCCGGACGATCGCGACCATCTGCTGCTCCCCGCCGCTGAGCTTTCCCGCACTCTGCTTCATGCGCTCGCGGACCCTGGGAAACAACTGCAAGCCGAATTCGAGCATCTCTTCCCGCTCGGCATGTGACCGATGCAGGCCGGCCGAGACGAAATGCTCGCGCACGCTGAGGTTGGGAAATACCTTATTGCGCTCGGGAACAGCCGATATTCCGATCTTAGCCAGGCGGTGCGGCTCCCGTCCCGTAACGTCGGCACCGTCGAAGTAAACCTTGCCGCGGACGATCTTCATGTCCTCGGTCTTGAGGAACCCGCTCAGCGCCCGGCAGGTCGTTGTCTTTCCCGCACCGTTCGCGCCGACCAGGGCGACGATCTGGCCCTCGTCAACCTCGATGGAGACGTCATCGATGCCGAGGGCGCCATTCGGATAACGCAGCGCGAGGCTCTCTGCCTTGAGAAGCATCTACGCCCACCTCTCTTTAGTCCCGAGACCGGGGTCGTGACTTGCGTCCCCGCTCGGCGCTATCTCCGGCTTTCCCTGGCGGCATTCTCTGAGTACTTGTAGCCAGCCTGCCGGCCTCCGTCGATGACGTGCTGGACGCCGGTGACGAAGCCCGCGTCGTCGCTCACGAGGAAGGCGATCAGGGCAGCCACGTCCGCCGCCTCGGCGATGCGCCCCAGGGGCGGCAGGTCGGGCGAACCGGAAGAGTCGGCGACGGAGGCAACCGGATTGCTGTTGCTCATGGGCGTATCGACCTTGCTCGGATGAACGGAGTTCACGCGGATGTTGTACTGCGCGAGTTCGATCGCCGCGCACCGCGCGATCATCGTGTTCGCGGCCTTGCTCGTGCAGTACGCGGACAGTGCCTCGATGCCGACTTGTCCGGCGACCGAGGACACGATGACGACGGAGCCTCCGCCGCCGGCGCGCATGGGATCAAGCACCGCCTGGATGCCGTGTACCGCGCCCATCGCGTTGGTCTCGAACGCCCGGCGGAAGTCATCAGGCGAGGCCTTCTCGAAGGAACCGGAAAGCATAATTCCGGCGTTGCACACCAGGGTGTCGGGGTCGCCGAAGGTCCTCTGCGCGAATTCCACCGCCTTGCGCCAGTCATCCTGGCAGGTCACATCGAGGTGCACGTACGCGGCGGCTGGCCCGAGGCTTTCCGCGACGGCACGGCCGAGGTCGTCGCGTATATCCCCGATGACCACGCTCGCGCCGCCGGCCACGATACGACGTGCGGTCGCCTCGCCAATACCGCGCCCGCCGCCGGTCACGATCGCGACCTTGCCGCGTAGCGGCGGATAAGAATTTTCGTCACTCATCGATATTGTCCTGTCAGCTTCCCAGCAGGAACCGCGCCTAGACCGGGCAAATGGGTTTTGTTTAAACGGCCAGATTTTCGTCGGTCTGGCGAGATCGGCCGTACTTTGCAATAAAGTTCGCTTATCCGTTTAGTGCGCTGGTTCGAAGCGCGGTGCTCGCTTTTCGCGCCACGCCGCGACGCCTTCGCGGTGGTCGGCCGAGGCCAGGGCCGGGACCATGAGCCTGGTCGCCTGTTCATAGGCGTCCTGGAGAGACAGCTGACCGGCGTCGGCGAGCTGCTGCTTGATCGTCCGCCAGCTGCCTGGCGCACCAGTTCGCACCAGTTCGCGCGCGTAGTTCAGCGCCTCCGCGAGCGTCTGCGCGCCCTCGACGGCGCGGTTCACCAGCCCCATGGCTTCGGCCTCGGCACCGGTGACCGTGCGCCCGGACAGCAGCAGGTCAGCAGCGCATGCCTGGCCCACTACCCGGGGAAGGAGCCACGCGGCACCGTGCTCGGCGACCAGGCCGAGCCTGGCGAACGCGGTGGTGAGCTTGGCGTCAGCGGCGGCAATGCGGATATCGCACCACATCGCGAGCATGAACCCGAGTCCTGCCGCGGGCCCGTTGACCGCCGCGATGACGGGCTTGGGAAACTGAGCCAGCTGGGAGAACTGGCGCCGGCCCGCGCGATCGGCTGGCCGGACTCGATCGCCGAGCATGTCCATCGAGGCTCCCGCGCAAAAACCGCGACCCGCGCCGGTGATCACCACGACCCGCGCTCCCGGGTCCGCGGCAGCACGGTCGAGCGCGTCGAAAAACGCCGCCTCCAGGGACAGCGTCCAGGCATTCAGCTGGGCGGGCCGGTTGAGCGTCAACCGGACGATGCCCGGCTCGTCAGCGGTGACGATCAGCTCTTTCGTCTCCATGGGGACAAGGTAGCCGCTGCTCATCAGCTCGTCAACGGTTATGTTGACTAGACTGCTAGCCTGTCGCCATGGAAAATCAAGGCCAGGTCACACGGGTGGCCGTCATCGGTGCCGGGATCATGGGTGCCGGAATCGCACAGCTGGCAGCTACTGCTGGGTTAGAAGTGGCCATCTTCGACGCTGATCAAGAACAGCTGGTCCGTGCCCGTCTCCAGGCGGAAGCGAGCCTCGCGAAGCTGGAAGCGAAGGGCATAGTCAACAATGATGTCAGCATCGCCGCCCTCCAGCGGCTGCACCCTAGCGGCTCCGTCAGCGCGGCCGCCGAGGGGGCAGATCTCGTGATCGAGGCCGTTGTCGAACGGCTCGCCGTCAAGCAGGCCATATTCGCGGAGGCCGCGGTGGTCGCGGCGCCGCATGCCCTGCTTGCCACGAACACCTCGCAGTTGTCCGTCACCGCGATCGGCAGCGCGGTCCCTGCCGCCGGCGAGCGCGTGGTGGGCATGCATTTCTTTAATCCCCCGGTGCTGATGCGGCTCGTGGAGATCGTCGCCGGGCTTGAGAGCAGCAGCGCGACCATCGCGACCGCGAAGTCCTTTGCCGAGAGCCTCGGCAAAGAGACCGTGGTCTGCAAGAAGGACAGCCCGGGCTTCCTGACGTCGCGTATCGCGGCCATCGTGCGGCTTGAGTGCATGCGCATGCTCGAAGAGGGCGTCGGCCGGGCCGAGGACATCGACCGCGCCCTGTGCCTGGGCCTCAACTTCCCCATCGGCCCGCTGGAACTCGGCGACCGCAACGGGCACGACACGTTCCTGCTCGCGGCGGAGTCGATGGCGAGCACGCTTGGCGAGCGCTTCCGGCCGACCGTCGGCCTCAGGAACATGGTTGCCGCCGGGCGGCTGGGCCGGAAGACCGGACGGGGAATCTACCAGTACGACGAGCACGGCGCGATCGTCCGCCCTGAGTAATCCGGTCCCGCTCCCCCGCTGCGGCAGGTCAGCCGGGGCGATCTTGAGCCGCGGCCTGCGTCAACGCGAGTGCCGACTGGCCGGGCGAGGCCTGAACCGCCAGATGCTACAGGCCAGACCAAGTCTGAGCTAGCCGCGATGTGATCTACGCAGTCTCTTCAACATAAGCGTTGACAATAGATGGCCTTCTCTCTAGCCTCGGATACATACCAAGGAGCAGCGCGCACGCTCGCAAGGCGGTCCCAGTCCCGTAGCTGGTGTGCCGGCGTGCTCCGTCGATTTCATGCGCGTAAACGCGCATGACTCATCGGGCGGCGCAGCAGCGGATCGCTACAGGAGTCAATCGAGTGGACGCTATTAATCGCGAGGGCCTCGAGGTACACGAACTGGAGGAGATCGCCAGGTCGGCCAACATTCCAACGTTGTTGATGGTGATCTACCAGGTGACCGGGGACAAGCGCTGGCTTGAGCGTCCCTTTCAGCCGACCAGGACAAAGGGTTTGAGCGATCACGATTCAGGGGGACTGCCGGAAAGGACCCAGGCTGAGATCAGGCACGCGGCCGCGCTTGCCTTCCGCCACCTGCAGGAGGGCAAGTCCCCGGCTATCGCGATGCCGACGCCCGAGCAGACGTCTGTGATGCTTGGCGTGTGCGTCGGAGAAAGCGTCGATGACAGCTACGGGCAGATGTTCTCCGAGGAATTCCGGCGCAGAATCGGGGCCTCCGACAGCGCGGGCCGCTCCGTCAGCCCGCCAGGCGACTTTCGCGTCCTCGTGATCGGGGCCGGGGTATCCGGCATTATCGCCGCGCACCGTCTCCAGGAACTGGATTTCCCATACCTTCTCGTCGACAAGCATGATGCGCCGGGAGGCAACTGGCTGGACAACCGTTATCCAGGCGGGGGGGTCGATACGCCCAGCCACCTGTACTCCTATTCCTTCGCGCCGAATGACTGGGGATATCACTTCGAGCTCAGGGAGGCTCTCGAAGATTACTTCAGCAAGTCATTTGACCTCGTTGGGGCGCGACGGAATACACGCTTCCGGACATCCGCCGTGCGCGCCGATTACGACGAGGCGACGGCGCGCTGGATGGTAACGCTGCGCGCCGCGGACGGCACGCTCGAGGTCCTTCCGTTTAATGCCGTCGTCACCGCGGTCGGCATCCTCAATCAGCCGAAGCTTCCGGACGTGCGGGGAATCGACTGCTTCCGCGGCCCGTCGTTCCACTCATCCGCATGGCCAGGGGATCTTGACTTCAGGGGCAAGCGAGTCGCGGTGGTCGGCAACGGCGCCAGTGCGATGCAGATCGTGCCCGCCATCGCTGATCAGGTCGATGAGCTGGTCGTCTTCCAGCGCACGCCGCAGTGGGTGGCGCCGTTCGACAAGTTCCAGCAACCCATCGACGAGGGCGCCAGGTACCTCCTGCGCACGTTCCCCATTTACCGGGCGTGGTACTTCCTGAAGCTTTACTGGCAGTTTGGCGACAAGGTCCTTGACTCCCTGCGGAAGGACCCCGACTGGCCCCATCCTGAGCGCTCGGTCAATTCCAGGAACGACGGTCACCGCGAGTTCTTCACGCAGTACATCAGGGACGAGCTTGGTGACCGGACGGACCTGTTCGAAAAGGTCCTGCCCACCTACCCCCCTTACGGCAAGCGGATTCTGCTCGACAACGGCTGGTACCAGGCGCTGCTCAGGCCGAACGTAACGCTGGTGAACGAGGCGGTCGCGTCTGTCACTCCCGCCGGCGTGGTCACCGCGTCCGGTGACGCGTACGACGTCGACGTGCTGGTCTGGGCAACCGGGTTCCAGGCCTCGCGGTTCGTGTCCTCCCTGGAAGTGGTGGGCCGCGGCGGCGTAACGCTGCATGAGGCTTGGGACGGCGACGACGCGCGCGCCTACCTGGGCGTGAGCGTTCCCGGTTTCCCGAACCTCTTCATGCTTGGCGGCCCCAACTCGTTCCCGGGGAGCGGCAGCTTCATGTACTTCATGGAGGTGCAGATGAGGTACATCGCCCGCCTGCTAGCGGAGATTCGCCGGACGGGGGCAGCGGCGATCGATGTGCGCAAGGACATCTTTGATGAGTACAACGAGCTACTCGACAATACGAGTCAGCAGACGGTGTGGACCCATCCGGGCACCAACACCTACTTCCGCAACTCCCGCGGCCGTCTCGTGTTCGTCTCGCCGTTCCGCAATGTCGAGTACTGGACCCGTGCCAGGCAGTCCAGTATCGCGGACTACGAAGTGCTCGAGGCCGGGCAGCCCGCGTCCGCCGACGTCGAGTCGCCCTGATCACGGCGGCCGCGAGGCTGCCCGCCAGAGAAATCGCTGCCAGGAAGGTACGAGATGGCGAATCCGCCCGTTGACGCCGCACTGCTGCTCGTGCGGGTGACCATCGGCGTCACGATGATGTTGCACGGATTCAACCACTGGCGCGGCGGCGGCAAGATCGCCGGGACGGCGCGCTGGTTCAGTGGCCTCGGCTTGCGCTACGGGACGGTGCAAGCCTGGATGAGCGTGGTCACCGAGCTGGGCGCGGGCCTGCTGCTCATCGCCGGGCTCGCGACCCCGCTGGCGTGTGCGGCGGTGATCTCGGTGATGCTCATCGCCGGGCTGCTCGCGCACAGGAAGAACGGGTTTTTCGTGTTCCGGGACGGATATGAGTACGTCCTGGTGCTCTCGGTGGCCTCGCTGGCGCTCGCGGCCCTGGGGCCGGGCAGAGTGTCGGTGGACGACGCCGCGGGAATCACGGTGACCGGCTGGGCGGGCGGCGGCATCGCGCTCGGCATCGCGGTGGCGGCGACGGCCGGCCTGCTGGCCACGTTCTACCGCCCCAAGGGCTAGGCGGGCCGGAGTCCACCGCGACTGGGGTAGACCCGGTGGCGGGAACCTTGACATCCGGGCGCGTCTTTGCTGCAGTGGCAACGGCCCGCGACCAGCCCGCGCCCCCCGGGGGACCAGGACAGGAACTGGTCGCGAAATCGGCCCGTTCCTCTCTAGCGCGAATCCATTTCAACATGTACGTTGACAAATGGATGCCCAGTGGCCCGCTGAGTGACACGCGGTACCGCCGGCCGCCCCGGGACCTCCCGGCCCGACGCCATGGGGCGGGGGAACACGGTCTCGCGCACAGCGCTCGGAGCCGAGTTAGGAATGGTTGATGTTCGTACACGAGGTAATAGCAAGGGAAGTGGCCGCGACAGGCACTGACACCGTGTTTGGCCTCCTCGGAGACGCGAACCTGTTTATGGTCAATTCGTTCGTCAAAAAGCAGAACGGCACCTATGTGTCGGCGGTTCACGAGGCGAGCGCCGTCATGATGGCCTACGGCTACGCGTGCCGCGGGGCGCGCCTCGGCGTCGCGACGGTAACGCAGGGGCCCGGCCTGACGAATACCGCGACCGCGCTCACCGAGGCCGTGCGGTCGGGCAAGCCGCTGCTGGTGATCACCGGCGACACGGCACCTGGCAACAAGCTCAACCAGCAGACCCTTGACACGGAGCCGTTCGTCGCGGCGACGGGGGCCGGCTACATCCTCGTGGAACGTCCGGAGGACGCCGCCTCGGCCGTTCGGACCGCCGCCCGGCTGGCGCTCGAGGAATCCCGCCCGCACGTGCTGAACTGCCCGACGGAATACCAGTGGCAAGTCGTTGACGCGGACGCCGATGACAAGAGCGCCGACCCGTGGCCGGTCAGCGGGGAACGTCCGCGGCCGGCGGAAGAGGTGCTAGAAGAGGCGCTCGGCGTGATCGCGTCGGCGCGGCGGCCAGTCGTCCTCGCCGGCCAGGGCGTGATCGGCAAGGAGCAGCGTCAGGCCGTTCTCGCGTTCGCGGAGCGGCTCGGCGCGCCCATCGCCACCACGCTGCGCGCCCGCAACCTCTACAGCGCGGCCGAGGGGTGCGTCGGCGTCTGCGGGACGCTGTCAACAGAGCCGGGCGTCCTGGCGATCGGCGAGTCCGACTGCGTCATCGCCTTCGGCGCGAGCCTCAACACGTGGACGACGGTCAGGAACTCGCTCATCCAGGGCAAGAGCGTGGTGCACGTTGACACCAACCCGGCGCGGTTCCGTCCGGAAGTGCCCGTGACCGTCGCCGTCGCGGGCGATGCGGCCGACGTCGCGCAGCGGTTCACCGAGATGCTGGATGCCGCGGAGATAACGCCCTCCGGCTTCAGGAACCGCGTCGCAGCCGGCCTTACCCAGGCCGACCTCGTGCACGATGCGCCGCTTGGCTCGAAGTTGACGCTCGCGGGCGTCCTGTCCGCGATCAACCGGGCGCTGCCCGTTCACCGGACGGTGGTCTACGACGGCGGCCGGTTCCAGGGCGAGGCTTTCAAGTACTCGTGGAGCGCCGACTACCGCTCCGAGGTACCGACCACTGACTTCGGCGCCGTCGGCATGGGCATGGGCGCGGCCATCGGGGCAGCGGCGTTCGCCCGCGACGAGCCCACCCTCCTGGTCACCGGCGACGGCGGGTTCATGATGAACGGGCTGGCCGAACTGCACTCCGCCATCCGGGCCGGGCTTTCGCCGATCGTCGTCATCTGCAACGACGAATGCTATGGCGCCGAGTACGACCAGTTCCTGGCCAAGGGCCTTGGCCCCGAACTCTCCCTGTTCGAGTGGCCGGACTTCGCCGAGGTGGCGCGGGCACTGGGTGCGGAAGGCCTGACAGTCACGTCAGTATCCGACGTCGCCGCGGCGGTAGCGGCCTGCGACTCGCCGACCCGGCCCGTGGTCATCGACGTCCGTATCGCGCCAGGAGACATCCCGGAGGTCCCGCATTGACCGCCCGCACCGACGACACGAACAAGCCCGTGGCCAAGGCGGGCCCTGGCCAGGCTCTGACTATCGCCGGCGCGCTTGACGTCGCGGCGCGGCGCTGGGGCGAACGGGCCGCCATCGTCGAGGGCGATCAGCGGTACGCGTACGCGGAACTAAGGCAGCGGGCGCTGCGCGCGGCGAGCGCATTCGCGGGGCTCGGGGTCAGGAAAGGCGACCGGGTCGCCATCTGCCTGCCAAACGGGATGGACTGGGCTGTCGCCTTCTTCGGGGCCGTCTACGCCGGCGCGGTGGTGGTGCCACTGAACACGGCGCTGTCCGCCGGGGAACTGGCATACCAGGTCGGTCACTCCGGGGCAGCGGTGATGGTGGTCTGCGGCAGCTACAGGAACCGCGACTACCGCCCGGTCGCCCGGCAGGTGAGGGACGGCGTCGGGCAGCGCCTCCAGGTGGTGGTGGCGGGCGGGGACGGCGGCGAGCAGGACATGCTTTCCTGGGCAAAGCTCACCGCCCCCGGCGATACCCAGGACGGCCCAGGCGACATCAGCCTGCCGTCATTGGACGTGTCCGACCCCGCGATCATGATGTACACGTCGGGAACGACGGGCCGCCCCAAGGGGGCGGTGCAGACCCACCGCTTCATCTCGACGCTGTTCGGCGCGGTCGACCGGCTGGAGATCAGGGAGACCGACGCGCTGGTACTCTACCTTCCGCTCTTCCACATCTACGCCCTGGTCGCCGGCATGATCCTGATGACGCTGGCCGGCGCGCGCGTTGTCCTGATGGCCCGCTTCGACGCGGGCCGATCGCTGCGGCTGATCGAGGAAGAGCGCGCGACGATCATGTACGGCATCCCGACCACGTATATCGACCAGCTCAACGACCCGGCGGTCGATACGACGGACTTCAGCTCACTGCGCTACGCCTTCACGCCGCTCACGTACGACCTGTGCCAGAAGGTGCGGGACAAGACCGGAGCGGTGTGCCTCAATCCCTACGGGATGACCGAGACCTCGGCTCTCTCGCTGGTGGCCAGTCTGGACGACCCGCCGGAGGTCGCCATGCGAACCGTGGGTCGTCCGCTGGGCAACCTCGAGGTCAAGGTCGTCGATGAGACGACGGGCAAGCCGGTGCCCAGCGGCGCGCCAGGTGCGCTGCTGATGCGCGGGCCGTCGGTCCTGTGGAAGTACCACGAGCAGCCTGAGGCTACCGCCGCGGCCATCGACGCGGACGGCTGGTTCAATACCGGCGACCTCGCCTCCGTGGACGAGGCCGGCAATGTCACCTTTATCGGCCGCCGCGGCGACGGGTACCGGGTCGGCGGGGAGATGGTGGACCCGGTCGAAGTCGAGGCGGCGATCCAGTCGCACCCGGCCGTCCTGCGGGCGGCAGCCCTCGGGGTCCCCGACGAACGGCTCGGCCAGGTCGGCTACGCCTGGGTCGAGGTCAGGCCGGCGTCCGGCGTCACGGAACAGGAACTGCTCGCGCATGCGGCCGGCCTGCTCGCACCGTTCAAGGCACCGCGCCAGATCCGCATCATCAGCGAATTCCCGGTAACGCCGAGCGGCAAGGTGCAGAAGTTCCGGCTGCGCGAGTGGGTCACCGCCTAGGGGCGGCCGCCGCTACGGGAGGGTTCCCGCACGGCCCGGTGGGAGGCGGCGGGCCAGGTTCACGGCGCTGGCGACGCCGATGACGGAAGGCAGACCCGCCACGAGAAGCCCGAGGACCGGGGTCGGCTGGGCCAGCAGGAGCTGGGCCGGCAGCATGACCAGCTCGGTTGCCGCTCCGGCGATAAGGCTGGCATGCTGGCGGAACGGGTGGAGCGCGGCGAGGGCAAGGCCGTCGAAGAGGCCCACGGTCAGCCCCACAGGCGCGCCGATGACGATGCCGGCCACCAGGCCAATGACGCCGGCAGAGAGCGCGGCGAACAGGATGGCCGCGCCGTGGCCGGATGCCAGTCCGACGAACAGGCCAATGAGCAGCCCGTAGCCGCCTCCGATGGCCGTTCCGGCGAGCAGGCCCGCCGTCGTCCAGGCAATCACGATCTCCCCGGTGCCGGACCGCTTCGGGCGCTTGAGCAAGGCTTCCTCCGGTACGGCGCCCTGCCCGGGATGTGGATCATTCACTATTAGAGCATATGCTCTAATAGTGAATGATCCACAAGGGCCGATACCATGGCTGCCATGGGAGACGACGGCCTCATGACCATTGAGGAGCTGGCCAGGCGGGCGGACACGGCGACGACGACCGTGCGCATGTACCAGACGAAGGGGCTGCTGCCGCCGCCGGAGCGCCGGGGGCGGATCGGCTACTACGGCAAGGCGCACCTATCGCGGCTGCGGCTGATCGCTGGCCTGCAGGATCAGGGGTTCTCCCTGGCTGGCATCAGGCGGCTCACCGAGGCATGGGAGAACGGCCGGAGCCTGGAGGACATCCTCGGGCTGGAGACGAGGGTCGCCTCCGTATGGGCGGGCGAGGAGCCCGTCAAGGTCGGGCTGCGCGAGTTCCGGGAGCTGTTCCCAGGCCAGATGATCACCCCGGCCATCGTCTCCCGCTCGGTCAGGATGGGACTCATATCCATCGAGGGCACCACCGTCCTGGTGCGGAACCCCGGCTTCCTCCGCATCGGGGCCGAGCTCGCCCGCCGTGGCATCGGGGCCGGGGAGATCCTCGACGAACTCGAGGCGCTGCAGGCGAACGCGGGCGAGATCGCGGAACGCTTCACCCGCGTCTTCGAGCGGCACATGTGGAAGGACTTCACCGAGGCGGGCATGCCGTCCGAGGCGATCGCGCCGCTCACCGAGTCACTCGGCCAGCTCAGCGCCCTGGCGGAGGACATCATGCAGCTCGTCCTGCGCGACGCGCTCCGCAAGAAGGCGAGCGCGTTCCTCGCCGAGCAGGCCACCCGCCTGGACGAGGCCTCTCTTCGGCCCCCGGCCCAGCGACCGCGGTGAGGAGCCCGCCCGTGACGAGCAGCCTCGGGCAGGAACCACGGCCTAGCCGAGGACAGCGGCTCAATGG
>Ga0210389_10000652_pt1 | contig 30062 bp, 28 predicted proteins | sample IncBWH28OmetaG_FD_160127 | JGI IMG/M metagenome (GOLD analysis project Ga0210389, IMG submission 160127) | Forest soil microbial communities from Barre Woods Harvard Forest LTER site, Petersham, Massachusetts, United States - Inc-BW-H-28-O ... | reverse complement strand
TACAGTTCCGGCGAGTCGATGAAGCTGATGGAGCAGATCGCGGCCAAGACATTGCCGCCTGGCACCGGCTACGAATGGACGGCGATGTCCTACCAGGAGAAGATCGTCGGCGGGCAGATCTATCTCGTGTTCGGCCTTGCCATGCTGCTGGTCTATCTGGTGCTGGCCGGGCAGTATGAGAGCTGGTACGCGCCGATCTCCGTCATCCTGGCGGTGCCGCTGTCGCTGCTCGGCCCGATGGCGGTGCTGACCGGCCTGCGCATCGACAACAATCTTTATACCCAGATCGGCCTGATCCTGCTGATCGCGCTGTCGGCCAAGAATGCCATCCTGATTGTCGAGGTGGCGCTCGAATTGCACGTGCGCGACCACAAGCCGCTGCTGGAGTCTGCGATCGAGGCGGCGAGGGCCCGCTTCCGGCCGATCTTGATGACGTCCTTCGCCTTCATCCTCGGTGTGGTTCCGCTGGTGCTCGCGACCGGGGCCGGCGCAAGCGCCCGAAAGTCGATCGGCATCACGGTGTTCTCAGGCATGATCGCCTCGACCTGTCTTGCCGTGCTGTTCGTGCCGACATTCTTTGTCGTGGTGCAGCGCTTCGAGAACTGGCTCGCCGAACGCAAGGGCAAGAAGGTCGGTGTGCAGACGCTCGGCGAGACGGCGGGCGGTGGGCATTGAAATAGGCCGTCATGGCCGGGTCATTTGGCGGAGACGCGCGGAGCCTGTCATCGGGCCGCGCTGGCGCGGACCCGTTGACGCTTTTGCCCGGCATGACGGAGATATTTGCAATCCTCACACCCTGATCATCCGCTTGCCGCGGTTCTCGCCGGCGAGCAGGCCGATCAGCGCCTTTGGCGTATTCTCCAGGCCGTCGATGACGTCCTCCTGGACCTTGAGCGTGCCCGAGGCGACCCATGATTGCAGGTCGCGCACCGCCTCGTTGCGCCGCTCCATGTAGTCCATCACGATGAAGCCTTGCATAGTGAGGCGCTTGACGACGATCAGGCCGGGCACGCCGCGCGGTCCGCTGGCGGATGGCACGCCGTCATACTGCGAGACTGCACCGCAGCATGCGATCCGGCCGCGATTGTTCATCTGCGCCAGGCACGCTTCGAGAATGTCGCCGCCGACGTTGTCGAAGTAGATATCGATGCCGTCGGGGGCCGCAGCCTTGAGCGCCTTGAACACCGGGCCGTCCTTGTAATCGACCGCGGCGTCGAAGCCGAGCTCGGAAGTGAGCCAGCGGCACTTCTCTTGACCCCCGGCGATGCCGACGACGCGGCAGCCCTTGATCTTGGCGATCTGACCGACGATCGAACCGACCGAACCTGCGGCCGCCGAAACCACCACAGTCTCGCCGACCTTGGGCTTGCCGACATCGAGCAGCCCGAAATAGGCCGTGAGACCGGCGATGCCGTAGACGCTGAGCAGGTGGGTCATCGGCTCGATCTTCGGCAGCTTCGTGAGGTGCTTTGCCGGTACCGCCGCGTATTCCTGCCAGCCGGTATCGCCGAATACGATATCGCCGGCGGTAAGCCCCGGCGCCCTGGATGAAACGACTTCGGCAATGCCGCCGCCGGCCATCACCGTGTTAGCCTCGACGGCCGCGCGATAGGTGGCGCCGTGCATCCATGCGCGGTTAGCCGCGTCGAGCGATATCAGACGCACCCGCAACAAGGCCTCGCCGTCGCGGGCCTCCGGAATGGTTCCCTCCACCATCCGGAAATGCTCGGGCGCGAGTTTTCCGGTCGGCTTCTGCACCAGCAAGATCTGGCGATTGGTCCCGTCGTTCATGGCTTCCTCCGCTGTCTGTTCCTGGTGCAGCCGGCGCGCAAGAAATACGCGGTCTGTCCCTGAGCCACATTGTGCGTTGCATAAGAAGCTAGTCGGATAGCGCGCATTCCACAACGGTAAGATCGTGGTCTTGGAAGCGTGTTGCGCCGGCTCTGAAATCTGCCAAACTCACTCCGCTGGGAACTTACGGGGGTAAGACATGTCCAACAGGTTTACGCAATACATTCTGATCGCGATGGCGCTCGGCATCGTGATGGGTACGCTGGTGTTCAACTATCTGCCGGATATCCGTGGCGATATCGCTGCAAGCGTCAACCTGATCGCCATGCTGTTCCTGCGCCTGATCAAGATGATCATCGCGCCGCTCGTGTTTGCGACCCTCGTCGGCGGCATCGCCCATATGGGAAGCGGCTCCAAGTTGGGGCGGATCTTCGCCAAGACCATGGGCTGGTTCGTCAGCGCTTCCTTCGTGTCGCTGCTGCTCGGCCTGGTAATGGTCAACTTCCTGCACCCCGGCGACAACTTCCCGGGCACGCTGCCGGACAAGACGCAATCGACCGGATTGCCGGTGTCGGCCTTCTCGATCGAGAAATTCCTGACCCACCTGATCCCGACCTCGATCGCGGACGCGATGGCGCAGAACGAAATTCTTCAGATCGTGGTCTTCGCGGTGTTCTTCTCGGTAGCGCTCGGGGCGATGCCGGAGCGTTCAAAGCAGATAATCTCGGTGATCGATGACCTCGCCCACATCATGCTCAAGGTGACCGGCTACGTCATGCTGTTTGCGCCGCTTGCGGTATGGGCCGCGATCATGGCGACGGTGTCCAAGAACGGGCTGGGCGTCTTGTGGAAGCTCATCGTGTTCATGGGCGGCTTCTACTTATCGCTGCTGATCCTGTGGGGCATTCTGGTTGTGGTCGGCTTCATCGTCATCGGGCCCAGATACAGCCATCTGTTGCGGCTGATCCGCGAGCCGCTGATGATCGCCTTCTCGACGGCGAGTTCGGAGGCGGCCTATCCGAAGACGCTGGAAGGCCTCAACCGCTTCGGCGCCTCGTCCCGGATATCGAGCTTCGTGCTGCCGCTCGGCTATTCGTTCAACCTCGACGGCACGATGATGTACTGCACCTTCGCCAGTATCTTCATCGCGCAGACCTACAAGATCGACATGTCGCTCGGCACCCAGTTGGCGATGCTGGCAACGCTGATGATCACCTCAAAGGGCGTCGCCGGCGTCCCCCGCGCATCGCTGGTGGTGATTGCCTCGACGTTGAGCCAGTTCGGCATACCCGAGGCGGGCCTGTTGATGATCATGGGCATCGACACCTTCCTCGATATGGGACGAAGCGCCACCAACGTGATCGGCAACTCGCTCGCGACCGCCGTGGTGGCGAAGTGGGAAGGGGAACTCGCCCCTGAGCATGCGCTCGGTCCCGACGACGTGGTGCCTCCGGGCGTGATCCCCGGCGAAATTCCCGCGATGGCCGGCCATTGACGGGAGTGATCCATGCGCCAAACGGCAGGAAGATCAATTGGGGCCGGTGCCCTGTGGCTCGCAGGGTGCCTGCTCGCGACGGCTGCAGGCGCCCAGACCGGCGGCGAAGGGCTTAGCCCGACGCTTGCCGCCATCAAGAGCCGGCACACCGTGAATCTCGGCTATCGCGAGAGCTCCCCGCCGTTCTCGTTCCTCAACCAGGCCAACCGGCCGATCGGTTACAGCCTCGAGCTTTGCGAGGCCATCGTCGAGGAGATCGGCGTCGAGGTCGACGATCCCAATCTCAAAATAGAATACGTGAAGGTCACGTCCGATGACCGTATTCCGGCGGTCGTGCAAGGCAAGATCGACCTGGAATGCGGGTCGACCACGGCCAATGCCGAGCGCGCGAAACAGGTGGCGTTCTCGCCACTGATGTTCGTGGCCGGCACTAAGCTGATGGTTGCAAGAAACTCGGCGATCTCGGCGCCCAAGGATCTGCAAGGCAAGACCGTCGTCGTCACCAAGGGCACGACCAACGAGCAGGCCATGCATGCGGTGGACAAGAAGTTCAACCTGGACCTCAACATCGTGACGGCGTCCGACCACGAGCAGTCCTATCAAATGCTGGTGGACGGCAAGGCCGATGCCTTTGCAACCGACGACATCCTGCTTTACGGCCTGATCGCGCGGCACAAGTCGCAGGACAAGTTCAAGGTCACCGGCGATTATCTGTCCTACGATCCCTACGGCATCATGTTCCGCAAGGGCGAGCCGCAGCTGACCGCGGTCGTGGAGCGCACCTTCCGCAAGCTCGGCACCAACCACGATCTTGTTCCGCTCTACAACAAGTGGTTCGTTTCCCGGTTGCCGACCGGCGAGCGGTTGAACGTGGCGATCTCGCCGCAGCTTGAGGATGCCTTCAAGGCGCTCGACGATTCCGAGGGTATCAGCAATTGACGTTTCGCCTGCGGGCCTTGGCGCGCGGGCGCGTCGATCACTACCGAAATCTCAGGGCTTGATGTGGAGCGCGGCTTTGGTCGCGTTGATGGCGTTGTTGAACACAGCCTTGGTTTGACCCGCGAGCGTTTGGCTGTCGTAAGTCGCACCGGAGGAAAAGCCGGTGTTCGATCGCAGCCCCACCGCCACCTGGGTCTGGTGAAGGATGTTGGCAAAGCTCGACGACGTCGCGGCTTTGGCCTTGTTCAGGTTGTCCACCTGCCTGCCGATAAAGGCTGACGTCGAAGGTGAGACGGATGTGTCGCCCATTGCGGTGCTCCGCAGTGTCCTGGTCGCGCGCAACCATCGCCGGTTATGGTTAATGAAGGGTTAAGGCGATGAAAGCCCTGACCTTGCTCTAGAAAAAAGCGAGGTCTTTCGCGTCGAGCCCGCGTGCGACAGCAGCAAATTCGATCGCGGTGAACAATCCGCCGGCCACATAAATTCGCCGGTTGAGCGCGGCGGCGCGCGCGCGGCTGGCGCTCAAAGCCTGCTCGATCGTGGCAGCGACCTCGACCGTCGCTTGCGGGTTGCGCTTCCGCATGAGCTCTGCGAGCGCAGCCGGGTCGCCGCCCTTGTGATGCGCCGCCGTGCAAATGATGGCGTCGAACGCGGGCGCCAGCGCGTCCGCGATTTCCTCGGCCTTCTTGTCGAAGGAGACGCCGGCGACGAGGACCCAGTCCTGCGCGCCATAGGTTTGCTTCAGCCCGGCCAGCGACTGCCTGATCCCGTCAGGCGTGTGACCGACGTCGATGACGACCAGCGGATTTTGGGCAATCGCCTCAAGACGGCCGGGCCAGCGTGTATCGCGCAGGCCCGATCGCACGGCCGTCTCGAGGCGTGTGCCGTCTTCCGAAGGACGCGCATGTTTCAGCCAGCGGATGAAAAGCATGATCGCTGTCGCGGCGTTGTTGATCTGGAAGCCGCCCGGTAGCGAGATATCAAGCGCACGAAATTCGAAAGCGCCGAAGGCGAAATCAAAATTTTGACCTGTCGCCGTGATGGCTTCGCCACTGAGTCGGATCTCGTCGCGAATGAACAGGCTTCGGACGTTCCGGTTGCGGTTATATTCAAGAATGTGCGGCCGCAATGGCCGGCAATTTTCGCCGTAGGTGATGACGCCGCCGGATGCGCAGGCATCGCTCTTGTCAGAGACGATCAGTTGCAGCGAATGGCCAAGCAGCTCCACATGTTCGTAGTCGACCGAGGTGACCGCGGTCACCTGGCTCCCTAACAAGCGAACCGGATCGTAGCGGCCGCCGATGCCGGCCTCGAACGCCATGAATTCGCAACTGCTCTCCTGGAAGTGGAGGCAGGCGAGCGCGAACATGGCTTCGAATGCACCAAAGTTTTCCGCGCGCCGTTTTGAAATCGCAGCGATTGCGCTTTCAACACGCGTGGCAAGCCGGCGCAACTGTTCATCGCCGATCGGCATCCCGCCGATCTGAAACCGCTCGTTGACGCGAAACAGATGCGGAGAGGTGAAGAGGCCGGTGCGCAGGCCATAGGCGCGAGCGATCGAGGCGCAAAACGCCGCGGTCGAGCCCTTGCCGTTCGAGCCGGTCACCGCGACCGATCGCTCCTGCAATCTGGCACGGTCGATGGCGAGGGCTTCCAGCAACTCCGCCATCCGCGCAAGGCAAATGCCGTCGCCGTATTTCGGCAGATCAAACATCCAATAGCCCGAGGTAGGAAAAGGTGTGACGCCAAATTTTCAGGATCAGGTCCGTCCGGTGCAGTTCCTCCAGCAACCGTATCGAGGGATTAGAGTTGACCTCGATGATCGCCACCGCGTCCGCCTCTCCGCCGACATCCGCAAACAAGTCGACGGCCGCGGCCCGCAGGCCGAGGGCGCGAACGGCCTTTCTCGCCATCGTCAGGGCGGTAGCCGAGCGGGGAGATTCAAAGGCCATGCTGCCGCCTGCGCTCAGGTTCATCCGGCCCGGAATTTCCAGATGCTCGCCCGCGGACAAAATGACGTCGAGCGAGGTTTTGGGGATCGCCGCGGGATCGATCGTCGAAAGACCACGTCCCTTCATCGCGGCGTTATGGGCGTCAAGGAGTTGACGCACGCTACGTACGCCGTCGCCTGCAATGGTCGGTGGAAATTTTCGCGCGACATAGACGATGGCTTCGCCCAGCAGAAAGATCCGGTATTCGAGGCCGCTCGCGACCGGCTGCATCAGCACCGCGTCGTAATATTTTGAGACCTCCGCAAGATACCGGTCGAGTTCTGCCTCGCTATGGATCGCTTGCGCATAGTCTCCGCGCGCTCCCGTGAGCGGCTTGATGAACGCGGATGAATTCAGCCTTTTCAGATATTCGAAAGCGTCCTCGCGTTCATGCCCGGCGGGGCGATGCGCGCGGTGGCGCGCACTCAGGAAGAAGTATTCGCCGCCAAGCGTCGCAACGCCGGCATCTCCAAGAATGCGGTTGGCGAAGTATTTGTCGGAAGCAAGTGAAGCCGCGGTTGCATTGTTTTGCGGATACCAGGAGGAGCGCCCGGCGCCAAAATAGGCGGTTCTCGTTTTCGAGGTGACGCGAAAAACCAGACCTGCTCCCTCATCGATGTCTTCAAAGCCAAGGCCGAATTCGGCGCTCGAATAGGCCGCATACACCGCGTGGTCCGGATAATAAGCGGGCTTTCCCGCGCGAAATTCCTGCAAGTTGCGCATGCAATATCGGGCGATCTGGCATTCCGGCTTTTTCAAAGAATATCTCTAACGAAATTTTTCGCATCCGTGGGGCAATTAACTGCCCAAACGGCGCGCCATTTCAGCAAGTTAATTACGCTGAACGCGCCCGACGGAGAAGGTTTTGACCGACGCCGTCGCAAGCCACCGGTTCTGCAATTTTCGAACACTTATCCCGCACTGCAGCGTATTGACTATTGGCGGAATTGGGTTAGTTGAATCCTCGAAATTCTTCAACCACCACAGGGACTTCCGCGCGGTTCGAAGCGGATGGGCCTGCGGCGTTGATCCAAGACTGATCGGAAAATACCCATGAGCGCGTTTCATCGAGAGAAGGTTCTTTCTGTCCGGCACTGGACCGATACGCTTTTCAGCTTTCGAGCCACCCGCAACACCGGCTTCCGGTTTCAGAACGGACAGTTCGCGATGATCGGGCTCGAGGTCGAGGGCCGCCCGCTGCTGCGCGCCTATTCGATGGCGAGCGCCAACCACGAAGAAGAGCTCGAATTCTTTTCGATCAAGGTCGCCGACGGTCCGCTCACCTCCCGCCTGCAAAAGATCAGGGAAGGCGATACCATCCTGGTCGGCCGCAAGGCGACCGGCACACTGATCGCCGACAATCTGATCCCGGGCAAACGACTGCTGTTGCTGTCGACCGGCACCGGGCTCGCCCCCTTCGCCAGCCTGATCAAGGACCCGGACGTCTACGACAAATACGAGAGCATTGTTCTGGTTCACGGCTGCCGTCAGGTGTCGGAACTCGCCTATGGCGAGGAGCTGGTCGCGAATTTGCAGAACGACGAATTGTTCGGCCCGCTGCTCGCCGAGAAGCTCGTTTATTATCCGACCGTCACCCGCGAGCCCTTCCGCAACCGCGGCCGCATCACCGATCTGATCACCTCAGAGCAGCTGTTCAACGATATCGGCCAGCCGCCGCTGAACATCGAAGACGACCGCATCATGATGTGCGGCAGCCCGGCGATGCTGGAAGAATTGCGCCAGATGTTCGATGCCCGCGGCTTTGTCGAGGGCAACCACAGCGAACCCGGTCACTTCGTGATCGAGAAGGCCTTTGTCGAGCGATAAGTGCGCTAGGCCACCCGCTGCCGCATCAGATCGTCGACGTCGAGCCGGCGCGTAAACATCGCGAGCGAACCGTCCGCCGCGCGCGGCCATTCGGCTTGCGGCCGGTCCCAATAGAGTTCGACACCGTTTTCGTCGGGATCGCGCAGATAGAGTGCTTCGCTCACGCCATGATCGCTGGCGCCATCGAGTGGAATGCCGGCACTGGTGACGCGATATAGCGCGTCCGCCAGCGCCGCGCGGGTCGGATACAGGATCGCGGTGTGAAACAGCCCCGTCGTTCCCGGCGCAGGCGGATGGCCGCCTTTGCTTTCCCAAGTGTTCAGCCCGATGTGGTGGTGATATCCGCCGGCCGAGATGAATGCCGCGCCCGAATGGAGGCGTTGCATCAGTTCGAAGCCGAGCACGCCGCAATAAAAACCCAGCGCACGGTCGAGGTCGGCGACCTTGAGATGGACGTGGCCGATTCTGGTGCCGGCGACGACGGGCGGATTTTGCGGCATGGCTGCTCCCCTATCTAATCGTCTGGATCTAGGGAGCGGCCAAAGCTCACGCAAGCTCGGACGCCTGGCCGTCGGGCAGATCGAACTCGAAGGTGTTCAGCGTCATCGAGACCATGGTGTAATAGCCGCAGAGGCCGATGACCTCCACGACCCCGCGCAAGGACAGCACGTTGACGGCCTCGTCATAGAGCGCCTTGGGCACGCTACGGCCTTCATGGAGCGACTTGGCGACGTCATGGATCATCTGTGCCTTGGGATCTTCGAATTGCGGCGTGCGGCGGTCGCGGATCGCCTCGATGATCTTTGGATCCATGCCGCCGTTGAGTGCAAGTCGCTTGTGGGCGAACCACTCGTAGTGCGAGGTCCAGTGCCGCGCGGTGACGAGGATTGCGATCTCCGACAGCTTGGCTGGAAATATTGTATCGAAACGCAGTACTTCGCCGAGCCGCGTCGCATGGCGCGCCATTTCCGGGCTGTTGAGCCAGGCCATCATCGGCGCCGGCGGCTTGCCGCGCTTGCCGGCGATCGCCTCGTCATAGGTCGCCTTTTGGTCCGCGCTCATTTCGTCGGGCGAAAGCAGTTTTAGCCGCATCTTTGTTTCCTCTGTTTTGGGCTCACAGCCGCTCCGTCATTGCGAGCGTCAGCGAAGCAATCCAGTCTTGCCGCCGCGTACCGATCAAGCGATTCTGGATTGCTTCGGAGCTTGCGCTCCCTTGCGCAAAAGCTTCGCGTTTGTCGCAGGCAATGACGGCGGCGGATAGGTTGGAACAGCAGCTGCTTTTACCGGATCGGCGGCGCGTATTGAATGCCGCCGGCGCTCCAGAGCTGGTTGAGCCCGCGCGGAATCTTCAGCTTGGATTCCGAGCCGACATTGCGCTCGTAGACTTCGCCGTAGTTGCCGACATGCTTGATGATCCGGACCGCCCAATCCTTGGTCAGCCCGAGCTCCGCGCCGTAATTGCCGTCGGTGCCCACCAGCCGCATCACGTCGGGCTTCTTCGACTTGAGCGCTTCGTCGATGTTCTTGGAGGTCACGCCGAGCTCTTCGGCATTGATCATCGCATATAGCGTCCACTTCACGATCAGCATCCAGTCATCGTCGCGCTCCCGTACGACAGGGGCGAGCGGCTCCTTTGAGATGACGTCGGGCAGGATAACGTGATCGTTGGGTTTGCCGAGATTCAGCCGCAGCGCATAAAGCTGCGACACGTCGGCGGTGAAGGTGTCGCACTGCCCGGAATCATAGGCCTTGATGACATCCTCCAGTTTGCCAAACTTCTTTTCCTCGAACTTCATGTTGTTGGCGCGGAAATAGTCGGCGAGATTGAGCACCGTCGTCGTGCCGTCCTGCACGCAAACCTTGCTGCCATTGAGGTCGAGCGCCGAATCGATATTGCGCGCCCGCGGTAACATGAAGCCCTGGCCGTCATAGTAGGCGATGCCCGGGAAATAGAGATCGTAGGACGTCTCCCGCGACATGCTCCAGGTCGAGTTGCGCGAGAGAATGTCCACTTTACGGTTTTGCAATTCCCTGAACCGCTCATTGGCGTCGAGCGGAACGAATTTCGCCTTTTTCGGATCATCGAAGATCGCAGCGGCGACCGCGCGGCAGAAGTCGACATCGAAGCCGGTCCAGTTGCCCTGCTCGTCGGGGATCGAGAAGCCAGGCAGTCCCTTGTTGACGCCGCACAGCACCTCGCCCCGACGTACCGTCCGTTTCAGCGTGCGCGTATCGTAGAGTTCGTAGCTGACGGCGACCGCCGCGACCGCGACTGCGACCGCCAGCCCAATCAGCAGGCCGCCTCGGAATGTCCGCATGATTTATCCCTCACCCCATGTCGGGAAGTTGCAACAGTCTTTTATGAAAAATGCGCCGCCGTTAAAGTTCAGGCTTCTGCCGCACCACGACCTTGGTGCCCACCGGCACCCGGTCATAGAGATCAGCGACGTCAGTGTTGACCAGCCGGAAGCAGCCGGACGATACCTTGGTGCCAATCGTGTCCGGGCGGTTGGTGCCGTGAATGCGATAGACCGTGGTGCCAAGATACATCGCGCGCGCCCCGAGCGGGTTGCCGGGTCCGCCCGCCATGAAGCGCGGCAGGTAAGGCTGTCGCTCGATCATTTCCGGCGGCGGCACCCAATCCGGCCATTCCGCCTTGCGGGTGATGTTCAACAGCCCCTGCCACTGAAAGCCGTCACGGCCGACACCGATGCCATAGCGCAACGCGCGGCCGCCCGGCTGCACCAGATAGAGGTGCCGCTCGGTGGTGGAGATGATGATGGTGCCGGGCGGTTCGGTGGTGCGGTAATACACCATCTGCTTCTGCCACTCCGGATCAAGCTGGTAGGAATCGTCGGCCACCAACCCGGGCTGGTCGCCGGGGTCGGCCTGCTGCGCAAAGCCGTGCGAGGCCGAAAGCATCAGGCCTGCCGCCGCAATCGTCGTGCAGATCAGGTGACGAAATTTTGTCATTCAAGCCTCCCCACCGCTCGGCCGTCGGGTGCCGGTGCAACGATTGCCTACCAAATTTCTACCATCAAATCTCAGGGGCGGCATGATGGCAAGCCATGCGATCGGCGGGCGATCGTATCAGCCGCCTTGCGTAGGGCGCAATTCAGCTGTCGATCGCCGCTAATGGAGTGGATTTGACATTCGCTACCCGCCTAGCAGCAAGCTCCGAAAGCGAATGTCAAATCCTAAACTCCACTAGAAAGATATCGCTGCTAGTGGTTCTTTCCAACATTCGCAAAAGTGACAGCCGAGAAGGGATGCGAATGTTAGAATCGGACCACTAGCGGCGTTGCGGGAGCGCAAATGTGAAGGATCGCTTACGCGGCCAGACTCTCCACGCCGGCCATCTTGAGCAGATCGGCGAGCTGCTTGCGGGCATAGAACATCCGGGTCTTCACGGTGCTCTGCGGAATGCCGATGATGCTGCCCACTTCCTCGACCGATTTCTCATGGTAGTAGACAAGGTTGATGATCTCGCGGTGCGCCGGCGACAGTTTCGCCACACAGGCGCGCAGGATCTCGCTGGTATTGCTGCGATCGAGGCAGGCTTCCGGCGTCTCGGCGTCGTCGGCGATCTCAAGCATCTCCTCCTGATCGATGTCCTCATGCCGGCGCTGACGCAGTGCGGTCAGAGCCTTGAAGCGGGCGATGGATAGGAGCCAGGTGGAGACCTGGGAACGTCCCTGGAATTGGCATGCGGTGCGCCAGACGTCGAGGAAAACCTGGCTGGTTAGATCCTCCGCCGCGGTGGTGTCCCGCACCATCCGCAGGATGAAGCGGTAGACCCGCACATTGTGCCGGCAATAAAGGATGTGCATCGCAGTCCGGCTGCCCTCGGCGATGCTTTCAAGCAACGCCTCATCCGTCGTCGCCTGGGCGGCGATGATGCCCTGGCGAGCTGCTGAATTGATGGCTACGACGTTCGGCATGACGATCTCCCAGTGTCGCCGTGGTGACGGCGCTTCGTTGGCCAATTGGTAGTCAGCCAAGGTTTCGGGACGTCTGCACGAAAGGCGGAAAATGGTTTCATGCGGGGGAGAATTGTTTCGTCGCGGTGGCTGCGACGAAACAATTCGCATCGAAAAGTCAGTAATTTGAGGTAGATAAATGCAAAACCTGCCGTTCGGGCCCGCTCCGAAGGTCCCGGGGAACAAAACTCCCGGCAGATGACGGCTGCGGCCTGCCGGTGGTTCAGGCCGATCTCAGCGGCAGCTCGAATTGGCGGACAGGATATCCCGCATGATCTGGGTCTGGATGGCAGGTGCGGTCGTCAGCAAGACGTGCCCGTAGTCGGTCTTTCCCATGTCGACGTTCTGCAGCATGCCGTGGAAGTGTCCGCTACGTTCTACCGTCGTTCCCACCCCGCTCGAGAGATAGAAATTCTTCAGCAGGCGGACGTTGCCGGGAACGACTGTCTTGACGACAGGATCGATCGTGACGATCAGGGCGACATGAAGGCCCGCTCGTCGCAGTTGCTCGGCCATGCTTACGGCCGCGCTGCCGCCGAGCGAATGACCGACCAGCACGACGGAGCCGATCCGGCCGCTCTTGCATCCCTCGATCGCTTCGCTGGCAAGCGAATCCGAAAACGCGTGGTTGGCGATCGTTACATCGATATTCCGCCGCTGCAGATCTTCGTTGAGTTGATCGAGCCCCGGCGACAGAACGTTGGTCAGGCCGCGCAGCAGATAAACCTTCTTGTGCATGCCGGGAGTAGCCGCGGCGGAGGCCGCGGACCAGGCTCCGGCCGTCATGACGACGACAGGGAGGCATTTAATCGCAAATAAGGAAATCGCGCGGAGAAGAGAGAACATGAGATCGGCATTCCCTGAGGTACAAGACGACGCCCGGCTGCGGTGACTAGCCAGGGCCCGACGGCTCAAGGCCGTATCGCCACCGTGCCTCGGCTTGTCTTTCAATTATGATTTTCGCGCGAATGCTTCCAGATCTATTTCTGGGGGAGCCGACTTTCCCACCGGGTGCTTACGCCTTGTCGCCCGCGGGCGAGAACAGATATCCGCCGCCGCGAATGGTCCTGATGACGGCCGGCTTGGTGGGATCGATCTCGATCTTTCGGCGAATTCGCATGATGCGAAGATCAACCGCGCGATCGAAGGCTTCGGCATCGCGGGCATTGGCGAGTTCCAGAAGCCGTTCGCGCGACAGGACCCGCTTCGGATTTGCCGCAAACACCTTGAGCAACCCGAATTCGGAGGCCGTCAGCGGATGCTCGTTGCCCTCGTCGTCGCGCAGCGCTTGCGCCTGAAGGTCGAGCCATTTGGTGCCGAACCGCACCAGCAGATCCTTGGCCGCCTTGGCGCCGCCCGCTTCAGTTGCGGCCTGCGCGCGGGCCGGCGTGCTTCGCCGCAGGACCGAGCGGATCCGCGCCATCAACTCGCGCAACTCGCAGGGTTTTGCAACATAGTCGTCGGCGCCAAGCTCCAGCCCGACCACGCGGTCGATCGGGCTGGCGGTGGCCGTCAGCATGATGACCGGTACATTTGTACGGCTTTTCAGATCGCGAATAATGGAAAGCCCGTCCTCTTCCGGCATATTCAGGTCGAGAACGACGAGATCGGGCACGCTGTTCTCGATGGCGCGGCGCAGGCTCTTGCCGCCGTCGCAAAGCGTGACGGTGAAACCGTGCATTTTGAGATAGTCGCCGACCATCTCGCGGGCCGGCGCCTCGTCGTCGACAATGATGATGTGCTGGCTTTGGCTCATGGGATCACGCCTCTGTCGCCGGCAACGTGATGGTGAATGTCGCCCCCTGTCCAGGGCCGGCGCTGTTGGCCGTGACCTCGCCGCCATGCATATCAATGATACGTTTGACGATCGACAATCCCAGTCCGGTCGAGCTTTCCCCGGCCGTGGGCTTGGCCGAAAGCCGCTGGAAACGGCCGAACAGCCGGCCGATATCCTCGGGCGACAGGCCGGCGCCTTCGTCGGTGACGCGGATGACGGTCTTGTTCGCTTCGTGGTCCACCAACACCGAAATCCTGCCGCCGATCGGGCTGTATTTGACGGCGTTGCTGATGAGATTGTCGATGGCCTCGCGGATCCGGTCGGAGTCGCACATCGTGACAAGGTTGGGCGCCGCCGAAACCGCAATCGACTGCTGCTTGTTGACTGCCAGCGGCTGATTGGCATCGACCACTTCGCTGACCAGGGTGGCGATGTCGACCGGCTCGCGACGAATCGTGATGTCGAAGGCGTCCGCCATCGCGTCGGAGATGAGGTGATCGACCATCGACGTGAGGCGTTTGGTGGCGTCGCGAATATGGCTCACCTGGGCGTTGATGCTATCGCGGGAAGAATCGGCGGCGATCAGCTCGGTCAGCATCTCGGTGCGGCCGAGAATGACGCTGAGCGGATTCTTCAAATCATGGGCAACGGTGCCGAGGATTTCGTTCTTGAAACCATTGGCGCGTTGCAGCCGCAGCCATTGCGCGGACAGTCTGCGATTGGCCTGCATCAGCGCGCGGGTACGTTGCGCGACACGGTCTTCGAGCTGGGTGTTGGCCTCGTTGAGCTGCTGGTAGAGAATGACGTTGTCGAACGCGATCGAAAGCCGGCTGCCGAAAATCTCGACCAGCGAGCGGTCGGTCTCCGATAGTTGCCGTTCGGCCTGCAGCAGCACCACGACCTCGCGCCCGCTGCCGGTGCGAACGTAGAGAACGGTGCGCTGATCGGCGAATTCATGCTTGCGGCGCCTGAAGGCGGCTTCGACCATGCACCGCAGGTCGGGGTCGAGCGCTTTCGCCCCCGCCGTGCCGATGAAGCGGCTGTAACAGCCCGAACCGGCCAGCACCGAAAAATCGTCGCTGACTTCGCCGCCGTCGCGCAGCACCAGAATGCCGGCACAATCGACATTGAGTAGCGAGGCGATCTGCGTCAGCACGCCTTCGGCAAGGCGTTGCATCGACTTGAAGTCGTAAAGCGTCGAGGCAGCGTCGATGATGATTTCCAGCCCGCGCCTGGTTTGCACCATGCGCTCGAGCTGCTGATAGCTGCGCAGCGCCGCGGTCAGCGAGGTGAACAGCTTGTCGGCGGTTAGTTCCGTCTTCGCCTTGTAGTCGTTGATGTCGTACTGAACGATGACGCGGCGTTCGGGCGCCTGCCCGGGCTGCCCGGTGCGAAGGATAATGCGGACCGTCTCGTTCCGCAGCTCGTTGCGGATATATTCGACGAGATCGAGGCCCGCGGCGTCGGTCTCCATGATGACGTCGAGCAGCACCGCTGCGATGTCCTGATGGGCGCGCATCAGTGTCCGCCCCTCGGCGGCCGAATAGGCCGACAGGATTTCGAGTGTCTGCCCGTTGAGGGTATAGTCGCTCAGCGCAAAGCGAGTGCCCTCATGGACGGCCTGATCGTCGTCGATGACCGCGATCTTCCATTTGCGCGCGCCCGGCGTCTCCGGGGCGGCGCCGGTATCGTCGATCAGGTGGAGGACATCGTCCTGTTCGGCCATGAAGAAGTCCTGTCGCGATCCTGGTTTTCGGTTGACTGACCGCCCTTGGCGGTCTTGGGCATGATAATGCGAAACTTGGTGCCTTGTCCCGGTCTTGAATCGAGCATCATCCGGCCGCCCAGCTGCTGGGTGACGAGATTGTAAACGATGTGCAGGCCAAGTCCCGTGCCGCCCTCGTTGCGACGGGTGGTGAAGAAGGGATCAAACGCCTGACGCTGTACGTCAGGCGTCATGCCGGCGCCGTTATCGGCAAAGATGATCTCGATGTCGTCGCTGCCGCGTGGTTTTGCTGAAATCGTTATGGCGCCGGAACGCCCGTCGGCAAAGGCATGGGTAGCGGCATTGAGAAACAGGTTGGTCAGGATCTGGCCGTACGCTCCGGGATAGCCGTCGATGACCAGGTTTTCCGGCACTTCGACCGACAGCGCAATGGAAGCTTTCTTCAGGGCCGGTCGCAGGCTGGCGATGATCTGGTCGGTCGCCTCGCTCAAATTGAATGTCCGCCACTCGGCATGCGAGCGGTCCACGGCAACCTGCTTGAAAGATTGAACGAGCTCGCCAGCGCGATGCAGGTTTCCGACCAGTTGCTGGGCGGCATCGCGGCAGGTCTTGACGAATTCGTCAAGCTGCGATCGCCGCAGCCCGCTGCCGCCCTTGAGCTCGTCCTCGAACGCCTCGGTGCGTCGCGCGAGACTCGAGGCGACCGTCAGACTGATGCCGATCGGATTGTTCACCTCATGGGCGACGCCGGCGACCAGGCCGCCAAGCGCCGCCAGGCGTTCGGCGTCGATCAGGTTTTGCTGGGCCGTGTTCAATTCGTGCAGCGCGTTCTCCGCCTTCTCCTTGGAGGCTCGCAATTCGCCTTCGGTCGTGCGCTTGGCGATGGCGTTTTCACGAAAGACTTCCACCGCGCGCGCCATCTCGCCGACCTCGTCCTTGGCGCCGGTGCCCTGAACCTTGCGGCCATAATCGCCTGAGGTGATCGCATGCATCGCCGTCATGATCTGCTGCAAGGGCAGGCGGATCGACAGCGCGATCAGGACGCCGGCGGTGATGATGATGCCGAGAAAGATCACCGCGATCGACAGCACCTTGCGGGAAATGTCGGCCAGCGTCTGGTCGAACGTTTCCTGCGCCTTCTGCTCGCGCTGGCGCATTTTGACCGATAGCTCGTCGATCACGCTCGATGCCTCGGCCTGACTGGCGTCGATCGTGTCGCGCAGCAATTCGGTGCGGCTGGCCAGCCGCGCCGACAATTTTGTCAGTCCCTCGCTGAGCGCCTTGGTCCGCGCATTCAAACGCTGCAGCGCCATGCGTTGCAGATCGTTGTCGGCGAGGTCGCTCATGACGGGAATGGTCTGCTGGATGGTCTCGGTATTGCGGCCGGCTTCCTCTGCCGATGCGGTTGCCAGCGAGAGGTAGTAGGCATTGGCAGCGACCAGCATCGCCGTGAAGGCCTCGCGGGATTTTCCGAGCGACGGCCAGATCAGCGCATCGCGGTGCCCGGTCGCACCCTCGATGATCGAATAAAGCCCGGCCATGTCGCGGGCAGGGGTGAGGATCTCTTCCTCATAGGTCTTCGAGATCGTCGACTGAACGGCGCTCAACTGGCCAAAACCGTTGAGGAAGCGCTCGGTGACCTGCGTAAGCTGCTGCACAGAGCCCGCCAGCATCGGGTCGGTGGACGCCCGCGTCGTCAGGGTGCCGAGCAAGGCTTCGCGCAAATGCGAGATCTCGGCGAACAGTTCCGGGCTTGGCTGATTGATGTAGCGATGGATCAGGTTTTGCAGATGGCCGGTTTCGCTCTCGAGCCGCGCCAGGATATTGTCGGATTCCCGCGCCTGCCGCACGTCGTCCCAGGCCGAGCCGAGCACCTGGACGCCGTTCCATATCAGCGCGACCAACACCACGACGACCGCCGAGTTCAGCCCCGCGATCGAGAGGATGCGCCATCGGATCGGCACCGCGCGGACCAGCGCGACCAGCCGCGAATGGCCGCGCGCCGCAAGCGTCGCGGGCGATTCCGTGGCATCGTACTGGTGGGCTACCTGGATCAATTCAGTTGACCTTGCGAATTCGCTCGATCAACGCCGCGGTAGCCGGGTCGCGCCGGGCCTTGGTGTAGATACCCGTCATCGCTTCCTCGAACGGTTTGCGGTCGAAGTCGCTCACGATGATCACGCCTGTTGCTTGCGCCTGCCGGCGCGATTGCTCCTCCAGGTCCTTCCATCTCTCGCGCATGAAGCGGCTCGACTGCCGGGCGGCGTCGCGAAATAGCGCCTGGTCCTCCCCTGACAGGCTGGTCCAGGCCTTGTGCGACATGACCACCACCTCAGGACTCATCGTGTGCTCGGTGAGGGTATAGAAACCGGCATATTTATAATGATCGGTGGTGACATAGGACGGCCAGTTGTTTTCCGCGCCATCGATCAGCTTGGTGGCCAATCCGGTGCGTACCTGCCCATACGGCAATTCGATCGGCTCGGCGCCAAGCGCCTTGATCATGTCGGACATCAATTCCGATTGCTGCACCCGAAGTCTCAAACCCTTCATGTCGGCAATCGTGTGGACCGGCCTGACGCTGTTGTAGATCGATCTCGCGCCGGAATCGTAGAATGCGAGGCCGACGAATCCAAAGGGCTCGAAGCTGCCCAGGATTTCGTCGCCGATCGGGCCATCCAGCACTTTCTGCAAGTGCTCGATGGACTGGAACAGAAACGGCATCGCCAATACGTTCATGGCCGGCACGAAAGTCCCGATCAAAGCCACATTGGTGCGATTGAGATCGATGGCGCCGGCGCGGGTTTGCTCGATGGTTTCCTTTTCCTCGCCGAGCTGGCGCGAATGAAATACGCGGATTTGCAACCGGCCGCCGGTCTTCTCCTCGATCAAACGGCCCATGAAACGGAGCGCCTGGACGGTCGGGTAATCCTCGCTCTGGGTGTCGGCGGCGCGAAATTCTCGTGCCAGGGCGCTCGTCGTGACGGCCGTCAGAAGCAGCGCGGCGACGATGGTGACGGTCCGCAAAAGGCCGGCGCGGTTGTACACGGGCAAATTGTCCCCCTGTAATAAGGTCGACGACGGGAAAAAAAGGTTCAACGCAATCTCGTGGCGGCTTTTAAGCACAAATTCACGCAAGCAGCCGCCGTTCGTGTCTTGGGCGCCAGGCAGTGCCCTCCCAGGGCCGCCGCCAGGTGGCCATGAGAGGGGCTGAAATCTGCTCATTTATTCAGCAGCTTTATCCCTTTGTATGCAATGGGTTTTTGCGGCCGGATCGCCGCGGCGGTCGCGATCGGTCCACGATCCGCAAGCTGAATCAGGGATTTAACGGCCAGTTAACGATCCGTTAAGCCTTGGCACGAACCTTGCGAAGCTTGCTCCGAAGCCGCCCTCGCGCGTTGGAGCATCCGATGAAGCGCCGCGATTTTCTCAAGGCGCCCGGGACCTGGTCACCGGCCAAGGCCGACGCCCACTCGGCGATATGGCTGGTAGTTACGGCGATCCGCAAAATGCCTATACAAAGGGCTACTGACGGCGATCCCCCATCCGCCGGCGCCGGTCACCCGGTGCAACTAAACGACAAAGGCTGAAATGGCTGAAGATTCACTGGACGATTATATCGATGCCGCCTCACAGGCGCTGAGGCTTCCGGTCAAGGAAGCCTGGAAGCCGGCGGTGCGGGCCAATCTCGAAGTGTCCATGAGGTTGGCGCGGCTGGTGGATGAATTCGCCCTTCCTGACGAAGCCGAGCCGGCCAGTGTCTTCACAGCCTGATATGACAGCCGATGCCGGAGACGAGATGTCTGCGCTCGATATCGCTCGCGCTGTCAGGGATAAAAAATTCTCAGCGGTCAGCGCGACCGAAGCCGCATTGGCGCGGATCGCCAAACACGATTCGGTCCTGAATGCCTTCACCGACGTCACGGCGGAGCGTGCGCGCGCCAAGGCGCGTGCGGTCGATGCCGCGATCGGGGTGGGTAAGAATCCCGGGCCGCTTGCCGGCGTTCCCTTTGCCGTGAAGAATCTCTTTGATGTCCAGGGTCTACCGACCCGCGCTGGCTCCAAGATCAATCGCGATCTTCCCGCGGCGTCGCGCGACGCGACGCTGGTCGAGCGGCTGGAAGCCGCCGGCGCCGTGCTGGTCGGCGCGCTCAACATGGGCGAATACGCCTACGACTTCACCGGCGAAAACATTCACGATGGGCCATCGCGCAACCCGCATGACGTGACGCGCATGACCGGCGGCTCCTCGGGCGGCTCCGGCAGCGCGGTCGGCGGCGCGCTGGTGCCGCTGGCGCTCGGCTCGGACACCAACGGCTCGATCCGGGTGCCGTCGTCGTTTTGCGGAATCTTCGGATTGAAACCGACCTACGGCCGGCTCTCGCGTGGGCGCTCGTTTCCGTTCGTCTTCAGCTTCGACCATGTCGGTCCACTCGCGCGCTCTGTCGGCGACCTTGCGCTCGCCTATGACGCGATGCAGGGGCCGGATTCCGCCGATGCCGCCTGCACGACGCTGCCTCCGGAACCGGTCTCGTCGTCGCTCGTCCAAGGCATCGGCGATCTGCGCATCGCAACTGCCGGCGGCTATTTCCGGAAAAATGTCTTTCCGGAAGCGGCCGAAGCGGTCGGCCGGGTCGCCAAGGCGCTCGGCGTGAAGCGCATGGTGGAAATTCCAGAAGCCGCCCGTGCCCGCGCCGCCGCCTATGTCATCTCAACTTGCGAAGGCGCTTCACTTCATCTCGATCGCCTGCGCACGCGGCCGGAGGATTTCGATCCCGCGGTGCGTGACCGTCTGATCGCGGGCGCGATGATCCCGGCGTCGCTGGTCGATCGCGCGCAGAAATTTCGCCGCTGGTACCGCACGCAGGTGCTGGAGCTGTTCAAGTCGGTCGACGTGATTTTGGCGCCGGCGACGCCGTGCATCGCGCCGAAACTCGGACAGGTGAATTTCGTGCTCGACGGCGTCGAATTGCCGGTGCGCGCCAATATCGGCATCCACACCCAGCCGATCTCGTTTATCGGGCTTCCGGTGGTCGCCGTCCCGGTGCCGCTCGAGCCGATGCCGATCGGCGTGCAGATCATCGCTGCGCCCTGGCGCGAGGATATCGCGCTACGGGTCGCGGCTGCGCTGGAGCGCCAAGGCGTCGTGTCCGCGCCGCGGCCAAGGGGAATTTGAAGGGAATTTGAAATGCAGGTCGATCTTCCCGAAGTGGTTGCCGAGGTGAGCGCGCAATTTGCGCGCTACGAGAAGGCGTTGGTGACCAATGACGTTGCGGTGCTGGACGAGTTGTTCCGTGACGATCCGCGCACGCTGCGCTACGGCGGCGGCGAAAATCTCTATGGCTATGCGGCGATCATGGCGTTTCGCGCAGGCCGCCCGTCTGTGGGCCTGATGCGCCGCACCGACCGCACTGTGATCACGACCTACGGCCGCGATATGGCGGTCGCCTCGACGTTATTCTATCGCGACAGCGCGCCCGGCAAGGTCGGGCGGCAGATGCAGACATGGGTGCGGTTTCCGGAAGGTTGGAAAATCGTCGCAGCCCATGTCAGCGTGATCGATGAACCGCAGGATCAAAAGGCATGAGCCTTGACGATCTGCCGGATCTCGCATCGCTGCGCTCCATTCCGGAAAAGGCACAGGTTCGCCCCGCTGGTCGCACTGCATCCGCACCCGACCGGCTGACCCGCGCCGAAGAGTTGCGCCTGCAACTGGCCGACGAGATCGTGCGCGGCGCGCTGGCGCCGGGAGCGTCCCTTGACGAGACCGATATCGCGCGGCGGTTCAACGTATCGCGCACGCCGGTGCGCGAGGCGTTGCGCCAGCTTGCGGCCTCAGGCCTGGTGGAAGCGCGCGCCCATCGCGGCGCGGTGGTGGCGCAGCCCTCGATCGAGCGGTTGGACGGGATGTTCGAGGCGATGGCGGAACTGGAAGCCTTGTGTTCGGGCCTTGCCGCGGAGCGAATGTCGCCAGTCGAGCGGCATCGGCTGGAAGCCGTCCACGAGGAATTGCGCACGCTGAGCCATGCCGGCGATCCCGAGCGTTTTCACGAGGTCAACGAGCAGTTTCACAACACCATCTATGCCGGCTCGCGGAACGGCTATATCGCCGAGATCACGATCGCGACGCGGGCGCGGGTGCGGCCATTCCGCCGCGCCCAGTTCCGCAATCTCGGGCGGCTCGCCAAATCGCACGCCGAGCATGATCGCGTGGTGGTGGCTATTCTGCGCGGCGATCGCAACGGCGCCGCGGCTGCGATGCGCGCCCATATCGAGCGCGTGCATGGTGAATACGCGCTCTATGCCGATTCGGTGTAGCGATTAGACTGAAGCAGGAGCCTTCGCCACAAACGCGCGCCAGCCGCCGAAGGCGGAAATGTCCCGCGCGCTGGCAATGTCGGCGGCTTCCACGATAAAGCCCTTGACGCCGCGTCCGTCCTTCAGGCGCACCGTGCCGATCGACAGCGGCGGCGGGATCGCGGCGACGAATTTGGCGAATGCTGCCGGGCCCAGCGCCCACAGTTCGAGTTCGATCGAGGCGCCCGCTCGGGGTTCGACCCGCAACATCCCGGGCTTTGGCGGCGTGGTGGGAAGCGCATAGAGCCGGTAGTCCGGCGCGGTCGAGGTTGCCTCGAGCAATCGTCCGCCAAGCGCCTTCAATTCGCCGTTGAGCGCCATCCCGGAAAGGTGCGCGCCGACCACCGCGATCGGGATTTCGTCTCCCTGCAAGGCCAACTCGATGTCGGCGAGCGGCGGCAGCGCCACGCCCTTGGCGCCAAGCGTCAGTTTGGTCTGGGCCTGAAAGACGCGCCCGATGCTGGCCAGCAACGCATCCTGGCCCGCGGGCGCCAGCAGCGTGATGCCGAACGGAATCTCGTCGGCGCGGATCGCCGACGGTACAGCAAGACCGCAGAGGTCGAGCAGGTTGACGAAGTTGGTATAGGTCCCGAGCCTTGAGTTGAGCTCGATCGGATTGGCGAGCACCTGCGCTGTCGAATAGGCGGTCGGCGCGGTCGGCAGCACCAGCGCATCGATGCCGGCGAAGGCGTGCTCGGCGGTGCGCCGCAGCGCCTGCAAGCGATAGAGCGCCGCGAAAGTGTCGGCCGCGGAAATCCGGCTGCCGGCAATCGTGATCTCGCGGGTGACGGGATGGATTGCATCGGGCGACGACGCCAGCAGGTTGCGGATAACGAGATAGCGCTCGGCAACCCACGGACCTTCGTAGAGCAGCCGCGCGGTTTCGTAGAATGGTTCGAGATCGAACGGTATGAGCGTCGCGCCAAGCGCGCGCCATCGCTCGACCGCGGCCGCATAGGCCGCTTCCTGCGCCCTGTCGCCAAAGAAGATGAGCTGGCCGTCGCGCGGCACGCCAAGCCGCAGGCCCGGCGGAAACGGACTCAATCCCGCCAGCGTCCGGTTGCGCGAAAACGGATCTGACCTGTCGGGACCCGCCATCGCCGCGAGCGCGGCCACGGCGTCGTCGACAGTGAGAGAGAATATGGAAACGCAATCGAGCGTCCGGCATGCCGGAACGACGCCTGAGGTCGGAACGAGGCCGAGGCTCGGTTTGAGACCGACGATATTATTGAGCATCGCCGGCACGCGGCCGCTTCCCGCGGTATCGGTGCCGAGCGAAAGCGGCACTAGTCCCGCCGAAACGGCAACCGCCGATCCCGAGCTCGATCCGCCCGGAATGAGATCCGCGCGCATCGCATTGGTGGGAATGCCGTAGGGCGAGCGCACGCCGACAAGGCCGGTGGCGAACTGGTCCAGATTGGTCTTGCCGATGACGATGGCGCCCGCGTTGCGCAGCCGCGCGACGACGGTTGCATCGCGCGTCGGCATATAGGAATAGGCCGGGCAGGCGGCTGTCGTGGGCAACCCCGCCACGTCGATGTTGTCCTTGATCGCGACCGGAACGCCCAGCAGCGGAAGCGTGGCTGCATCCTTGGCGACGAGCGCCTCGGCTTCCGCAACCGCATCCTGTTCTTCGCGCAGGCTGATGAAGATAGCAGGGTCGTTGTGCTCGCGGATTCGCCGAAAACTGCGCGCCACGGTTTGCGCAGGTGACTGGTTGCCAGCGCGATGTGCGGCAACGATCGCGGCAATGGTCTCGCTCACGCGTTACCCCGATCCGCGCGTGTCTGTTGAATCCTGAAAGGCGACGTCGTCATGATCGACGGTACTCTGGCGGTACGGAAACTTTTCACGTTTTGAAGCAATTGGTGTGCCATTGTGTACATCGGTTGGGCGGTCCCCATTTCGCAGGTTGGCCCAGCATTATCAATCGTTTGCAGGAAATTCACGCCGCGCGCGGCGTAGGCGTTGCATCGTGCTTTGCCGATTTCGTGGGCAGCGCCATGACCTACTTTCTTACCGCCCTACCTTGCTCGACCCCTGCGTAATCAGCCGCGCGGCGCGCTGGTCGCGGGCATGATTCCAAAGCCAGCTAATGGCGACACTGAGCCGGTTGCGCAAGCCAATCAGGAAGTAGATGTGGGCAATACCCCATATCCACCACGCCAGCGTTCCCCGTAACTTGATCGTGCCGAAATCGATCACTGCCTTGCGCTTGCCGATCTGGGCAAGGCTTCCGGCATGGCTGTAACGAAACGGCGTGGGTGTTGTACCATGCAACCGCGCGTTGATGGACGCGGCGACATGAAGCCCTTGTTGTTTGGCGGCGGGTGCGATGCCGGGGACGGGCTTTCCTTCTGCGTCCGCGATCGTGACGGTGTCGCCGACCGCGAAGATGTCGGGATGATCCGGCACGGTGAGATCGGGAAGAACTTGCAATCGTCCGGCGCGGTCGGCCGGCGCATTCAGCCATTCGGCGGCCGGTGAGGCGCGCACGCCGGCGGCCCAGATCAATGTTCGCGCTTGCAGGCGCTTGCCGCCATAGACGACCCCGTCGGCCGAGCAGTCGGTGACGGCTTCGCCCAGGATCACCTCGACGCCGATGCTCTCCAGCGATTTCTGCGCATAAGCCGAGAGATCGTCGGCAAAGCCTGCCAGCACGCGCGGACCGGCCTCGATCAGCACGACGCGTGCCTGATGGGTGTCGATGTTGCGGAAGTCAGGCGGCAGGGTGTCGCGCGCCAGTTCGGCGATGGTGCCGGCGAGTTCGACGCCGGTCGGGCCGGCGCCGACGATCACAAAGGTCAGAAGCGCGGCGCGCTTTTCCGGATCGCTTTCACGCTCGGCGCGTTCGAAGGCGACCAGGATACGGCGCCGGAGCGTGGTGGCGTCTTCGAGCGTCTTCAGTCCCGGAGCAAACGGTTCCCATTCGTCGTGGCCGAAATAGGCGTGACGCGCACCGGTCGCGAGCACCAGCGTGTCGTAGGGGAGGCTATCGCCGTCGTCGAGCAACACGCGCTTCCCGGCTGCGTCGACACCGCTGACGGTTGCGAACAAGGTCGTGATCTCCGGCCGGTCGCGCATCAGGTGACGGACCGGCCAGGCGATTTCGGATGTGGCGAGCGAGGCGGTCGCGACCTGATACAATAGCGGTTGAAACAGGTGGTGGTTGCGGCGATCCACCAGCGTAATCGCGACCGGCGCGCCCTTTAGCCGCAGCGCGCATTCCAGCCCGCCGAAGCCGGCGCCGACGATGACGACGCGATGATCGGTCTTTGGACGAAGCGCTTGGCTTGTCATGGCGCCTCCAAGGTTTCAAGCAGCCCCGACTCCTTGGTGTAAGCGTTTGTGCGCTGCGCTCAAGGCCGGATTCCCGATTGTCCGATTGCGAAAACTGATCGTCGCCGGTTGATGGCTAAATCGACGCAGCTGGAAAACCGGCACTATAATTCTTGCCTTCCGCGCATGCCGCGAACTATGGTGCATAGCAGCTAAGCATGGGCCGAAGGTTGAACGAGGAAGCCATCGGTTCGCGCTTGCTGCCGGCCCACCAATTCGCGCACAAAACAAGGCAACAAAGAGCCTGCGATAAAGGCCGGTTCGCCGGTGGGCGGCACGAGCAAAGAGTCGAGGAGGGAGACGACGATGAGAACGGCATTCTGGCTGGCGGGTGCTACCGCGCTGGCTTTGGCTCAACCCGCCACTGCTGCGGACACAATCAAGATCGGCTTTGTCTCCACGTTCAGCGGGCCGACCGCGGTGATCGGCAACGACATGCGCAATTCCTTTGAGCTCGCGCTCGACCATCTCGGCCGCAAGATGGGTGGCAAGCCGGTCGAAGTGATCTACGAAGACGACCAGCAGAAGCCGGATGTGGGCAAGCAGAAGACCGAGAAGCTGGTGCAGTCCGACAAGGTCGATTTCATCGTCGGCTATATCTGGTCGAACGTGCTGCTCGCTTCGCTCAAGACCGCGGTCGATTCGCAAACCTTCCTGATCAGCGCCAACGCGGGACCGTCGCAACTCGCCGGCGAATTGTGCTCGCCTTACGTGTTCTCGACCTCCTGGCAAAACGACCAGACGCCGGCGGCGATGGGCCTTTATATGAATCAGAGGGGCGTCAAGTCGGTGTTTCTGATCGGGCCCAACTATGCGGCCGGCAAGGATATGCTGGCCGGCCTGAAGAGCACGTTCAAGGGCGAAGTGCTAGGGGAGGAATACACGGTGTGGCCGAGCCAGCTCGACTTCTCGGCCGAACTCTCCAAGGCGCGCAATTCGAAGGCCGAATCGATCTTCGTGTTCTATCCCGGCGCTGCCGGCGTGCAGTTCCTCAATCAATATGTGCAGGCCGGCATCAAGCAGCAGATCCCGCTCTATACGGCGTTTACCGTCGACGAATTGTCGCTGCCACTGCAGAAGGACAATGCGATCGGCATTCCCGGGGCACAGGAGTGGGTGAACGACCTGCCGAACGAGCAGAACAAGAAGTTCGTCGAGGACTACAAGAAATACGCGCCCGCGCGCCCCACCTACTACGGCGCGCAGGCCTATGACGCTGCGCAGTTGATCAACAGCGCCGTGGCTGCGGTCAAGGGCGACACGTCCAAGAAGGACGCGATGAAGGCCGAGATGGAGAAGGCGAATTTCAAGTCGCTGCGCGGCCCCTTCAAATACGGCAACAATCACATCCCGATCCAGAATTTCTATTTGCAGGATGTGGTGAAGGGTGCCGACGGCACGCTCTCGCTCAAGACGGTCGCCACCATCGTCAAGGACAATCAGGATAACTTCCACGGCAAATGCCCGATGAAGTGAGCACGGATTTTGCTTGGGAAACGCGGCAGCGCTAACAGCGCTGCCGCTTTTGCTTGATCCTCCCCTCCAGGGGAGGCTGGGGATAAGGCTGCCAAACGGGGATCGTCTCGAACAAAGATGCTGCTAGTCGTCGAACAATTTTTGAACGGGCTGCAATTCGGCCTGCTGTTGTTCCTGCTGGCGGCAGGCCTCACGCTCGTGTTCGGCATCATGGATCTCGTCAACCTCGCCCATGGCTCACTCTACATGATGGGGGCCTATTTCGCCGCGACCTTTGTGGCCTGGAGCGGGAATTTCATCGTCGGGATCGTGCTCGCGCTCGGCGCCACGCTGTTGCTCGGCATCGTGCTGGAGGTCGTGGCGCTGCGGCACCTCTACGGCCGCGATCATCTCGATCATGTGCTGGCAACCTTCGGGCTGATCCTGTTTTTCAATGACCTGGTGCGGCTGATCTGGGGACCGGCGGGTCTGGCGTTGCCGCTGCCGGCTTGGCTCACCGTGCCGGTGCAGATCGTGCCCGGCGTGTTTTATCCGGCTTACCGGCTCGCCATTATCGCGGTGGCGCTTGCCGTTGCGCTGATGCTCTATCTCGTGGTGATGCGCACCCGCATCGGCATGCTGATCCGCGCCGGCGCGTCCAACCGCGAAATGATCGGCGCGCTCGGCATCAACATCAAGCTGCTGTACACGCTGGTGTTCGGATTGGGCGCGGCGCTCGCCGGCCTCGCCGGGCTGATGCAGGCGCCGATCCTCACCGTCCAGATCGGCATGGGCGAGAACATCCTGATCCTTGCTTTCGTCATCATCGTGATCGGTGGCATCGGCTCGATCCGCGGCGCCTTTGTTGCCGCCATTCTGGTCGGGATGATCGACACGCTCGGCCGCGCCTTCCTGCCGGACCTGTTGCGGCGTGTCCTGAGTTCGGCGGCGGCATCGACCGCAGCTCCCGCGCTGTCCTCCATGCTGATCTATCTCTTGATGGCGATCGTGCTGGTGGCAAGGCCGGAGGGGCTGTTTCCGGCCAACCGCCGATGACCTCATCGCTCAACGCCCGCAATGTCGTCGCGGCGGCCGTCGTCGCCGGCCTGTTGTTGTTGCCGCTGTTCTCGTATCTCACCAGCAACGTCTTTGTGCTGACGCTGTTCACGCGGATCGTGATCTTTGCGCTCGCCGCCGTCAGCCTCAACCTCATCATGGGCTATGGCGGCATGATGAGTTTCGGCCATGCCGCCTATCTCGGGATCGGCGGTTATGCCGTCGGCATTCTTGCCGCCGAAGGCATCGGGTCCGGCTTTGTGCAATGGCCGGTCGCGCTGCTGGTTTCGGCGCTGTTCGCCCTTGTGATCGGCGCGCTGTCCTTGCGCACGCGCGGCGTCTATTTCATCATGATCACGCTCGCTTTCGCGCAGATGGCCTATTACGTCGCATCGGGCCTCTCGCGCTATGGCGGCGATGACGGCTTGACGATTTACAAGCGCAGCACGTTCGGCGGCCTGATCAACCTGTCGAACCGGGTCCAGTTCTATTATCTCTGTCTTGCCTGCCTGCTCGGCGGCATTTATCTGGTCTGGCGCATCGTCAATTCGCGCTTTGGTCTTGTCGTACAGGGCTTGCGTTCCAATGAATTGCGGATGCAGGCGATCGGCTTCCCCGCAACGCGCTACCGCCTGGTCTGCTTTGTCATCGCCGGCACCATGTGCGGCCTTGCCGGTGCGCTGCTCGCCAACAACACCGATTTCATCAGCCCGGCCGTGATGTACTGGACCCGCTCCGGCGATCTGATGGTGATGGTGATCCTTGGCGGCATGGGATCCTTGTTCGGTCCCGTCGTCGGCGCCATCGTCTATCTCGTGCTCGAAGAGTTTCTCTCGCAGGTCACGGAATACTGGGCGATGATCATGGGGCCGCTGTTGCTTCTGATCGTGCTGTTCGGCCGCGGCGGCATTCTTGGGCTACTCGGGAGGTTTTCCCGTGGCTGAACCCCTGCTGCGAATCGAAAATCTCGTCCGGCGCTTTGGCGGCATTGTCGCGACTGACAATCTCTCGCTTGATATCGCGCGCGGCGAGTTGCACGCGATCATCGGACCGAACGGCGCCGGCAAGACCACGCTGATCAGCCAGTTGATCGGACAATTGCGCCCGAGCGCCGGCACCATCCGGTTTGCCGGCGAGGACATTACTCATTTGCCGGCGTGGAAACGCAGCCAGCGCGGCCTCGCGCGCTCGTTCCAGATCACCTCGCTGCTGCCGGATTTCACCGCGGCTGACAACGTCGCGATTGCCGCGCAAGCGCGCGATGGCCATTCGTTTCGTTTCTTCGCCAATGCCCGCAAGGAAACGGCGCTGCGCGACGCCGCGCATGCCGCGTTGAAGCGGGTCGGGCTAGGCGAGCGCGCGGACACGCTCGTTTCGAAGTTGAGCCATGGCGAACAGCGCGAGCTCGAATTGGCGGTGGCGCTCGCGACGAAGCCGCAATTGCTGCTGCTGGACGAGCCGATGGCCGGTCTTGGTTCAACTGAATCGGCCCGCATGGTCAAGCTGCTCGCGGACCTCAGGCAGGAAGTGACGATCGTGCTGGTCGAGCACGACATGAACGCGGTGTTTGCGCTGGCCGATCGCATCACCGTCCTCGTCTATGGCCGTGTGATTGCCTCCGACGTGCCGGCGGCGATCCGTCTCAATGAAGAGGTCAGGCGCGCTTATCTCGGCGACCAGCATGTGGTGACCCGCCATGGCTGACGCCTCCGCCTTGCTGGAAGTCGAGGGCCTCGAGACCTGTTACGGTCAGAGCCAGGTGCTGTTCGGCCTGTCGCTGTCGGTCCGCAGCGGCGAGATGGTCGCGCTGATGGGCCGCAATGGCATGGGCAAGACCACGACGGTGCGCTCGATCATGGGGCTGACGCCGCCGCGCGCGGGCGCCGTTCGCTTTGGCAGCAAAGAGGTCCGGGGATTGCCCGCGTTCCGGATCGCACAACTCGGGATCGGTCTCGTGCCGGAAGGCCGCCAGATTTTCCCGAACCTGACGGTGCGTGAAAATCTTGTCGCGGCTTCCGGCGATCGTCTCGGCAGCGCCGATCGCTGGACGCTGGAAAAAATCCACGCGCTGTTCCCGCGGCTGGCCGAGCGCGGCGGCAATATGGGCAATCAGCTCTCCGGCGGCGAGCAGCAGATGCTCGCGATCGGCCGGGCGCTGATGACCAATCCGCGGCTGTTGATTCTCGACGAGGCGACAGAAGGCCTCGCCCCGTTGATCCGCGAGGAAATCTGGAGCTGTCTGTCGATGCTGAAAGCCCGCGGCCAATCGGTGCTCGTGATCGACAAGAACGTCGAGCACCTCACCCGCATCGCCGACCGTCACTACATC
>Ga0210389_10000651_pt1 | contig 30067 bp, 24 predicted proteins | sample IncBWH28OmetaG_FD_160127 | JGI IMG/M metagenome (GOLD analysis project Ga0210389, IMG submission 160127) | Forest soil microbial communities from Barre Woods Harvard Forest LTER site, Petersham, Massachusetts, United States - Inc-BW-H-28-O ... | reverse complement strand
CGATTCGCTCAAGCCCGAAGACGTCATACGGACCGTCACCATCCGCCAGGAGCCGCACACTGTGATGCAAGCGATCAATCGCGCACTGGCCCACTATGCACAGCACATCGGACAAATCGTGTTTCTCGCCAAGCATCTGCGCTCGCACGAATGGAAGACTTTAAGCATTCCGCGGGGCAAATCCGAAGAGTTCAAGACCGCCAACCCGAGCCGAGCCAGCCGGGGAACGTTCGATCCCGAGAGCAAGAACCTCAAAAAATAGCTGCATGATCGAAGTCGAGAAAACGAACCAGAATCCGCGAGTTCGTGCGCCCAGCAAGGGCGCGCCCGATCCAGACCGCGCCTGCATCGTCTACCGGATGCGGTGCTCGCGGCGCGGCGTCAAAACCCCCTGCTCGATGTCTCGGTGAACGCACCGAGTCCAGGCCCAGCGTACATCGCTTGGGTTATTCGGAACGCAACTCTTCACTCCCCATCTACTCCGACTCTGAAGAGTGCCGGTTCAGGCTCCCGTGAGTCGACGGCATGCTCATCTGATCGCATGAAAGCAGGAACCCGCTGTGAATCAAGTGGAATCGACTTCCCCACAATTGCTCCGGCCCACACACCGGCAAAGCCCACAATCACACTGAGCACGACGTTGAGGGCCGCGGTCAGAATCTGCCCATCCTGAAACAGCCGAAAGGTTTCATATTCGAATGCCGAAAAGGTGGTGTATCCCCCAATCAACCCAATGGGAATCAGGTATCGCCAGTTATCGCTCCACTGCGTTCGCTCTGCAAATATTGTGATTACAATGCCAATCAGGAATGAGCCACTGATGTTGACAACGAAAGTTCCGTACGGAAAGCGACTGCCAAGCCTGGTTACCAGATAGCTTCCCAGCCAGAATCGCAACACTGAACCAAGAGCCCCTCCGATTGCCACCATTAAGTATTTCAAGCGGATTGTTTTCCTTTCGCGTAAACGGGCTCGCGACGCCGCTGTCTTCTGGGACAGGAACGGCGCAAGTATACGAGCGCACTAGTGTGCGCGAGTCTTAAGGAATTTTCTGGGAATCGGGAGTGAAGAGCTTCGCAAGCAAACCCCTACCAAGAAAATCCTCTTTTCTTCGTAGGAGTCATCTGCCCGAGGCGGGCGGTTAAAGGTGAACTCCAACACCCAATGAAAATTATGGCAATTAGAGGCAGATGAGTCAACAAAAAGAATTGTTCGTTATTACCAACGTTCCATCCGTTGGCGAATTGTTGACCTTACTGCGGCTTTTGGTCAGGAGGCTTCTGTTCCGGGGCCTTCTGGTCGTCCTTCGGGGCATCGGATTTCTGTGCATCCGGATTCGCCTGTTCGGCGCCCTTCTTAACTTCCTTGCCGTCGTAGGTGATGCGCGACTTCGATCCAAACCGCCGGTAGTTGGTGTACTTGATAATCTCGCGAATCTTTACGTCGCCCAGGCTGAAGGACAAAGTATCTTCGGCTCGCGTGTAGGTCGGAAACCAGTACTGCCCATCGATCTGTTCACGCCAGGTCGTGAACTTCGGAAAGAGATTCTCCTGACCCTTCTTCTTGCGAATGTCCGGGACCGTTTTGCCGTAGGTCTCCACGATCTGAAAATCGTGGTCGTCGACCCAGATCCGTCCCTGGAAATACCGCTTCTTCCCAATAATCTGTTTGGGCGCAACGTCGAACACATAAGTGTTCAACTCGTCCTGCTTCTGCTGGCCGACATAGAGAATGTCGTATTCGCCAACGTCATCGGAAGTGAGCACGAAGGGCAGCCGGTTTTCGATGTCGTCGATATCCTCTTCCGTCATCATGATCCGCTGCAAGGTCGGCTGAGGCGCGAATACCACGTTCTTGACTTTGTGCCCTTTGTCGTCAAAGCTCACGTCGAACACCTGCTGATACGTACCGTCCACAGTGCTGCCGTCAAGCGTCATCACCTTCACGTCCTGCCGGAAGGTGTACTGGTCGCGCGCTTCCTTGAATTCCTTTTCCTTGGCCGCAAAATGCCTGATGATCTCCTCGACGGTAGTTCCCTTGGGCAGAGCCTTATCCAGCGGCCCTTCCTGGGTGGGTGCCTGCAGAGATAGTGCTAGGAGGGTAGCGAGCAAGGCCAACGGCAAGAAAGGCAGTCTCATAAGGGTATTCTAGCGAAAAACAGCGGAGAAAAATTAACGGCAGCTCCCACCCCCAGAGCCGCCGTGCGTCAGCTCGTTTTCAACGGGGGTGGAAGACTGCAGTTCTGCCTAAAACATTCGATGCGTCGGTTGCCAAAAGGGTAGCTGAATTTACGTTTCTTTACGGAAGGCGGCTCAGGTGTAGCCCCAAATGGCTGGGAGCGGGGGAACGATCATGGCTGTGGGGACCATCGTTCTATGAATTTTCATGCCATGAATCGTGCCGCGCATTCCCGGCCTGAAAATTCTTTTTGGAACCGACGGCGCCGGCATGCACGGCCACAACGCCATTACTGCCGTGCGGCGAGTTGTATTTGTTATGAAGGGCGGAGTGGTGTACAAAAACGACTCAAGAACGGCGGTTCCCTGATCCGTGCCGAAGAGATTCACACCGAGAAAGTGAAGATGACTTCCTGGAGCGTAAGTTCAAAACAGTGAGTTCAATTCTTAGTGGCCTGCCCCGACCTGTCCTCGGCGTTTTTTAACATCGCGACCGTCTGTTCCTGGATTTTGGTTTGCACCTTCTCCATGTATTTTTGCATGATCGGCATCACTGACTGCATCGAATCCGCCACCATCGCCGGTGTTTCCCGCAAGAGCTTCTGACCAGTTGGTGAGGAATAAAACGCAGTGATTGCATCAAGATCGCCCTTCGTCAGATGTTTTTCGTATGCGGGCACCATTGCCTGGATCAGTTCGTCCCACGGTATATCTTTGAACATACCGTCCATCACCTTGTTCATCTGCGCTTCAAAGTCGTCGGGAAGTTTGTCTTTGTCCTTCATGTACTCGTCATGCACCATCTGATGCATGGGCTTCGCCATGGCATCCGCCATTTGCAACATCATGTCGTGCAGGTGCATGACCTCGAAATATCTTCGAACGTCCTCCTTCGTGGCCGGAGCGTCGTCGGTCTGCTGAGCTAAGGCGGCGAAGCAAAAGGCAAGACAAAGAAGCGCGGCTATGAACAAACGTTTCACGGAATTCCTCCTGCTAACTTGGCGAATAGCCTAGCTTATTTCCATTTTCGAATCCACTAATTTTGCGGGATAAGAACAACCCGGCCTGCGGCCCTATTTCTTCATCATCCTTCCCATGACCCGCTCCACCACCCCCGGCAGCGACTGGTAGAGCTTTACCATCGGAATCATCGTCCACGGCACAATTACCTCGCGCTTTCCCTTTCGAAAGCCGTCGTAAGTTGCGCGGGCCACTCGCTCCGCCGATATCCCTTTCATCGAATTCGGTCTGACGTTGCCAACTTTGTTGGTGACCAGATGCGTGCCAAAGTTCGTCTTCACATAGCCCGGGCAGACCGTCAGTACATTAATGTTGTCACGCTTCAGCTCGACCCGGGCGGCCTTCCCAATCGCATTCAACGCGAACTTGCTCGCCGAATAAGCGCCCATATACGCCACCGGAAGATGCCCCGCCACGCTCGAAACGTTAACAATTGTTCCGCCTCCCGTTCGGCGCAGGGCCGGCACAACGGCTTGCAGGCAGGAAAGTGCGCCAAAGAAATTTGTTTCGAACAATTCGCGGCACGCCGCCAGATCCATATCGCTCACAAAGTCGCGAATCCCAATCCCCGCGTTGTTTACCCACACATCGACCCGTCCAAACGTTTCGATTGTCTGAGCGAGCGCGCGCTCGATCTCCAAACGATCGCGGACATCGCAAGCCAGCGCCAGAGTTCGCTCGGTATGCCCAATTCGATGACGTGCCTCGTCGGCCCGCGCTACATCGCGCGAAAGCAACACTACCGTCGCTCCGTTGTCGGCGAACACCTTGGCAATCGCCTCGCCAATTCCCATCGAGGCTCCTGTCACGACCACAACTTTTCCGTTCAGTTCCATAGCCGTCATTATTCCATCGAATCCGCCGGCGGAGGGGCTCACGCTGCACTCGCCGCCGAGTGCAGCGCCGTAATAGGCTGATAAAATCGAGATCGCAGAACACGCCGTGACATCTTGAACCTTCTCCCTCTATTCCCGCTCGATCTGGTCCTGCTCCCCGGATCCCCGCTCCCTCTGCACATTTTCGAGCCGCGCTATAAAGAAATGATCTCCGAATGCCTCGACCAGAAAAAGCCCTTCGGCGTCGTGCGCGCCTCCGAAGAAGGTGTGGCTGGCATCGGCTGCACCGCAGAAATTCTTTCCGTCACAAAAAAGTACGACGACGGCCGCATGGATATTCTCACCCGCGGTGTCGATCGCTTTGAAGTCCTGGAGGTCAACGAGGAGCGCGCGTTTCTCCGAGCCGAAGTTTCGGTGGTGCAGGATTTGGTGCAGGACGAAGATGAAGATAAAGACGAAAATAAAAATAAAGAAGATGACGACGACCAATTCAGCCGCCCCAGGGCGGCGCTCGTCGAGCAAGCCGTCCGCTTGCACGCCGAGATCGTGAAACTCGCCGGCGCTGAACTCTCCGAACCCGACGAGACGGCCACAAATCTTTCTTTCCTGCTGGCGGGTTCGCTCCCTCTCGACCTCGACTTCAAGCAAAACCTGCTCGCAACTTTGTCCGAAACAAAACGACTGCAAGCGGTAGTCGGTTATCTGGAAGCGGTTCTCCCAGGCCTGCGCCGCGCTGCGAAAGCGCGCTGGAATTAAGTCCAGCTCTCAGCTTTCAGTCCAACGCGTTCTTACTGAGGGCTGATGGCTGACGGCTGTTCTCGACGGCGTATAATCCGCCTAAGGCAATACAATCGCTGGCGCCACGTCGGCAATTAACGGTTCCAGGAGTTCCCGCCATGAGCAGTGCTCGCACATTGGGCGAGTTGCGCACCACTACATTTTCCGAACGCCACCTCACTTCGCGCCATGTAAAAGACGAAATGCGCGAGAACCTGATGGCCCGCCTGCGCGCGCAAGGCAACGATCCGAACGCCATCTCGATTTTCCCCGGTATTGTCGGTTACGACGACACCGTCGTCCCGCAGATCATCAACGCGGTCCTGTCTCGTCACAATTTCATCCTGTTAGGCCTGCGTGGGCAGGCCAAGAGCCGCATCCTGCGCGCACTCACCACACTGCTCGATCCCGGGATGCCTTACATTGCCGGCTGCGAAATTCACGATAATCCCTACGCTCCCATCTGCCGCCGCTGCCGCGATCTTGTCGCCAAGGAAAAAGATGCGACGCCGATTGCATGGCTAACTCCGGAACATCGCTACGTAGAGAAACTCGCTACGCCCGACGTGACTATCGCGGATCTAATCGGCGACATCGATCCCATCAAAGCCGCCCGCGGAGGACACGAGCTCTCCAGCGAATTTACCGTGCACTACGGCCTGCTTCCGCGCGCTAATCGAGGAATCTTCGCCATCAACGAACTCCCCGACCTTGCCGGAAAAATTCAAGTTGGACTGTTCAACATCATGCAGGAAGGCGACGTGCAAATTAAGGGTTACCCCATCCGGCTGCCCCTCGATGTCGCCATCGTATTCAGCGCGAATCCCGAGGATTACACCGCGCGCGGCAAAATTATCACGCCGCTCAAAGACCGCATCGGCAGCGAGATCCGCACGCACTACCCCGCCACCGTCGAAGAGGGAATCGCCATCACCGCGCAAGAAGCGTGGGTGAACCGTTATCGAGGTCACGAAGGGACTGAAAATGCATACAACGGTTCTGCCCTCCGACTTCCGAACTATGTGCAGGAAGTCATCGAGCGCATCGCCTTTGTCGCGCGCGAAGACAAAAAAGTCGATAAGCGCTCCGGAGTAAGCCAGCGCCTGCCCATTTCAGCTATGGAGAATGTAGTTTCCAATGCCGAGCGCCGCGCGCTAACGCATGACGAGAAAACAGTGGTCCCGCGCATCAGCGACATCTACGCAGCGCTGCCGGCCATCACCGGCAAACTCGAACTCGAATACGAAGGCGAGATGAAGGGCGCCGACTACGTGAGCCGCGAACTGATTCGAGCGGCGATTGCGAAGGCTTACGACACAAACCTTCTGGGCGTGAACATGAATCAGATTGTGCAGTGGTTTGATCTGGGCGGAGAAATTCAGCTATCGGACAATGCCGGCGCGGGCGAAGTCCTCGAAGGCCTGCGCCAAATCCAAGGTTTGATGGAGAAGCTGACGAAGCTGAACGTCGGCCCAAAAGATAGCGCAGAAGTGCAGGTGTCAGCCGCCGAATTCATCCTCGAAGGCCTGCACGCCCACAAAAAAATCGGTCGCAACGAAGAGCGAGTTTTCACTGCGGGAGAAAAACAGCCGAAGGTTCAAGAGAAGCCGATGTTCGAGCGGGAAGAACCTGGCTTTGGAAGAAAGAGGAGTTTTAATTAGCCATCAGGGTGTCAGTTATCAGCCATCAGGTGAACCGGATTTGCGCATGAGCGCAATCGCGGCGCTTCCGGACGCCGCAAGTTGAATGACTCTAACATTACCTGACGGCTCATTGCCGATGGCTGAAAGCTGTTCTTATGAAACGCATCCGCTACAGCAAATACGTCCCCGACCCCGCCGGCGAAATGAGCATGGAGGACCTGCTCAGCGCGCTCTCCGACTACCTTCTGCAAAGCGGATTTAACGACAACTTCTGGTACGAAATGCAGGATGGCGAGCAGACGCTCGACGAGTTACGGCGTGCGCTTGAGCAAGCGCTCCTTGAGGGCGAAATGTTTGACGAAGAGATGCGCGATCGTTTGCAGCAGATGGCGATGAATGGCGAGATGGAAGAGTTGATTGAAAAGCTGATCGAGCGCATGCAGCAGGAAGACTACATCTCAATCGATCGGCCTTGGGAAGCCCAGCCGCACGATTCATCAAAGCAGTCCAGCGTAGGCGGCCAGGCCGGCGACGCGCAGCAGCAAGCCCGCTTCGAAATCACCGACAAGAGTCTCGACTTCCTTGGCTTCAAAGCTCTTCGCGACCTGCTCGGCTCGCTCGGCAAATCCAGTTTCGGACGCCACGACACGCGCGATATGGCCACCGGCATCGAAGCCAGCGGCGCATCGCGCCAATACGAATTCGGCGACACGCTCAACCTCGATATCACTGCGACGCTCTCCAGCGCTATCCAACGCGAAGGGCTCGAACTGCCTCTCAACATCGAATATCGCGATCTGCAAGTTCATCAGTGCGAGTATCAGTCCAGCTGCGCCACAGTCCTAATGCTCGACTGTTCGCACTCCATGATCCTTTACGGCGAAGACCGCTTCACGCCGGCAAAAAAAGTTGCCATGGCGCTCTCGCACTTAATACGCACGCAATACCCCGGAGACTCTCTCTCGCTGGTCCTCTTCCACGACTCCGCTGAAGAGGTCCCGCTGTCGCAGTTAGCCCGCGTCAAAGTCGGCCCCTATTACACCAACACGCGTGAAGGCCTGCGCATGGCGCAACGTCTGCTCCAACGCCAGCGCAAGGATATGAAACAGATCGTCATGATCACCGACGGCAAACCCAGTGCACTCACGCTCGAAGACGGCCGTATCTACAAGAACGCCTTCGGCCTCGACCCGCTGGTCGTCAGCCAGACGCTCGAAGAGGTTTCGAAGTGCAAGCGCGCCGGAGTCCTCATCAACACCTTCATGCTCGCCAGCGATTACGGCCTTGTCCAATTCGTCCAAAAAGTAACGCAGATGTGCCGCGGCAAAGCCTACTTCACCACTCCCTACACACTCGGCCAATACCTGCTTATGGATTACATGTCGCGCAAGACAAAGACAATTCACTAGTTGTGCAGATGTCAGATCGAAACGGACCTTGCGCGTCACAGTGCGTAGCGGCAATTATGCCATTGACGACATAATGCCGTTTGTGGCATATTACATTTAGTGGCGTGGGATGTAGAATTCGCCGATGAATTCGGACAGTGGTGGGAAACCCTGAACCCTGCCGAGCAAAAGAGCGTCGACTTCACGGTGTCATTGTTGCAGGAAGTCGGGCCGACACTCAGGATGCCCCACTCTTCCGGCGTTGAGATGTCGCGGCACGCGCACATGCGCGAATTGCGTATTCAACACTAGGGGAGGCCGTACCGTGTCCTGTATGCATTTGATCCACGCCGCACAGCGATTCTGCTGATTGGCGGTAACAAGACCGGCAACAATCGCTGGTACGAAAAATTCGTACCACGCGCTGATGCGATCTACGACCAGCACCTCCGCGAAGTGGAAAGCGAATAGACGAAGCATATGAGTTTCCCGCTTTGAGCAAGGGAGAATGACGAAATGGCACGGAACTACAAGGAACTTCAAGCGCAGATGGACCCTGCAAGCCGCGCTGACAATCGACAGCGAGTGCGGGAAGAAATTCAGCGCATGGCCCTGGAAGAGCTACGCAATGCCAAGGAAGCTACGCAGAACGACTTGGCCGAACTGCTGGCCGTGCCCCAGAGTTCGATCTCACGCATTGAGCAGCGCGCAGATATGTACCTCAGTACGCTTCGGAACTACATCCAGGTCATGGGCGGCGTACTCCAAATTCAGGCGACCTTTCGCCATGGAGGCACCGTCATCATTAACCGTTTCGGAGATTATGAGGATCGCCCGTACGTCGTCGATGTATTGGTCGAGAGTGACCGCACTTATCGTCTGCGGGCGCGTCCATGGGACAACAAGGGCGAGTCGCTTTCAACCCCTGCCCTCAAGGTCTCAGGACTTCTGAAAGCAATGAAGGCCCTGCGTCTGGGGGAACCTCAGATATCCGCGATCCGAAAGAGTCTCGAGAGCAGCGGCAAAACCGAGATTGCAGGCGTCGCGGGACAGCGCGTCTTTAGCGCCCCTGATCTGGTGGCGGCGGGATTTGAGGCGGTCATCGCCGAGTAATTCTGTTCTGCGAATCAAAGCACACACTTGGTCTATTTGCGTCCCCCCAGTTCCCGCTTCGCACCGACAACTCGGTTAGACTTTTCCAATAAACAAGGGAGAAAAAATGTCCAAGCTAATCGTCCGTTCTCTCGCTATCCTGGGCGCCCTGTGGCTAGTCGGAATGGCCATTGTGCTCTTCGCCGTCATCCGTACCAAAGGAACAGTTCCATCCAAGACCATTCTCGAAGCCAACTTCGACAAATCATTTTTGGAAGAAGTTCCCGACACACCCGCCGCGCGCCTCATGGCCACCGATCGCCAATCGCTTCGCGACGTAGTCGACGCGCTTGACCGCGGCGCCACCGACGATCGCGTAGTAGGTATGATCGCCCGCATCGGCGCGGCGCCCATGCCGATTGCCCAGATTCAGGAGATCCGCGACGCAGTCCTAAGATTCCGCGCGCACAAGAAATTCGCTGTCGCCTACTCTGAAACCTTCGGCGAGTTCGGCCCCGGCAACGGCGCATACTACATGGCCACGGCCTTCGATCAAATCTACCTCCAACCGTCCGGCGACGTCGGCCTCACCGGCCTCATCATGGAGTCGCCCTTCATCAAGGGCGCACTCGGCAAGCTCGGCATTACTTTCCATGGCGATCATCGTTACGAATACAAAGCCGCGCTCAACTTCTACACGGAATCGAAATACACCGCCGCTCATAAAGAAGAAATGACCGCGGTCATGAACTCCTGGTTCAACCAGATGAAGGATGGAATTTGCGCAGCCCGACAGATCGCGCCTGACAAATTCCAGTCCATCGTCGACGCTGGTCCCTACCTCGGCAAAGAGGCCGTAGATGCCAAGTTGGTTGACGGCGTCGCCTATCGCGACGAAGTTTATGGCAAGATCAAAGCGCTGGCCGGCGGCAGCGCGGAACTCCTCTACCTCGACAAATATCTCGACCGCGCCGGCCATCCGCACGATCACGGAAAGAAAATCGCTCTCGTCTACGGGGTCGGCGCAGTCACGCGTGGCAAAAGCGATTTCGATCCTGTGCAGAGCGAGCAGACAATGGGTTCCGACACTGTGGCGTCAGCAATTCGGGCCGCCGCCAACGACGAAAACGTCAAAGCAATCCTCTTCCGCGTCGACAGCCCCGGCGGTTCCTACGTCGCTTCCGATACAATCTGGCGCGAAGTAGTGAACGCGCGCAAAGCTGGGAAACCGGTAATTGTCTCGATGGGAAATCTTGCCGGCTCTGGTGGTTATTTCGTAGCTATGGCCGCCGATAAAATTGTGGCCCAGCCCGGCACCATCACGGCCTCCATTGGAGTGCTAGGTGGAAAGATGCTGACCTCCGGCCTATGGGACAAAGTCGGCCTCTCATGGGATGAAGTCCACCAGGGCGACAAAGCCACGATGTTTACCGGCACGCAAGATTACACTCCCGCCGAGTGGGGACGTTTCGAAGCCTGGCTGGATCGGGTCTACGTAGACTTCACCGGCAAAGTGGCGGAAGGTCGCAGGCTCCCAAAGGAAAAAGTGCTGGAGATCGCAAAAGGCAGAATCTGGTCAGGACAAGACGCAAAAAATCTTGGCCTGGTCGACGAACTGGGAGGCTACGACACCGCATTGAAACTAGCGAAGAAAGCTGCAGGTATTCCCGAAGGCGACGAAGTAAAGATCGTACTCTTCCCGCAAGAGAAATCTCTTTGGGAAGCCCTGCTCCAGCGCAACGAAGCCGACAACAGCGATAAAGAAGCCGCCGCACAAACCTTAGCTCGAATTCTGCAAGACGTGCGACCGATAGCGAGACAGATGAACGCGCTAGGCATTACCAATAAGAAAGATCAGGAAGATGTTCTGAGAATGCCGGAAGTTGAAATGGGAAAATAGAGTCAATCTAGGGGGGTAATCAAAAACTGACGACTGAGAGCTGACGGCCGGGTTTTACACCCCCAGCTTCTTCACCTCATCGTTGTAATACTTGCGATAGAGAATGGTCCACTCTTCGGAGCCCTCGATAATCGTGCGCCGCTGGCTCTCGATTTTCCGGCGCGCTTCCTGATCGATGCGCGCTTCCTGCATCAGCAACTCTTCCAGGATCTTGCGAACCTCAAGGCGAATGGTGTTGCGATCCTCAATAAAATCGACCGAGTCCATATCCGCCACCGCGTCGGTAACGACGTGTGCCAGCTTGTTGACCTTGTCGCGGCTTATTCGCACAGCAGCGATCTCCTCCAGACACGAGCGCCGATCACAATACCGCCTTATACTTCTTCACCAACTCGCTCTTGACCTTGCGAAACATCTCCTGATAATTCGCGCCGCTTTTTTGCATCTCCTCAGAATACGCCTCGAGAATTACGCGCACTTCATCATTAATGCGATCTTCCAACGCGAGTTCATCGAGCAGCGCGGCGTGCACTTTCTCTGTCAGCGCGGGCGCCGACTTGGTCTCGATGAGACCGCTGGCAACAAGTTTTTTGGAAACCTCGCGGGCTAGATAGCCCACATACTCTCTGGAAAAAAGCATGTCAGGAAGTCTATTTTGTGAACAGAAAGTGTAACACAGCCAACACAAGCCGCGAGGCACGAGCCGTGCGTCTCGAGCAAGCCGCATCCTCCGAATCCGCTCGGCTTGCTCGGAGCCCTCCACTCGCAACTCGTAGCTGATTTCACCGACAGGCCTTACAATAACTGAATAACATGTCTCCGCATCCAGACGATCTGACCGGCATGAAAGACGACATGATCGCCTTCATCGAAGGCCTCGGCATGCGCCGCTTCTTTGGCTATGTCGAGTGCGAGGAGGTCCCAAGTGTTCTTTGGGATACGGGCCAAAATCCTGACGGATGGAAGGATTTTGTGGAGCTGGCCAAGTCGACGAACGCCGCATTCTTGACCATGCACTCCTGGGTGCTCGATCGGGAAGAGCATGACCGACTGACCGAGCGGCTCGCCGACGGCGACTACTCCAGCGATGAAGACCTGGAAGAGGGCCGCTGGTTGAAGACTCACGTAGGCAAGACCGGCTTCGTGCAACTCGCATGGGCCTATCAGGGATGCATGTTTGTCTACGAAGCGGGCACCGAATGGTACGAGCACTACCAGCACCTGCGCGAACTAGCCGATGACTCCGGCGGCTTTCTGATCGACGAAACCGGCCAGGACGAAGAGCCCTGACGCCGCGCCTTTCGTACGCGGGCGTCTTGCTGACTGTCGTGATGGCGTCCCTGCCGTCATATGCCCGCGTTTCAACTTCAACTCTGGCGATCAAGTCTTCGATGGACCTGTCGAGCCCGGTCCGAAAACGTCTATCTTCCCCACAACGCGGGGCTATCATGTCTAAAGAAGATGACGCTCAACCTCCAAACCTGTTCCCGAGCCCGACTCTCGCGCGATCCGCGCTTCGACGGCAAGTTCTTTATCGGCGTCGCCGGCAGCGGGGTTTACTGCCGCTCCATCTGCCCGGCGCCCACCGCCAAAGAAAAAAATTGCCGCTACTTTCCGACCGCTGCTGCCGCCGCCGAGGCCGGCTTTCGTCCCTGTCTCCGCTGCCGCCCTGAATGCTCTCCGGGAACGCCCGCATGGCTCGGCACGTCAACCACCGTCTCACGCGCCCTGCGTCTTATCGGCGAAAGCGGGCTGGAAGATGGCGGCATCGAAAATCTCGCTGAGCGCGTTGGCGTCGGCTCACGCCATCTCCGCCGGCTCTTCATTCGTCACCTCGGAGCCACGCCCAGCGCGGTTGCGCAAACCCGCCGCCTGCACTTCGCAAAAAAGTTGATCGACGGAACCCGCTTGCCGCTCGGCGAGATTGCGCTCTCCTCCGGCTTCGGATGCGTCCGGCGTTTTAACGCCGCCATCAAGAAAACTTACAAGCGGACGCCCAGCCAGATCCGGCGTCTGGCGCGGCAAACCGAGCTTCAGCCCGAGAACGAATATGTCTTTCATCTTCGCTTCCGCCCGCCGTATCACTGGAATGGCATGCTGTCGTTTTTGGCCGCGCGCGCTACGCCGGGAGTCGAACTCGTCGACCAGAACAGTTATCGCCGGTCCATTTGCCTGAACGGACATCAAGGGCATTTCGAAGTTTCACGGGACGACAACGACGACCTGCACTCCTTAATAGTTCGCGTCCAGATCGCCGATCCGCGTTCGCTCTTTTCGATCGTCGAGCGAGTCCGCGCCATGTTCGACCTCAACGCCGACTGGGCCGCTATCGCGCGCAGCCTCGGCACCGACCCGCAATTAGCGGCGTCGCTTCGCGCACAACCCGGACTCCGTGTCCCCGGCTGCTGGAATGGGTTCGAGCTCGCCATCCGCGCGATTCTCGGCCAGCAGATCACGGTAAAGGGCGCAACCAACCTTGCGGGACGCCTCGCAAAATCTTTCGGTCAACCCCTGGCGGCCGCAAACGGGCTCACGCATCTCTTTCCGACTCCCGAAATCCTTGCCGACGCGAAGCTGACGAACGTCGGCCTGACCGAAAAGCGGGCACAAACGGTTCGTGCTTTGGCGCGCGCCGTCAGCGATGGCCACCTCTCTTTCGACCGAGTCATTGACTCCGAATCGTTTCTAAAACGTCTCTGTGAAATTCCCGGCATCGGCGAGTGGACCGCGCAATACGTAGCGATGCGAGCCCTCGGCGAGCCCGACGCATTTCCCACCGGTGACCTTGGCCTGCTGCGCGCGCTCGACTTAACCAGCCCTCGCGATCTCGACCAACGAGTGGAGCCCTGGCGCCCGTGGCGAGCCTATGCCTGCATGTATCTATGGACCTTCGCGCACAAATCACATCCCGTGGGTGCCCCGTTCAAGCTTCACTCCGGCGTGGATTTCAGCCGGAGCCGCGAAGCATCGCGTAATCTCGTTTCCGAATTGCGATAGACCTGCACAACAAGCCTTAGGTTGATGGATTGGAAATAGGGTTCAGACCTTGGTAACTCTCCCCCGGCCACGGAAAGCCGATAGTTCCAAAAGGGAGATTCCAATGAGTGAGCAGGAACAAGTTTTCAGCGTCAAAGAACTTCATGTAATGAGCCTCGCATGCGCGAACTGTGGGCATGGGACAATATTTGATTTTGCAAATAAAGACTATCTCGAAAAGCTGGTTTCCCCGAAGTGCGCTGTCTGTAATACCGAACTCGAAGTCGATCTCAGAGAGCAGTTGAATGCCTACCGCGGCTTCTTCGACAGCATGTCGAAGTGTGAACGCGTCGAATTCCGGGTGCGAGTGGCTAAACCTGAACCGGCGGCGTCTTCAAATGAGGTGCAGGCAGCGGTTTCTACAGCGGTGGCCGAAGTGCAGCAGGCTGTCACGGACGCCTTCTCGAAGGAACTTGCTTAACAGTCAAACGTCATCACCTAAGCCACTCTTTCCGCCCTCGGCGGCCTCCCTGAGGAGCAAGTCGCGCGCGAAACGATCGCATGAGCAAATCGTGGAATTTCCGATAGACCCGGAGCAAACCCGAGTTTATCTTTGCTCCTTGCTCTTTGCTTCGTCTTGAGTTTGATTTAGATCCGCCCCACCCCCATTCACGTTCTGTGTGAGTGTGTGGGCTTCCGATAAGCGAGCCGAAAAACTGGCAGTCAAGGTTCTTGAACTGAACTGACAACTGACAACTGAGAACAGCGCTTATGTCCACCCATTTCAAATCCGCCAGGCCTGGAACACCCGTGCTTCTGGGCATCCCATTCGATGCCAATTCCTCATGGCTCCGCGGAGCAGCCGGTGCGCCGCCCATCATCCGCGTCGCTCTCGCTTCGGGCTCTTCAAACTCCGCGACCGAAACCGGCTTTGATCTCAGCGAACCAGGCGCCTACTGCGATGCGGGTGATTTGAACTTTGAATTCCAGGAACCGTTTCCCACGATCGAAGCAAGAGTCGGCGAACTCCTCGATCAGAACCTGCGGCCCGTCTGCCTCGGCGGCGATCATTCCATCACTCTGCCCATTGTCCGCGCCTTCGGCGAGCGCATTCCCAATCTCACCATCATCCACTTTGACGCGCATCCCGACCTCTACGACGAGTTCGAGGGCAACCGCCACTCGCACGCCTGCCCTTTTGCCCGCATCATGGAAACGGGCGCAGCTAAACGCCTCATCCAGGTCGGCATCCGAACCATGAACCCGCATCAGCGCGAGCAGGCAAAAAAATTTGGCGTCGAAGTCATCGAAATGCGCCATCTCCCCGCGCTCGATCGAATGAACGTTGACGGTCCGTTGTACATATCTTTCGATATGGATGCGCTCGATCCTGCTTTCGCCCCTGGCATCTCGCATCGCGAGCCGGGAGGGATGTCAGTCCGCGAAGCCGTTGCGCATTTGCACGCGATCACCGGCAGAATCGCCGGCGCCGATATTGTCGAGTTCAACCCCGCGCAGGATCAGACCGAAATTACCGCCATGGCAGCGGCCAAACTACTGAAAGAAATTTTGGGCAAGATGATCGCCGGCTGATCGTGAAATAATATCGCCTTGCCCGCGAACCCAAACCGCGCCCGTGACCATCTTGCCAACGAACGCACTTTCCTGGCGTGGGTGCGCACTGGCGTCGCGACCATCGTTTTCGGATTCGCTATCGGCCGCTTCTCCATAGCCCTCCGAGAATTCATGCATATCGAAGGAGGCGCCGCGACCACCTCTGGAGTCACCGCCTGGTTCGGGGTAATCTCCATCGTTGGCGGAGTTCTGCTCGTACTCGCCGGCCTCGCTCGTTATCGCAAAACGCGCATCCAACTCGATACCGACACCTTCGAGCCCGCCGGATTCGTAATCGACATAGTTTCATACATACTCGGATTGTTTGGCCTGGCGCTGGCCGGCTATCTTATCTACATTGAGCTGTTCCGAAAATGACTCGTGCCGACCAAAACTGATGCCGGCTAAAAACTGATGCTAACTAAAACGATGCCAACTAAAGAAGAGAAAGAACTCGCAGGACGCGCCGCCGCCAAGCTTGTTCAGGATGGCAACATCGTAGGCCTCGGCACGGGCTCAACCGCTTATTTCGCGATCCTCGCTTTAGGCGAGCGGGTAAAGGCCGGATTGAAAATCATCGGGATTCCAACGTCTAACGCCTCGGCCGAACTCGCCCGCGGAGTGGGCATCCCGCTCTCGACGCTTGACCAGCACACGGAAATCGACATTGACATCGATGGTGCCGACGAAATCGATCCAAATCTCAACCTCATCAAGGGCGGAGGCGGTGCGCTCCTCCGCGAAAAAGTTATCGCAGCTGCTTCAAAAAAATTCGTAGTCATTGCCGACTTCGCGAAACTCGTTCCCAAGCTCGGCAAATTTCCGCTGCCGGTGGAAGTTATTTCCTTCGCGCGCGCAGTTGTAGAAAAGAAAATCGCCGGGCTGGCATCCGTAACATGGCGCACCCGCCCTGACGGCACTCCTTACATCACGGATAATGGCAACCCAATCCTTGATTGCAGCTTCGGAAAGATCGAAGATCCAGTCTCGTTGGCGCGAACTCTAAGCGACATTCCGGGAGTAGTAGAACACGGCCTTTTCATACGCCTGGCAAGCATTGCGTTGATAGGGAAAGAAAATTCAGTAGAAGAAATAACCGCCAGACCGTAGGGCCGGCCTCACGACGGCTGTCGCGTGGCCGGCCACGCCCGCGCGCTCTTTAGAACCACAACCTCACAATCTCGCCAAGCGCCGCCAGCATCCGTTCCACTTCCTTTGCGGTGTTGTAGTGCACTAACCCAATCCGCAAGAATCCACCGGTGCGTTCGACATCAAGTTGCTCGGTCACGTTCAGGGCATAGTAATTTCCATCCCACGTAAAGAATCCGCGCTCACCCAGCTTTGTAGCAAGTTGCAGCGGAGTGTGCCCTTCGACCCGCACCGCGAACGTGGCGCAACGTTCGTTGAAGCGTCGCGGATCACCGATGCCGTAGAGCTTCAGCCCAGGAATCGCCAGGAGCCCCGCAATCATTTTTTCCGTCAGAGCCCACTCATGAAGATGAACGGATGAGTGTGCCGCGACAATGGCCTCGCGCCGAGTCGTCGCAGATGGATTCGCGTGCCGTCCCAGCTCTTCCCAATACTCTACACAAGCCTTGATCCCGGCAATGCACTCGTGATTCAGCGTTCCCCACTCCCAGCAATTCGGAATGCTATTCGTATTCGGACGAACCTTATACGGCTCCAACCGCTGCAGGTGCTCGCGCTTCCCATAGAGCACGCCCATGTGCGGACCGAAGAACTTATAAGACGAGCAAGCCAGAAAATCACAATCGAGCGCCCGCACATCGATCAACCCATGTGGAGCATAATGCACCGCGTCAATGTAGCTTAGCGCCCCTGCCCCCCGCGCCAGCCGTACAACCTCGGCAACGTTGTTGATCGTCCCCACCGCATTCGACGCGAACCCAACCGCCACCAGCCGCGTACGACTCGTGATCTGCCGCGCGAGATCTTGCATGTCAAGCGTGCAATCCGCCCCATTGAACCTGGCCGCGCGAATCGTCACTCCCTTCTCCTCGAGCGCCTTCCACGGAGAAAAGTTTGCATCGTGATCGAGCAGAGTAAGCACGATCTCGTCGCCCGGCCCAAGTTCGCGGCCAATCGAGCGGCTCATGGCATAGGTGAGCGAGGTCATGTTCGCGCCAAACACGATCTCGTCGGCATCGCAGTTGAGAAAGTCGCCCATAGCCGCGCGCGCCTCCGCAAGCATGCGGTCGGTGTCGCGGCTCGTCTGATAGGCTCCGCCGGTGTTGGCATTGTCATGAGCCAGATAACCTGAGATGGCGTCGATCACCCGCCGCGGAACCTGCGTCCCGCCCGGGCCATCGAAAAAGACGGCGGGCAGGCCGTTGACGGTCTGAGCTAGGGAAGGGAATTGGGACCGGATCCAAGCCACGTCGAGAGCGGTCGTGGAAAGCTGTTCGGCTAGCGCCATAGGAAACAATATTTTACGGTAGTTTCAAGAATCGGGCCGCTGCCCAAAATATTCTCTGAATCTTGCCCGAGAACCAAGAAAAGCACTTTGACGGAGACGGTCAATCTTTCACAATTGCAAACAAGAGCCGCCCCCGCCACTTCGTTGGTCGTTGCTTCATTCGTCACTTCGTTGTTCGGCAACTCGAACAACGCGATGGTTTGGTCTTTCTCAGCGTGCCCTCCGATCCGGCGCCACAAAATTAAGGGCACTCAGTGTGGGAAGACCCAGGGAGAAGTTCATGTCGGGCCAAGTCGTTCTTTATTTTGAAGATCAAGCGGATGCATTGCGGTTCGCGCTGGCAGCCGGAAACGTCATGGCGGGTGAAGGCACGAAGTCTTCGACGGAGTTGGTGCAGAAAACGGCTCGGGTCAGCCGCATCCGATTGAATGCCAGTAATACGGGAAAGGGCAAGCAGTCAGGTGCGCCCGAACGGGTTGCTTAGCGCAGGATTCCCCGCGTTGGGCACCGCGAACGCGTCGGAGTCCGGCGCTGTTCTCCGCAGCGCATCAGATCGATCGACAACAGGATCAACTTTCATTCGGGTAAACTGCTGGTTAAACACGGGTTGCAAGGGGTTTCGTTTGCGAAAAGGCGACCGAGCCTTGCCACCCATCTGACTTTCTCAGCAAAAAAAGTCCACTTCCTTTCGTCACGTGTTCTACCGTGACCATCTAAGCTTACAATCGTCTAACTGGGAATTGCGCGGGCTGAGGGTTGACGCCGTCATAACTGCCGGCGACATGCTCGCGCTATAATCCTGGTTGCTTTCTCAAATGAGAGTGTTTTCTCAACGCGGCGCGATGGTTCGAGTGATGTGCATGCTCGCTATGGCGCTGGTGTGCGCGATGGGCGTTGTGCAAGCGGTACATGCTCATCCGGAGAACTCGACCTCACCGCATCACGTTTGCTCGATTTGCTCGACCGCCCATGCGGGGCTCAGCACCGCCGCGACGTTTGCGCCGCCCGTTCTGAACTCGTCAATGTTGGCACCTCTTGCCCCGGAATCTTCGGGAATTTTCCGCAGCAATGAAGTTTACTTCATTCGTCCTCCGCCTGCCGTCTGATCGCAACATCCTAAAAAATCAGCCCCAGACTTATCGCCACGAAATCACTGTCGGCGATTGGTCCGGACGATCCGGCATTCCGATGCGCGCGAAGAGCGTTAGAGCTTCACGCGCTCGGTGAAGCACCTATTTATTCGGAGGAATTATGCACTCTTCTCATAGGAAGTGTCTCGCTGCGGCTATTGTTGCCGTTGCTTTTGTATTGAGCGTTGCGTCTGCGATTGCACAATCGGGCGGCGGCTCGGGATCGATCAGCGGTGCGGTTCTTGACCCATCGGGCGCGGTCGTTCCGAACGCGACGATAGAACTTCATCAGGCTGTGAGCGGCTTTGACCGGACGACAATGACAGACGATAAGGGAAATTTCAGTTTCCCGAATGTGCCGTTTAATCCGTATCACATGACAGTCACCGCCGCGGGATTTGCCCTGGCCGCGCGGGACGTTGAGGTGCGATCCGTGGTCCCCGCCGCCGTCAAGATCAGCCTTCAGGTGACCGGCGTTTCGAGCACGGTTACAGTCGAGGCCGGAGAAGACTTGGTGGAGAACGATCCTACGTTCCACACCGATGTCGACAAGGAGTTGTTCGACAAGCTTCCGCTTGAGAGCGCATCCTCCTCCGTCAGCTCGCTGGTCACACTTTCAACGCCGGGAATCGCAGCCGACTCGAATGGTTTATTCCACGGCTTGGGCGATCACGCGGAAAATTCTTTTTCCGTCGACGGCCAGCCAATTACCGACCAGCAAAGCAAGGTCTTCTCCAATCAGATTCCACTCGATTCAATTTCATCCATGGAAGTCATTTCAGGCGCCCCGCCGGCGGAATATGGAGGCAAGACCAGCGTGGTGATTGTGGCTACTACGCGCTCGGGTCAGGGCGTCACCACACCGCATGGCAGCGTAACGAATTCATATGGAGCGTTTGGAACCTCGAACGTAGCGGCCGATCTCGCATATGGAGGAGCAAAGTGGGGAAATTTTATTTCGGTCAGCGGGCTCAACAGCGGTCGGTTTCTCGATCCCCCGGAGTTCGTCGTGATGCATGACCGGGGCAACGAAGAAAATCTTTTCGACCGCGTGGACTATCAGTTATCGGCTGCGGACTCGCTTCATTTCAACCTCGGGTTCACGCGCTCGTGGTTCCAGACGCCAAATTCGTACGACTCGCAATTGGCGACACCGTGGAATGGCGTGGTTGTCGACAATGGCGGGCTTGATCCGAATGGCAATGTGGTTGGCCCCGCGGACCAGCGTTCCCAGATCAAGACATTCAACATCGCGCCTTCCTGGACTCGATTGCTGAGTACGAACACCGTGTTCACTCTTGGCGCTTTTGTGCGGCGCGACTCGTATAACTACTATCCCAGCGGCAATCCTTTCGCTGACCTCGGAGCCCCCGGCCTGCAGAGCGAGAGTATCGGCCAGCACCGCACGCTCACCAATGCTGGACTGCGCTCGGATCTCTCTTACGTCAAGGGAATTCACAATGTGAAAGCGGGGGTCACGTACGAACAGACGTTCCTCAACGAGACTGATCCCCTCGGCATTGTCGATCCCACGCTGAATGCGCCATGTCTGGACTCGAGCGGCAATCCGTTCTGGTCCGGCGCGGCCCCGTCCAACCCAAATGACCCGTCGCAATGCGCTGGCCTTGGTCTACAACCGAATGATGGCATCGTCAATCCCGACATCGCCGCATTTAATTCATTGCTCGGGTGCTATGACCTGACTCGCCCAACGCCATCCCTCAATGATGGATGCCCTGCCTCGGCAAGCGGTCTCTACACGTTTAACGGACACACTGACGTGAAAGAACTCGCATTATTTATCCAGGATTCGATCACCAAAGGAAACTGGGCATTGAATCTTGGATTGCGCGGCGATTTCTACAACGGACTTACGACCCACCGGGAAGCCGAACCTCGTCTCGGCGTCGCGTACAACGTCAAGCGCACCAACACCGTTCTCCGTATTTCGTACGCGCGAACTATGGAGACTCCGTTCAACGAAAACCTGGTGCTTTCGAACGAAGGATGCGGTAACCCGGTGCTGAATCCGCTCCTTGCCTGCACCGGATCGAACATCACCCCGTTCAGTCCGGGCTGGCGCAACGAATTCCACGCCGGGCTCCAGCAGGCGTTCGGAAAGTATCTCGTTTTCTCCGGTGAGTACATTTGGAAGTACACGCACAACGCCTACGACTTCAGCGTGCTGGGCGCGACGCCGATCACCTTCCCGATCGAATGGGATCGCTCAAAGATTCCAGGAGTTGCGGGCCGCGTGAGCGTGCCGAATCTTCACGGCTTTTCCGCGCTCATGGTGTTCTCGAGCGTGGCCGCGCGCTTTTTCACTCCACAGATCGGAGGCGCGGGCGCGGTTCCATCCGCATCCGGCCCGTTCCGCATCGATCACGATGAGAAGTTCAACATGACATTTCACACGCAGTACCAGCCGTGGAAGGTCGGCCCCTGGCTTGGTTTCAACTGGCGTTACGACAGCGGATTGGTGGCTGGTCCTGCGCCCTGCGCGGGCGGCAACTGCTCCAATGGAGGAGCGGGCAGCGACTCGGTGGTGGATACTTCGGGCCTCAGCGCGGACCAGCAGTTTGAAGCGGGCTTGTTTTGTGGCGGAGTCCGGCCAGCGCCGCCGACGCCGGGGAATCCAACCGGCACTGTGCTGAGTTCCAGCCTCGGTACGAACCTGTGCCCGGCGTCACAATATGGGTCGTCGTTGCTGCAAATCCCAGCTCCCGGAACCGAGAATGACGACCACAATCCGCCGCGCGTTGCGCCACGACATTTGTTTGACGTGGCGGTGGGCGACGACAACCTCTTCAAAGGCGACCGTTATAAGTGGAGCGCTACGATCACGGCCGTCAACATAGCGAATAAGTACGCGTTGTACAACTTTCTGTCGACCTTCAGTGGCACGCACTATGTGACGCCGAGGGCGGTAACGGCGGAGGTGGGGTTCCACTTTTAGAACAACCCCTCTCCACGGACATTCGCGGATTCACACGGATTGGAAATTCTTTCCAAAATTCAAAAAGAAAGAAAATCCGCGTGAATCCGCGCATATCCGTGGAAGAATTCCCAATTATTGCAGCTTAGCGTACTCGGATTTGGCGGTGTGCAGCAGTGGCAATCCGGGGTCCGCGTCTTTCCAAGCCGCCAAAAAGTTCTGATAGGCGATGCGAGCCTGCGGAATATTGGCCTGCTTCTGAAAGACGCGCCCGAGCTCCACCTGAACCGCGGAGTACACGACGTCGGGACCGCCGCGATGGCTGAAGTCGACAACTTTCTGAAAATCCTGCTGCGCTTCGGAGTAACGTCCAGCCATCTGGTAGGCGAGTCCTCGCAGATAAAACACACCGGCATTTGCGCGGGCGTAGAGCGCAGCCGTGTTAAGAAGGTCGATTGCCCTCGCCGGATCAGGCTTGGCGGAGTTGGGTGGCATCAAGGAGATAATTGCACGAATCTGCGGAACTGTTGAATTTACGGCCATGGTGTCGTTCGGATGCTCCCGCAGAATCTCATCCGCGATCGAACTCGCATTCGGATCCCGAAGCGCAGCGAGCGCAACCCCCGCCGTAGCGATCACGCCCAGCGTCTTGGATTCGCGCAAGGCTTCTTTGGCGTCCGCCGAGGCGTTTATGCGATCGCCCGCCAATGCCTCGATGGTTGCGAGGTTGGCTTTAACATCCGCCGTATTTTGCAGATGGAGCCGGTCCAGCAACTCCTCATCCTGGCGCGCGTAATCGCGAGCCTTCTCGATCTGGCCCCGGCTGCCGGCGAGAAAGATACGGAACCCGAACACGTTCAGATCCGCGTCCGGGACGCCGGATGCGAGCTCTAACTCATGCTCCATGTCCGCTTCTTTGCCCTCGTCCCAATCAATGGTGGCAAGGACAACGTGGAACGCCCGCGTCGATCCCTTGTGCTGAAAAACCGCGTTGGCGGTAGCGCGCGCTTCATCGAGCCGGTTCAACCCGACATAGGCCTCCGCCAGCTGGCCATAGCCGCTTAGCGAGTCGGGATCAAGTTCCACCGCGCGCCGGGCGTTCTCGAGCGCATTGTCGAACTGGCCAAGCTGACTGTAAATGAGCGACAGATTGTTGTAAGGCGCGGAGTCGCGGGGATAGGTCTGGCGATACAGTTCGTACGCCGTGATTCCCTTATCGAGCTGGCCGCTGTCAGCGTAGTAATGGGCGATGATGTAAAGCTTCTCCCGTTCGCTGGCCCGATCGCGAAGCTCGAAAGCCTTCTGCCGGTTCTGTTCCGAAAGCGCGGTCTGCCCGAGGTTGTTATAGACCGTACCCAGCCGGGCATAGGCCATGGCGAAATTGGGATCGAGTTCGATGGCGCGTTGATAGTCAGGGACGGCGGCCATGTCGTCGCCGGTGCCATGCTTCGTATCTCCCAGGGTGAGCGATTTGAGAGCGTCAAGCGAGGACGTGGTCGCCTGCGATAGAGACATATCGTACTTCTGCACTGTCGCAAGAGACTCTCCAAGCTGGCTGCGCAGTTTGGTGGCGGCGCTGTGGAGAGCGGAGAGCACATCTTCCTTGCGGTTGGCCTGCGCCTGCTGGCGCCCGAGCGAGTCGCCGGAAGCAGCATTGCTCGCTTCGAGCGTGACGACGTACTGGCCGCCGACGCTGTCGATGCTCCCGGTAAGCATGGCCTTGATGCCGTCGCGCACGCAAATTTCGCGGCCCACGTCAGTGGTGACGCGGTCATCTGGCTTACGGCCCATGAACTGGAGCGTCTGCCGGATCTTCTGATCCGGAAAAACGTTGAGATAGGGCGACTGGCCGAGATCGACCGCCAGCGCTTTTTTGAGCGTACCGTCAAAGACCGGGTCGGCAGTGGTGTTGAGGAAGTCAGTGATGAGGATGCCGTCTTTTTCCGTAAGAGCGTGGCCGCGGCGTGAGAGAACGAGGCCAATGCCTCCGGCCACGAGGACGACGACTAACGCAGGGATCAGCCATCCCGGCAATCTTTTCTTCGGCACGGCGGGCGGACGGCGATGCAGGCCGCTGGACGCCGTGACAGCCATCATCGTGCCAGATTCGGAATCGCGGCGAAGGCGCTTCAAGTCGGAGCGAACCTCAGCGGCGCTTTGGTAGCGCAGGTCGCGATCTTTTTCAAGCAGCTTGTTGAGCAAGTCTTCGAAGTGCGGCGGGAGATCGGGATTCAGCCGCGCCGGCGAAGCCGGTGGACGATTCAGGATGGCGTCGAAGATGACGGCTGAAGTATCGCCGCGAAATGGGATCGCGCCCGTGGCCATTTCGTAAAGCACCGCGCCAAACGAAAACAGGTCGCTGCGGGCGTCCAGTTCCTTGCCGCGCGCCTGTTCGGGAGACATGTACGCGACCGTGCCGACGGTTGAGCCAGGACTGGTGAGGAAAGGATTGTCCAGGGTAGCGGCGGAACCCGCTGTCACGGCCGACATCGCGGAATGCTCGAGGGCGCGCTTGGCCAGTCCGAAGTCGAGAATCTTAGCCTGGTTGCGATTTGTGACAAAAATATTCGCAGGCTTGATGTCGCGATGAATGATGCCCTTGGCGTGAGCGCAGTCGAGGGCGTCAGAGATCTGGATACCGAGGTCGAGGAGTTTATCGAGCTCCATGGGTTGGCCATGGATCGCGGACTTTAAAGTCTGGCCCTCGAGCAGCTCCATGGCGATGAAGTGGCGGCCATTCTGCTCGCCGACCTCATAGATCGTGCAGATGCCAGGATGGTTCAGGGCCGAAGCGGCCCGCGCCTCGCGCTGAAAGCGTTCGAGGGCGGAGGCATCTTTTTCGGTTTCGGGAGGCAGGAATTTGAGCGCAACGTGACGGCCCAGGCTTAGGTCTTCAGCTTCATAGACGACGCCCATCCCGCCGCCGCCGAGCTGCGACAGCACGCGGTAATGCGAGATGGTTTGGCCGATGATCTCCACGAGCACTCCTGGGGGTGACTCGATGTTAGGCGTCAGCGTTCGGGCAAGTCAAACTTTGTCGCTGAAGTTGCAACCTCTTTATCCAATTAGTACGATGCGCGCCTGAGGAAAGTTCAGTTGACGAAAGTTTGGGCGGGCATCTCGGAACTTAACATTTCGTCTTCGTTGGTCTAGTCCTAATTCACGCCGAATCCCTGGCCTGGCATCAGGTGCAAAATTATTCCTAGCGCCGCGAGGACTGCGGCGAAGTAGATGGTGGTAGTCCGACTGGGGTGGGCGGGCAGATTTCCGCCAAAGAAGGCTTGGTAGCCCGCGCCGAGAGCGACCAGAAAGAAGATGCGCTCATCCAACATAAGCCAGAGAGCCAGACACGCGGTGAGGAGCATGAGACGCTCGCTCTTGCTGAGGGCGACGACGGCCTGGCCACCATCGAGCACCCAGACCGGGATCAGATTCAGCACGTTGAGGAAGGCGCCCGCCCGCGCAAGAGCGGCCCAGAGCGGATCGCCGGATTGCCACCAGATCAGGGCACAGGCGACCGCGGCGAGAAATCCGGCAAAGGGTCCGGCAAGGCTGATGGCGGCGCGGGTTTCTAGCGGGACGCCCAGGGCTTGCCATCGCACATAGGCTCCGAGGCCGGGAAGAAATACCGGCATGTCGGCGGGGAGTCCGCGACGCTTGATGTCAACGAAGTGGCCCATCTCGTGGATGAGAATGAGGAGGGCGAAGCCGAGGCCGAACTTCATGCCGAACATCGCCCAATAGAATCCGAAGAACGCGGCAAAGCTCAAGAGAAATTTCAGCTTGAAGATCGCCGCGAAAAGAACTTTGCTTTTCGCCAGCAGAACGGCAACCGGTCCGACCGGCCCGAGGCGCTGTGCCCACTTGTTATCGCTTGGTTCGACGCGCGGCTGAACCTTGTCAGCAAGATTGTCGAGATCGCGTGCGTGCCGCTCAATCCAGTCGGCCTGTTTGGAGGATGGCGGAAGAAAGGGCAATCCCATCAGCCATACCTCGCGCGCCTGCCGGAGTTCTCCCTTGGCTTCGAGCGCTTTTGCCTCAGCCGCCATGCGCTCAAGTTCCTGCGAATGAACCAGGGCATGGCAATTAGCGCACACAAGAGCGCCAGGCATGAGTTCGGCGGAGCATCGCCGGCAGTTGCGAATAAGTTCGGGAGCAATGGCCACGAGACTAGTTTAAGACGGAACTCGTTTAAGGCGTGAGCGGCGGGGAGTTATTGAACGGCCCGTAAACCGCAAGAGGGCGATTCGCCGTGAGCCGCCACGCGATTCTGATTCCGACGGCGAGAATCACCAGGCCGATGATCCATCCAAAGCTCGGGCCGCCTTCCCAAACTTCCAAAAACGGCGAGGCTAGACCGACCAGGAGCAACTGCCCAACCGCCCCAGCCAAATTTCGCTTCTTCGCGGTCGGAGGTTCGGCCGGGGGCGCGGAGGTTGAATCTGCATCCGACGCCGGCTGTCCTGATTCGAGTTGGCGTTGCTCCAAAGTGCTCTTCTGCGTCTGGCTTAGTTTCCGCTGCTCCGTCTGCTTGTGCTCGCGCGCGTAATGGATCCAAACCGGAACGGCTGCCATCGAGACTGCGGCATAGGTCAGCAGTGCCGCAGTGATCTGGTAGCGCCTGCCACCGACTCCGCCAGAACCCTTCATGATTGCCTTGCCGACCATCCATCCTACTGCCAGCGAAATGTAACCCAGGATGATGCCGGTGACGATTTCGAATGTGGCATAGATGATCATGCCCAGAATGGCTGCGCCGATGCCGAACAGCAGCCCGCGCATATAAGCGGAGTGGGTGTCTCGCGCAAGTTCGCCGTGCGCAGTTTGTGCGCAAGCCGGGCACGCCATGGCGTCATTGATGTGGTAGAAGGTGCCGGGAACCGGTTGGTGGCAAAACTGGCAATGATCGGTGGACGGCGATCCGGCATATTCGGCTGTGCCGAATTGAGGGGTGGGGTTATTGAGAGTGGCGTCGCTCATGAACTAACCTCATGGCCGGGAACCATAACACATTACTTGACCGCGAGAAAGATTTCCCGGGCTAGACAGGATCGTAAGAGCGTTCGCGACTACTGAATTTGAATTACGTTCTCCGAGGCAGTTGCCTTAATCTCTTCGACGCGCGCAACCACCTTGCGGGCAAACTCGAATAGAGATTTAGCATGCGATGAGCTCTCACCTTTGAGGACGGCGGGCGAGCCGCTGTCACCCGCGCGGCCAATCTCGGGATCGAGTTCGATGCTGCCAAGAAATGCTGCATCGAACTGCTTTGCCATCTTTTCTGCGCCTCCCCGCGAGAACACATCGACCTCATGCTGGCAATGCGGGCAGACAAAGTAACTCATATTCTCGACGATGCCGACGATATCGACCTTCATCTGGCGAAACATTTCAATCGCCTTGCGCGCGTCCTGGAGGGCGACGTCGGACGGCGTAGAAACGACGATCGATCCAGTAAGCGGAACGGTCTGAATCAGTGAGAGCGCGACATCGCCAGTGCCTGGAGGAAGGTCGATGATCAGGTAATCGAGCTGTCCCCAATCCACCGAGCCGATGAACTGCCGAATGATCGAATGCAGCATCGGACCACGCCAGATGAGCGGCTTGTCTCCTGGATTAAGAAAGCCGACTGAAATTACCTTCATCCCGTGCGAGTTGATGGGCGAGATTCGGCCTTCATCCTGCACCTTGGGCTGCTCGTTTGTGCCAAGCATGAGCGGAACATTGGGTCCGTAAACATCGGCGTCGAGCAGGCCGATTCGAAGTCCCATTTTGCTGAGCGCAAGAGCCAGGTTGACGGCGAGCGTGGTTTTGCCGACTCCACCCTTGCCGGAACCGACGGCGACGATGGCATTGACGCCGGGAAGGGCTTGTGGAGTGGGCTGCTGCTGGCCGGGAGAATGGGAATGAGCGCTCATAGGCTGATTATACGGGAGGGAGAGAAACATATCGGGTCATCGGGCGATCGGGTCATTACACCATCCAAAATCATACGGTTTAGATGATCCAATGACCTGATCGCCCAATGTTCCGATCTCTAGTAGTGTCCTTCTCCAGCCTGCACCTTGCCTCGAAACATCCGATATACGAACGCAAAGTATCCAAGCGCAAGCAGCGCGCCGAGCGTCCACCAGATCAGGCCGACGGTCAGCCCGTGCGCACCCGCAGCCGTATTTTCAATAGTGAGATCGTACTGATGATCGCGCGCGGGCAGCACTACGGGATAAAGCGCGAACACCGCGCCGACCAGCATGCCCGTGATGTAAAGGCTCGACGCGATGAACGCTGTTTTCTCCTTTCCTTTAGGAGCCGCCCAGAGCATGACGCCCAGGCTGGAGAAAACCAGAATCGGCACGAGGGCGCCTATTTTATGGTTGGCATAATTCGCCATGACCTCGGGACGAATGAAATAAGTAGCGAGCAGCGAAATGCAGGTCAGAAAAAACTGTAGCGGCCAGCAGAGGACCGCGATGCCCCGCGCGCGCCGTCCAAGGTCTTCTTCGGTTTTGAGCGCGATGTAGTGCGAGCCGTGAGCGGCCAGCGTGACCAGCGCGAGCACCCCGATGAGAATGGTGTACCAGTCAAGGATTCCAGTCTGGGTGCCGAGCTTGAAGTTCGTCCATAGAGGCTCGAAAAAATAGCCTGTAGCATCGAGTGGAACTCCGCGCACCACGTTGCCGAGCGCGGCTCCAAAAAATACACACAGCAAAATGCTCGAGACAGCGAAGAGCACATCAAAGAATTCCTGCCAGATCGGGACCTCGATGTGCGCGCGGAATTCAATGCCGACCGCACGCATCATGAGCAGCCACAGTACGATCATGAGAGGAAGGTAGAATCCGCTGAAGGCTGAAGCATAGAGTTGCGGAAACGCAAAATAGAGCGTGCCGCCGGCGGCAATGAGCCAGACTTCGTTGCCATCCCAGACGGGGCCGATGGCGCGCAGGATGCGGCGTCGCTCTTCGGTGGTCTTTGCGGCGAAAAGATAAATAACGCCCGCGCCCAGGTCAAAGCCATCGAGAACGACATACACCGTAATCATTACGGCGACGATCCAAAACCAAAGTGCTCCCAATGTCATTCTTATTTCGCCTCCGGCGCCGGCTCCATGCCCGCCGCGGGTACAAGCCCAATGGGACCGTGCTCAATTTCCCGCCAGATCAGGAACAGGCCCAGAATCCCCAGCACCATGTACATACCCATGAAGCCAAGCAGGGTAAACATCCCGTTGCCCGCTGATACGGTTTTCGAGTAACCATCTTCCGTGCGCATCAGTCCGTAGACGAGCCAGGGTTGCCGGCCAAGTTCTGCGGTCATCCATCCGGCAGTGTTGGCAATATAGGGGAACGGCGCGGACAGCATAAGAATCCAGAGCATCCACCCAGCGGCATAAAGTTTGCCGCGCCAGAGCAGTAACAGCGAGATGACCATCACCGCGATGAAGAACGTTCCGAGTCCAACCATGATGTGATAGCTGTAATAGAGCAGCGGGATATTGTCCGGCCAGTCTCTCTTGGGGAACGCATCAAGGCCGCGAACTTGCGCGCCCCATCGGCGGTAAGTCAGCATGCTCAACACGCCGGGGACTTCAAGCGCGTTATCGATTTTGCCTTGCTCAACGTTGGGCTGGCCGAGGATTAGAAGCGGCGCGGTAGTCTGACCGTGGAACAGTCCTTCCATCGCTGCCAGCGTTACGGGTTGGTAATCGGTAACCATTTTGCCTTGCCGATCGCCGGTGGGAAAGACTTGAAGGACGCTGAAGATGCAGCCCGTGATCACGCCGACCTTCACGAAGATGCGGCCATGCTCAATGCACTTCTTGGAGAGTAGATAGAAAGCGCCCACGGCCGTCATGACGAAGCAACCGGTAATGGCCGCGCCGCCCATGTTGTGCGCGTATTGCCAGAAGGCCCACCGGTTCAGAACGAAATCCCAGAAGCTGGCAAGTTGCAGGCTGCCGTCCGCCGCCTTGTAATACCCGACCGGGTATTGCATGAAAGCGTCGGTGGCGATGATGAAATAGCCCGACAGCCACGAGCCCATAAACACCGCAACCGCCGACATCCAGTGCGCACGCGGGCTCAGCCGCTTTTCGCCGAAGAGAAACAATCCCAGAAATGAAGATTCAAGAAAGAAAGTGAA